>JGI24021J15306_10003431_pt1 | contig 17847 bp, 15 predicted proteins | sample Ectturendosymbi1_FD_15306 | JGI IMG/M metagenome (IMG submission 15306)
TATCTGCTACAATTAGGATTGTGTTCAACGCTATCTTACGACTAGCAACATAACAATACACACCACCAACTTACAAATATACATCAACAAAGCCTGTGCAATTGTACAGCATGGAAATATTTTCCTTGCATAACACATCGACATCAGTTGTAGTAGCTTACCTGATCCTCCTGGATCACTGGTGATAGGCGACTCTGTATCAAATCCTTCAGCATCTATTTGAAACAAGTCAGAAACAATGTAAACGAGCTCGCCATGATCAATATTAACTTATTAAAAAACGATCCCATTTAGCAACAAATGACCATTCACTTAGGAAAATTAAAAATTAATCGCAAACTTATTTTACTAAAATGTCCAATTGTTATGACCTGATCCGGAAATCCCTACTCATTATTCTTGTAATTTCCCCTGACACAATGCAAATATTAAAAATTTTTAATTTGATATAACTTATTAATATTAAGCTTTTAGAGCTTATGACACCCAATTATTGTATATTTGATGTAGGCCTCCAATTTTAACTATCACGCTAACTTTTAATAGACCAAACTAACGACGTCATACGCAAAGAAACCAACTCTCGATTAACTCATGGATGAACTCTTGTACATATCCTTATTCATTCACCCGGTGAGTAGAAATTACCCGAAAAGTTAACATTATATGATTCGGTTGTACCTAAACCTAAATTTAGTCAATAAACGACTGGATTCGACGTTTGTTCCCGTTATCGATTTCATTAGTAAAAATTGTAATGTTACCTATCCAATCAAACATAAATGATGGTGAAAACGAGATCTGTTTTGGTTATTATAAAACTAATTGCCCACCCTTTAGTGTTTGATACCAACAAATTTTAGTGCTCTTTAGCCTCCGTGATAATTGTGCTAAAAATTGATAAAATGATACTACACTGAACGTTTTATGGAATAAGACGAACCTTTAGAATTATGAAGCAACACTCAACCTGTTATGTGTATTTTAATTCTGCACATACATTTTATAACAGCTGACAGTCTACCTCGAACGAGAAATTGTAGTAATGAATTGGAACCTTTGCTCAACCTTGTTTTTAATCAAGGAAAGAACGCTGTGTTGATAGTAATACTAGAAAAATATCAGATATCTTTGGAATATGAAACTCCTCATTTTGAAAGAGAACCGTGCGATTTGTCAAAAGCTAAGCAGGGCACCCGGATAATTGGACGACACTTATGGAACAAACAGAACAACAAATAATATGGCATGGCAGATGTAAAGATATTATTTCATAGCCGAGTATTATGTATTGTTACGGCTGTGGAGTGGTGTCTTAATATTGCTCGCGCCACCAACACTTTCCGATTCCTCATATAAATAATCCAAGAGTCTTGAACTCATAGCAATCTTATTTTCGTAAAAAATATGTGCTATCCATTTATATTTTGACTTTATTTTTTGAAAAATGCCAGTAGGTTCCTTGGAAATTAAATTTTGGTGATAGATCTTACCCTATGCAAGAAACCAGTCCCTGTTAGCTATGCCCACCACTCATTCTATTAACGTAAATCACCATGTAGAAAACGCTGTAAATGCCCCCCTTCTAGAAGAATGTAATTTACAAAACATAATACAAATATATACCTTATCCGATTCGGAATTGCAAACCCGGACCCCTGTGGGACAAATTCGATATATCCAACTGAACGTATCATATAAAAAAAACATTACCCCAACCGATTGAATCTGGAATGGCGTTGGAATATTAAACGCAGACCATATCCTTGGATCATGATACACCTTAGACATGGACAATTAAAATAACGAGAAGCTATTATTTGGTGGATATTCAATAGAGGAAGGACTACCANAACACACCATAAATATCCNTTTATGCCACCGTCCTTACGACAAAAAATTCCATATTTTCATATTGGCNCTCATATTCACCTTGTAAAAATAATCAATGGGCCTTGCTAGAATCAGATTTGGGAAGCATAGTTACCTCAGAACCCAGAACCTCAACTCCATGTTGGACATAGCATATTGGCCCATTATAATGTTCAGTTCATGAAAATTATTACACACCCACTTTGGGCAGACTAGAAAAACACTTATTACACACCCACTTTGGGCAGACTAGAAAAAACGCTTTTACAATTATCTACAAACATCACGAATTGGGAAGATCGTCTACAATATGAACTATTTTGTAAAACATATTTTCCAAATATGGAACCCCGACGTGATATATTTCGAGGGTATAATGAATTGGTTCAGATAAGACCACTTTCTAAACGTATTGATACTCAATGGTTGTCTCTGCATTTTATGCATTTGGCTAGTGGAAATCTTATTCACGCATCGAGACAATTTATTTTCTCTTAATTGGAAAATCAAGTCCAGCAAAAGATCAATTATAAAACGTACTGTTCGTAGCTTTTAAATCAATTAATATTTCGAGGAGACGTGAATAAGCTGAAGCACGTCTTCCATAGTGAAAATAGATTATGAATAACCTCCATTTTATATTGTTCGAGAGAGCAAACCTTCTCGTCACGATGCTGTACCAAAAATTAGGTTCGGGAAGTGAATACTATTGCAATCTTGGAAGATGTTATTTTACTACCGTTTCATTGCGCCAGTCTCTATCTTACTCATGTCGTTTTTGAATCCCTTTGAGCATATTCTACTCTTAGTGGCTACATTTTCGGCAATGCTCGCCTAGATTTTCGAGCTACATTAACTTAGAATTATTTTGGTTCCATTATGGTCCTGTTTTTATGCAATCAGTTAAGAGCAGCAGTCCTGGTCAAGAATTGGATTGAAATATCTAAACCATTGTTTAATTTCATTTTGGCTAAGACTAGTTTCAAATTCCACCTGTCTCTATTTGCTATACAAAAAAACATATCTCGTCGATACCAGTTAAAAAAATTAGCACCCATAATTTTGCTAGAAACTAATTCTAAAAGAACTTATTACATTTCGACAACCACTACTTAATATTTTTGAAACCCCGTTTAGGAAAACCCTGACCAGGACCAATGCTTTTTATTACCTGATTATCTTTATAATTATTTTTATGTTACAGGATATTTTGGGAAAAATCAAGTCGGCTTCGGTTCTATAGCTACACACAAAACCGTTGAAAAATATATCTGATCCGACGACCTATAACTAAATGCATCTTTTGAAACTGTTACCATGATAAAAATGATAAAAAGCACAACCCCAAAATGCTATTTTGTCTAGGGAATCTACTCTTAGCTGGCCTACCACATACATGGGCCAAACCCATTTTCATTCTGGACAACCCAAATCCTATTTCCGTTAACCCTAGAAATAGCTATTTCTACAAACACTAAGTTAAGAAATTTTGGCATTCTCAACAACGCTTAATACAAACTCTAGTTGTGAATTGAAACGTCGAACACGATTTCGCAAGACGCTCTCGTAGTAATAATATTCTAAAAATAATTGAGTAAGCGGATTCCTATTAAATTGAGTAGAACGTCGAAGAGCTCTTCATGACATTTACATTTCTTCCATGAGAAATACCAACTTCGGTCCTAATGATGAAACATGAATTTACATTAACGAAGAAATTAAAGATGAGAGCAGTGCAAAACCTTATGTTTAACGGTGTGATAATATCCTGAAGATTACTGCAACAAGTAGCTTTGAAAAACATTGATTATTGACACCCTATCCGTAACACTTTCATTGGACACATATAGGGAACGTATAAACGGATTAAGTAAACACGGAATGAGCGAGAAGATAATCTCGTTTAGAATTTTCGACCAATTTTTGTATGTCACTTCTCTTCGGAGATGTAAAATTTTGTTCATCTTTGAATATAGGGAGAGTGAGAAATGTAGTTACATTTCGTAATTGTCGTTATTAATATATTATTAAAATCTATTTTTGATCTAGTGTTTTAAAATTTAGAGCCACGGTGTTAGTGTAAAAGTTGACTCTTATTTTATAAAATTGAACCCTTCCCAGATAAAATTTAAACCTTTTCTGTCATAGATATTTAATGACTGTAAATTTCTGCCATTTCCAAATCTTGTAATTCCTATAGTAACCTCCGGAGCAATGTCTGTCCCATAACATTAGGGAATTATGATGGGTGGTGGAGACAGGAAGGAAATATTTTTAATCTAAATACCATTAATTTGCCGATTCCGACAAATGCGATACTGCACGACGAAGTTATCGTAAAGGTTTCGGACTTCTCACAATTTCGATAAAGGTGACGTGTAAGTTTCATCGGATGCTCAGAAATTGTGTTCTTGCCCTTGCTATCCTTGTTGTCTTCATTCATATTCAGTTATTTTTGGACGAGGATTATGCATAGTGAGCTAGGTACACAAATTATTTCAAATCTACATATTACTATTAGTAAGCTCACGCTCCTCTGGCTAAGGAAATTTCCATCGTTTGAAATTATTAATGCATTGTTATACGATGATGTAAAATGAGTGTCCTGCTCGTCGGATACTCGATCTCAAGTAGGAGAAAGAGTTAAACCTTACCCTCTGCTTGTAATTTTATTACCGCAAAATCTGTTGAAATATCTGTTTACCTTGAACTTGTCAGCAAAAAGGACAATCATAAACGTTGCAGACTGAGACAGAATTGAAAGCATATAGGTTGTATTTAAAGACTTTTAGTCGGTAGTTTCAATAAGAATTCCGTATAGCCACATGCAAAGCTTTGCGAGGTACATAGAGAGCAGGGAAAATTTTGAGTGACTATATCCCTTATCTCTACCGATGGTAAAGAACAATTACTTGTCATATTCAAGCAGTTTTTTTGGATGTAAAACATCTCTGTAAACAAGTGTTTGGAACATACAACAATTACCCAATTTTGCTAAAATGCGTTTTTCTTGCATATAAATTTCAGGACGTTTTCCAATCGATTAAAACTTTTCCGGGCGGCACACATGAGTTTCACTGAAACTTCACGCAATCGAATTGGCAAGAAAAATAAAAGTTGTTCACAGATCCTTGAAGCAGTGAAAACAAAGAGACGCTTGCATTTCCGAACGAGTTTTACTGTTATTCCATATGGACAATCTTGCGTGGAAAGTAGCAGACAAAAATCAACACATTCACAAACCCATATCGCTTTATTTGCACAACAAACATTACAATGGCATATTTTGCTAAATCTGCTGTACATTTCTAGACATTTAGTAAACACAAAAGTTGGCACATTTGGTTTCGTTCAAAAAGAAACAAGATTCCAACCAAATCAAATTGTTTTTTTTTATCTTTGTTTCAGGGATTGAGTGAAATATCAGCAGGACTTCGCAAGAAAAGAAATCAACGTGTTTTTGGCTTGTAGAAAATAACCCAGGTATTATCAACTTTTAAACCATCACAAAAGTGCGAGCAATAAAAATTTGATATAGCACACATTCCATTGATGTTCCATACGCACAAACTGTATCCACTCTCTTTATTCTTACTCTCAAGCAAAGTAATCAAATTCTGATGTATTTGGAAATTCCTGATACCTTTCCATTGTCCAACACCACAGTCTGAAACATAACGAAATTCGTACAAACTCGGTAACAGTACAAACAATGTATACGGTTGGGTTGAAGATCTTCAACGACTTTGTTAGCATTGAACTCATTTCAATCAACAGTTTCATTATGATTGGAGCCACCTTGAGTCTGTAGCTCATCAGTGTTGACCAGATGTACTCAAATGGATAATACTTCATTTCTGTGTTTTACTAATTACTTGCTAAAACGAACAATGAACTGTTCACTTATCACCAGGGCCAGCCTTAAACCCATGCAACCGATGCAGCTGCATTGGGCCCTGCGTCTTTGCGGGCCCCAAAAGATGAAAGGTTGAACCCGTAGATATTGACATCCTATTCGAGTCTGAAGACTCCAGCAGTTGGACATTCCAGCAACTGCAACACGTGTTCTATTTTGCATTTTTCAGCTTGACTGTATACTAGACACTGGATCATGTTGGTTTGCAATGTAAGTTTAATTAACTTGTCAGTTTGGTTTGATTGTCATAATTTGCATTTGCTCACCCCTCGGATCTCCATTCAGAACTTCCTTTACAACTTTCGGCTTAGTTACGAGTGATAGCGGTACACTGTCTAACATCTACAACAGCAGCATGCTATTAGTCATAAACATGGACATAGCTAGGGGGAACATGAACCATGACCACGCCCCTCCAAATAAAAATGTTGTGTTATCATGTACATACAGATAAACGCCAACAATTTGCCGTCTTTTTTGATTAATTATAATAGGCCATTTTGCTAAAACATTTTCATCAAAAAGGTCTTAGCACGGTTGATTGAGCATAATGGAGCACGATGGGGTCATAATACCACTGGTCAGCGCCTAGGTTTTGCCATTGGACCCCGCACCTGATAGGGCGGCCATCCGTATCATCATCATTAACAACTCAGACTACTGCTTTTCACAAAACAAAAAGCAAAGGCAATTGGCAGGCTTTGATAAAGTTCACTTACATCCGTGATTTCGGAATCGCTTGTACGCTCTCTTGTCACCTTGAAGTGAATCCCCTTGAAATCATATTCAGTATGATACTTCTTTGGACCCATAGACTTTGGAATGGCCTGTGACGTTTGAGTTATGGGTATTATTAATCAATTTTAGAACCACCTAGGAAAATGCGGTGTTATGCTTTGACTGCCTGACAGTCAACGAGAGTCAGTATGAAAAAAGGCGATTCGAGACGCTTTAGAACAGTGGTTCTTAACCTTTTCTCTACCACGCTTCCCTTAAGTAATTGTCCTTGTTTTAAGGCCCCTTGACTTTAAATAAGTAAATTGGACGGAATCACTTCCCCGTTTAAAAACTTTCCAAATTTTTGGAGCGCGTAAGGCTTTTCTCTCCCTGGAAATTTATTGACGCTCCCTGGGGAGGCGTGCCCCCTCGGTAAGAACCACTGCTTTAGAAGAACATACTTAATTTGCAGTTAGGAATTTATAACAAAGTTCCATCAAAACACAATTTAAAGTCAAAAGCAAGGTGTTAATAATCAGTAGTGGATTTAGGAGGAGGCAAGCGAGGCACTTGCCTTCGGGCCCCCTTTTCAGGGTCCCCTTAAAGGTGTTTCGCTCGTAAACTTTCCTCATTTTTGGTGAAAAACTTATTATCCACTCATACAATATACTCCGAAACAAATCGTAAGTCAGTACTCTGTTTTCAAAGGGCCAGCAGAAACTGTGATGTGTAATTGCTCTGCTTTCAAAGGGGCCTCCAACAGCAACTGTAATGCGCAGATACTCTACTTTCATGCGAGCCCCAACAGCTGCAATGTGTAGAGTCTCAGTAAGGGTCAGCGGCGTCGGTACCATCAGGGATGTAACCCCAGCGTAGGGATTGGTTTAGAAAACGGCAGTTTGTAGAAGCAAGACACCTTCAGTGCTTACGTCAGAAGTTACACATTCTCGCAGCCTGCTGTTCATACATCAAGATGGATTTAACTGTATAGTTAGAACAGTTTATTTAACAATCACTGCTATGTCTGCGCCGGCAGAGTAGCGCAATTAGTGGATTACGGAAAACCATGTTGCGTCTACGTGGCGTTAGTTCTTAGCCAACTTGTTAACATTTACAGGCTATTTGAAATACAAAACGGTATTAATTTAACGTGTGCCAGGCACCAGGAAATTAACAACTAACAAGTCTAGACGTCAGAAAGGTTTATGCATGCGTATTTCGGACAGCAAAAAACTCAATGGCTATGCTTTTTAAGCAAAAATAACTTAAGCGCATGACAAAGTTCATCAATTTGCGCTAATGAAAACACAGGTTCATCGCGGTGCACTGATTTCACCGGACTCAGACTTGCTCCTTCAGTAACAGTGTTTTCATAACTGAACGATAGGCTTGTGTCAGGTTTCTTACAAATTTTTTTAACATCTGCATTTCATTATGACATCATTAAATAATTGGTGTGAAAAAAAAAAAAAATTCCATTCGTAAAGCTTGTTCAAAACTTTTTTCTTGTAAACTACGAGCCTACAGTATTATGAGTATTTGTAGGAAAATATTTAATAATTTCATAAATAATATACCCGCAATGTGAATCATAATTTGCATAATGCTGTGTTGCAAATTTAATGTAAATTTTCAGAATGTCAAGCTCCCATGCATAAACGTAAAGCATTGAACAGTTTCTGGCGAGGGTTCTGTGCCGCTGTCTCAGGAAAGTATCCTTGAATGGGCGCGTATCCCCTTCCTAGGCTTGATCAAAAGGTCTTGTCACGGTTGGCTGAGTATGATGACATCATCAGAGGGACTCTTTCAACCCTACCTTGGGCCCCAATCCTAAGTCCACCACTGTCAATAATGATTGTAATATGCATCTGACATACTCCCAGTTTGGTTTAGTTATTCCCAGTGGCGTATCTATGCAAAGTGGCGCCCATGGCAAAGTTTAAATGTGCACCCTTTCCAATGATTTAAATATTACACCAGGGTTTTTTTAAGGAAAATGTTAGGAACCCGGTTTGGATCTGTAGGGACCCAATTTCTCTGATTCTAGGGACCCGATTTTCTCTGGTCTTAGGGACCCGCTGATTATTTTCTCTGATTCTAGGGACCCGATTTGAAATTCTAGGGACCAGAATCGGGTCCCTAAAACGCCTTAAAAAACCCTGATTACACATATGAAAGATAAACCAAGTAGAAAATATACGTTTTGCAACGGAAAATGTTTGTGTTTATTTTTGCTTTAAAGTTTTCAGCAAATAAAGTATAAATTATCCATAAGGGCCACAACATACGTCTATATCCATTTATTTTTATTATGAAGAACATCAAAACATTCAAATGAAAGCGTTATCATAGTTTATAGGTCTACATAGTGTTGCCTGACAAGATTGTATATCTTACAAAAAAAATCAAACAACATATTGTTACGGCAAACGGCAATTTCTTTTAAAATGGAGCATATTTAATTTGAATTGCACAATAAATTATTTAATGCAAGTCGTGTATCACTTGCGTTCAAAAAACATAAGTAGGCTACATCGAAACATAACATATGCAGCCTTTCCGGGTTAAATGAGACAAAAATGCTAATTAAAACAACACTTTCCTTGTCCTTATCGAAGCAAAGTCGTCTATGACTTCATCAAAGTAAGTTTTCGTTGCTTCATCCCTTTCTATTCTCATTAAAGCTAGATCACAAAACCTGTCCTGTCTCATCGTTAGTCATTGAGGCCCAGATGAATGAAAGGACCAGTTGCAGTTTACTGAAAGATCGTTCGCAGCTTGCAATACGTATACTGCCATTGGCAACATTATTAGCAAAGCAATTCGAAGAATGTCAGGACTTTTGTAGCACGCGATAATTTTAAGTTGCACGACTTGAGTTGAAACCAGCATTTTGAAATCTAGAATCTTCTCGTATAATTGCTTGCCATCTACGTCTGAACTGTACACAGCTACTAAAGTGTCACAGGTAGATTTTAGTTTTTTACAGTCAGGACCTTTTCACATCAGCAGCGCAGCGAGCCAGCCCTAAATTTTGGAGAGGCCAAATATTTTGAATTTAAGGAGCAACAGCACTTGGTTTGGGACATCGCGTCTCGAAGCACAAAACGTTAAGATATGCTAAAAATTTGGGGGTTCATGACCCTTTTGCCCCCTGGCTACGCCTACGTTTCACAAGGCCTTGGACATCGAATAGAAAGGCAAATTTTGACAGAAAAAGCTATTTCTAAACAAGACTAACAAATCTGTTTCATGAGTTAACATTTTTGCTCAGCTGGTACGGTAACGATACTAACTTCTAAAACTAAATAATGTTCTCTACCTTAGTTTGTGGACTGGGGCATAGGCGTAGCAAAAGGGGGCCTAGCGGGCCAATGGCCGCCAACGTTTTAAAACGTATAGTTATTTTGTGCTTTAAGAGGCGGTATTCCAAATAAAATGGTGTTATTTGCCTAAAATCAAGCATTTTGCTCCCCCCAATTTTTTGGCTCCTCCCAAATTTTCAGGCTGGCTACGCTACTGGACTGGGGCATTGTACACAGCCTAATTACTATCAGAAAATAGCGACAATCGAAGAACTTTCGTAAAGTCGAAGTGGACCGCAGCAGTTTAAGTAATTTGTAAATCTGTAGGATCACAATAGCAGTTATTTACGCAACGGTCAGGTTCTCACAGCCACAGACTTAAAATCGTCTCAGCCAGATTCTGACCAATATGTTCTTGCCTGAAATGCAGCATTAGGAACTGACTAATCCTTTCTTATAGCCAGGGATGCAGTGCTAATAATAAAGGTGTGGGAACGCACCAAAAAATCTTGCTATTTTAAAACAGCTTCAAACTCATTTTAAAACAAAACTTGAAAAAGGTGTGGGAACGCCGTTCCAACGCGTTCCCGCCCCACTACACCCTGCTCATAGCGTGAGAAGGACGAGGTCTCATAGCTATGGCATGCGAGCGATCTTGTTCTGTCACAATGTCTGAGCGTCGTGATATGCCACAATACGACAGTTTTGTCATAATGCATGGTGGTGCTGGCACAACACGTCCGACCAGTGCATAAGGTATGGATGCTGTGTTGATGCAGCTTTGCAGTTTATGAATGTATGGGGCGCAAAAGACTAGAGGTTAAATAAAATGTAAATAAATATTATAATTTTTGTCAAGACATTTTTGCGCCCCCGTCAAAGCGGCGCCCATGGCACGTGCCATGCCTGCCATACCCTAGATACGCCACTGGTTATGCCTTGCAATTTCACAAAAACGCGTTGCAAATGAAACTGTGATTCGGCTGAAAGTACTGCCGTCCGCGCTATTCATAATCATTTCGCATCAAAAGCTTCGCAAGATACTTTTTGAAATCCGAATTGCTATTTACTATGACTGTGTCGCCTGTCCATTGTTTCCATTCCGTTTCTTTGTCCAAATTGATAACCGAGCCAAACTCATGTTCTCCGACCTTGTTGATTTGTTGGATAACATCTCCCTCCTGCTTTAGTACCATAAATCCTTCAGTAGTTTTAAACATTCCAATCATTTCATCTGACATACCTGTAAAAAAATTGAAAAGTCATTTACGTTCATGCGCTCTCTAAAGCTTAATTCAGCAGACTGCAGCAGTCCTTATCGCCTTGTTATGTTTATTTGTTGCTGTTTTAATGGACATAGCGCTAAAGCTTCATTAATTTTGTTCAATGCATGTCCACCAAGATTTTTATTGCCTTTTTATACTACGTTGCTTTCTTTGTCGTGAAAATCACTCGCCGTAAAGCTAATGTTTCTGCGATGAAATCTATTGCCTCTAACGGCCAATCTGATAAAACCTTCCTCCATAGGATGTCATGTCTCTTCGACCAATTGCACAACACTACCAAAAGATCTTCTCCAGCACAAAACGTCATACGGATTTCAAATTCAGCGTTCTGCAAAAAAGCTTCAATACATCCGTTTGTTTTATCTATCTAACCAACCCGAATGAGGGAACCCGAAATATTAATAGGGGAATCTGCTCCATAAATGACCCGTAAGCTCCTTTGGCCTTAGTATGTACACTCCACAAGCTTGCACATTTATATCACACCAATGTTCCCAATATACCCTCCTGTTCTTGGTGCCTGAACAGAAAAATAGCGACGTTTACAGCACCACAACGAAGTGATGTATCAAAAGCCTCATCTTCAANCATACATAAAACAAATACCAAATAGAAGTTTTTTAAGCGTTGCAGTTTGAAATGGTCACTGCACAAAATGCGGTGTATAAAAGTCTATCCTAAAGTGCGTATTATTGTCTTGCAACGCTAAGATGTATACCCGGACTGTCGTAATCTCATCTGCAGTAGAAATCGCGTAGACGGTATTACTTTAGAAATCCCTTAGATTAGGGCAGGGTTTCTTAAACTGGGGTGCTGAAATCAATTTCAAGGGGTGCTGAGGAAGGTCACATATGTGGCGGTCAAAGGTAAAAGGTATTCGTTTGGACAATGGTGTTAGCCAATGGCAGGGGGTACTGGATTGCTTAGGCGTGTCTAAAAGGGGTGCTGAGGTAGAAAAAGGTTAAGAAACGCTGGATTAGAGGGACAGACTTAAACAAATCCTTAGCAGGTCCCAGTAAAAATCTTTATATTGCAGCAACGCGAAACAACTTCTCTTTGATATTTGATGTAGTTAAAGCTTACTGTGTTTTCTACAGAACATGAAAAAAATACGTTTTTACCAGGTGAAGATAGCAGGCAATAGTTGGAAGTATGCAATTGGGATTGAATTGCATCTAAAATAAAATTTTTGACTAAATTTGTCACAAAATTGCAGCACTATTTTTTAGCAAAGTTTAGCAAAGCCACCGCGCTATCTGAACACCTGCTTTTGCCAAAGGTTTGTTGCAATTCTACATACCAATCTAGCTAGGTACTAAATTTCCACTATCAGGCAGGCGTTGCTGGGATTTTTGGCACCTTAAAACCAAAGCCCAGGCAGTCCGCTGTTGCTATACAGACCAGTTGGAAATCGCAGACCAAGGCACTCTCTGAATACATATTATGAAATTTGCTCAAATAGGTTGCCGTCATCACCTGCTATCTCTAGATTCAAGAATGTTTTCAAAAGCGAATAGTACAATCTTTCAAATATCTCTAGAATTAGGCAATTAACGGAATAATAGCAGTGTTTAATATCGCCATGTATTTTCACCAAAAAATGAAAACCAATTGTTTTTTATTTTAAATAAACCATTCCTTTGCAATATTCAAAATCTCGAGACCTGAAACCTTCGAGACCGAGACTGGCAAAAATGGGTCTCGAGACAAGTCTCAAGACGGAGACCATAGTCTCGAGACTCCATCACTGCTTTCGGATGTAATATTTAAAAATTTTGCAATAAGAAAATAATCAAAAGTACATTTCCAAACAATAAATTTCTAGCTTATGAATAAAAACTTCCGCTTTTAAAGTTTATGCGTTTTTAATGCTCGGGAAGCTTTTTAATAATTCGTTAATCTCATCTAATAAAGCAAACGCAAAAAGCATGCAAGTCTAAGAGAGCTGTTGACAGTGGTTCCCAACCGAGGCGCATCAGAGTTTGATCAGGAGGTCCGTTAGACGCATATAGACGCAATTAACAAAGTAAAGAAACCTTCAAATCGTTATGAAAACCTTGTAAGGGCGATGCCAGTTTGGAATTTTTTGACAGAGATACCACCGAAAAGTTTCGATTGCAAAACCAGTGAGTCGCGAGGAGAAAAAGGTAAGGAACCACCGACTTATTATGTATATTATACCCATGTATCTCATCAATTCTTGATTCACTTCACTGCAGAGTTGCCAAGTTCCAGAGAAAGCCATTACCAAAATCGTAGAGGAATAACCTTTTTATTAAAATTAACGATTTTACAAAACGTTTTTCCTTAACAAAAAACAACATATCTTTTAAATACGATTTTGTGAGTAACCAAAGCACGTCGATACACGTCAGCAGGAATTTTTCCAAGAGGATAGAATGGTGAATTAAAAAGAGCATATACAGCTGATAACTGATTATTTCGTGAGCAGTCTTTGGAACACGTTTACATACGCGCATGATTTAAATTGGACAGTTATATGAACCACGCGAAGGTGCTACAAGTTTTTGAAGAGAACTAATCTAAATTGTTTAACACTCTCCTACAGGCTATGAGTCTAACCGTAAAATAGCTAATATTTAATGTCGTAAAATACCATTTCAAATTTTTTTAAAGTGTTTTTTTCAAAATTTTTTTTTTATTTTGCGAGGCAGCAACTTCATTGAATGTCAACAAACACCAGCTAAATTTTCATAGCACCACTTAACAACTCATCCGGTAGAAAATCAAGGTCCCACCTCTTGATCATCAACACAGCAGTGGGTAGAGCCCGTGTAGCGCCGTTTTATCTGCGCCGTTTTATCTGCACCACCACGCTTGGCTAATGGAGGGTGATGCAAGAAAGAAGTTCTCCGGAAAGTACGGAGATGTGGCGTAAGTGCTGCATCATGTCCGCAATAAACTTGAAGAATAGAAGAAAACCAGAACGGAGAACTGAAGTTGTTCCTTCACTTCAGTAATGATACAAAATAACAACGAAAATGCGGTTGTAATGAATATTCCACGCTACAGTTGTACTGCACCTGGCTTTTGTTTGTTCATTGCCGTCAGTTACCGTTTCGATAAAGTTTTGTGTAACCTGCTATAACAACTGTTACATTCGGATTTTGTTCATACCTTTTGAAGTTTATAAACTTCTATGCAGGTTATCGTTTTAATTTTATCATTTTTCAACATTTTATACAAAACAGGGATGATATGCAAATTTGGCCAGCGAAATCAGAAACGATGTCCCGTGAAAGGTTCCTGAAAATTTCCCTCGTATGCCGAAAATGGCCCGCGAAGCCAAAAGTTCTATTCCTTGAAGGTTCACAGAAACTAGGACAGAAAAATAAGGAAAAAATGTAAGACGGACATGCTCTTTGGAAAGTTTGACAGAGCAGTATTTTGTTAGTCGTTATGACCGAAAAACACCAGTGCAGAAACTCTCTATTTCACTAGTACTGTACGGGTTATGGGAGTACATTTGGCCAGCGAAAAAGTTTGCGGACGATAGAAGCGGCCCAACAAATACAATGAGATCTCTTATTACTGTTGTAAACGTTGGTGTGGATATCAAAAACAGGCAACACATTTTCTGCAAAACTTGCTCTATCAAGCTACTTCTGTGTGGGAACCAACATAGAAACATACTTTTTGAAGAACATAATATACTTCAGTGGTCGGCAAACTGTGTGCTTCGTCCCAATTGTGGGTCTTTTAGCACTTTTTATTGAGCCGCACAACACTTTCTGGTGTGGGCCGCATGGTACGTATGAGCTACAGTCTTGTACCGGTTGTGTGGGCTGAAAGATAGGCTACTGCAACCAGGGGCGGATCCAGCGGGGGGCGATTGGGGCAATCGCCCCCCTTAAAACCAACGAAAGTTACTTTATTTAACATGATTTTGTACAATTCGGAAAACAGTATCCGTAATAAGACCTGACTACAAAAGAACAATGATTGTTTGAGCTTAACAAAGCATTGTTTTTGTCGTCATTTTATGACATTACATGGCATTTTTATGTACGAGATAACTGAATACAGCATAAGTTTGACATTCTTGGTGTCTACTACGCGTTTCTCAGAAATAAAAATTTCTGGCGGTAGTCCTTCAGGTAGAATTACACAAAAAGCAGAAGAAATTACGCAACATTTGTTGTACTGTACTGTATGTTTATGTTTCGTTTGGCCTAAACGCTAAGCTTCATCAGAAACAAGAGGTATTAACCTGAAAGACATGATTACAGCAAATGCGCAGCTATGCGTATTCATCACATATGCTTTTGAAAATTCAACGATGAAAGAAGAGTTGCATGATTTAGTATCGCTGCCAAAGACAACTGCTGGACAGGGTCGTGCAGAGGTCTGATGATGCGGGGTGAACACCTGGATGTATGTCCCCTACCAAATTTATGTTTTGAGGAATGTGAGAAATACAGGCACAGAAAAACTACATGCGCAGATCTTTACCACGGGCAAAAGGATACCAAAAAACTTAATGTGTTGAACCTCAAAAAAACTTCACCTCAAGTGATAATTAACGGTATTGTAGATAGCGCCGAAAGTGTTTTGACAGCTCCAAACGATGTTCTTTCTGAAAAATTTACTGTATTATTATGATCTTTTTTACAACAATTAAAAGTGAAAAATCTATCGCCAAATCGTCACGCATGATATAGTTCTGTGACAAAATTTGCATTGCCACTAAAACCGAAAACAAGCATACAAGACACCATCGAAACATAGAGCGTTCTTTACTCATAAATCCAGCTTTGAACTCATAAATCCAACTTAATAACAATTTTTCAAATGATAAAACCAATGCATTTAACACTTTTCAACAATATATAGCTACCATACTCGAACCTCCTTGCGAGCCTTTCATCCCCCCTAGTTTATAAACCCAGGGTCTAAGGAGAATCGAGATATATTTTGAAGACAACAAGTCGCATATGAAAGAGGCTAGCAGGAATTGGCCAACCTACCAAGGGGAAAAGAGATAGGATGTAAAGCCTTAAGATGACGATAGCAGTGTTTTGCCTCTCTCTCGGGTCACTTAACACAGATTTGCGTGCCTCGTCAGACAAGTTTCCATCAGATCCATGCAGTATATCTTAGTAGTCTTACAATGCGAAGAAGCATCTAGTTACAGCATTTTAATAAAATGTAATTTTTGCAATTTCGCTATTGAATGCCCCCAGCCTTGGATGCCCATGACAGTAGCCCCGTTCGCCCCCCTTCTGCGCGCCATTGCTACTGGCCAGGATATTTGTGACTCTCTGATTGATGTGCTACACAAGCACAATGTACAGGTGGATTAAATAGCTTCAGTTGCTACAGATGGATCACTAGCAATAGTCGGTGAAAAAGGAGCAATCGCATTATTAACAAGAAAAACCAAATCGTTATCTGATTTCAAAGTTTATCACTGCTTAATCCACTAACAATGGCGTTGGATCAAGTATGCCACAACTGAAGACGTCATGATAACTGTGGTGAAGATTCTGAATTATATTCGATAACAGCCACTTCACCGTCGTGAATTTCGCTATTTACTTGAAGAATTCAACAGTGAGTATGGTGAGCTTCTGTTCTATCTAAAATTAGACGGTTGTCAAGGAGTCAGGCATTAAAACTATTTAGGGGTCCAGCCTCTAATGCTGGTCGTGAACCTGTTGAATAGTTGATCGTACTTGCTAATGGCTGTTGAGCCCCGTGGCGACGAAGAGTGATCTTGACTAGTAAAGTCTACTGTCGTTTGCTGCCACTGTGTAAGACTGTCAAGCTTTGCGCACTTGCCGCTCGTGCTCCACAATTGCAAGTCTGGCAATCTTTAAATACAATCTAGGATTTACAACATATATCACTCACAAATTTAACGAACTAAACTTGAATTTGCAGGGAAAGGGCATTCTGATATGCGACATGATCTCTCACATTAATCTCATGAAAATAAAGTTACTTCTCTTCAAAAAAATATGCAAAGTGGAGATGTCACTCATTTTCCAGTGTTGCGTATGAATGACGAAAAAATATTCTTTGCTTTGCAAAGAAGAAATGACAACTATTGCACAAAATCTTTAACAAGTTCACGAAGAAATGGAAAAACGATTTTTCTGAATTTGCCAACGTTTTAGTAGCAGTTTTTCTTTGAAATTTCTCCCTAAACCTTATGATATTGATATCAAAGAATGTACAATTACGAAAGTGATGAATTGAAATCTAAATTTCAAATGGACATTTTGCAACTTCAATGCGACACTGCTTTACAAAATAAAGCCCCACAAACAGATGTAAATGGCAATTGCAGTGCATCAGTTTGCACTGTTGGCAAACATATCTTCATGAGAGTTTTCCGGGCATGAAACGAGAGGTCAACTGAATCATATCAATGTTTAACATTATATACCTGTATATAATATGTGTGTGAAGAGTCTTTTTCTGCAATGAAACGGATCGAATTAGCCACATGCGAGTCGCTTGTTGAATATAAGTGTGAAATCTGCTTGTTGCTGCTGCAACAAGCTTTCTTCCATATTTCAATGCAGATGAATACAACCATGATAAATCACACTGATTGGTGGAATAAATGAAAAATTTGCAAAGTACTGTCGTTTTTTGATTTGTTTGATCGGAGTAAAATTTGCTTGACTGAGGGTAACAACTTTTTCAAAAAGTTGCGGCGCTACCAGACGAGGAGTCGTTAACACACCACCTCCTACCTGTTGATTCATATGTTACGCTGCAT
>JGI24021J15306_10003432_pt1 | contig 17847 bp, 11 predicted proteins | sample Ectturendosymbi1_FD_15306 | JGI IMG/M metagenome (IMG submission 15306)
CTAACCCAGCAGTGTCAAATATCATCGAGACTGCTCAAAGCAACCATTCGTGGCTGGGAACCTGGGACAATAATTATGCAGGATATTGGATCGATTCCACCGTTGTGCTAGTAAGTTCATGATCCTTTGTCTTTCTCTCTTCTGAGACAGTGATACATTTTTTTCTACAGGTCAACTAACAGAGCTCATGTGGTTACAATACATTTTGCTCTTTGTTGTTTTCTTCCTCAGACATTCGGTGGCATTCCATGGCAAGCATTCTGGCAGCGAGTCTTGTCAGCTAAGACCGTTGATACAGCACGATTCATGAGTGTGGCTGCAGGTCTTGGAGCGATCATAATGTCCATTCCACCGATTCTTATTGGAGCCGCTGCAGCGTCCACAAGTTAGCGCTGTTTATTTGTAAAACTTGTTTTTGTGAATAAAAACTTTTGCTTTGATTTTATTAAAAAATACAAAGAAAAACTTTGTTTTTATAAAAAAAATATAACTTTGTTTTATAAGAACAAAAACTTCGTTTTTATTGAAAAAAATTTGAAAACTTTTGTTGATAAATGTTGTTAAAAATGAAAACAACATAAAATATTGTTAGCAAAAGTTTTTATATGGTTACTTGCGTGTAGTGTATATTTTTCAAAATTTGCTAATAGCGGGCCGTGCTCTTACAATGGATGAAAACTAGTTGAAGTTAAGTGTATTTTATTTGGTAATTGCCAGCAATTTAAATGTTGTGAAGTTGCAATTGAGGTATTTTTCTTTGACGTGAAAAAACACAGTTCGTTTCCATCGAGACTAAAACCAAAACTGGAAAAAAATTGCGTTGGTAATAAAAACTTCAATAACTTCAATTTTAGGCAAGTGTGCTTACAAAAATTATGTTCATGAAATCAAAAGGTGCTAGAAATCATAAACAAGCTTCATTGTCTTTAAAATATTAAACCCGTTTTTTACACACCACTCAGCTTTGGTGCACTTTTTAATTTAACTATCATTTTTCAATTGACTCAATCAACTCAGCTGTTCCGTTTAGTCCAAGCACCCACCACTGCGACAAACAAGATCAACAATTATACCAGTGGTTCTTAACCTGGGGGGTGTCGTGAAAAATTTTTCAGGGGGGCGCGAGCCCTTACGTGCCCTACAACATGGAAAGTTTTTGAACGGGAATGTGTACCTTCCAAACGTTACGCCAGTGCGAATTTTACGGTGCCACTGGTTTAGTTCCGGCATAGACGGAAGTCGGGGTTATGTTTCTTGAAATTTTTCAGGCCGAGTTTGAGCCTGCATCTCAGGGGCGCAACTAGGGGGACTGTTTAGTTGGCATGCCAAGTCCCTTTAGTAATAACGTCTGCGCCCTTCTAGCATTTGAGAACAACATGATGCACATATAATTTTTAGGTATCCGGCTGCATCGCAGAGCGGCTCGCCTTATTCCAGATAAACATGAATGCATACATTTTGCACAGCTCCACGCAGCGTGGGATACCGCTATGGCTATCCGTGTTTCTACTTCTCGATGTCTACTTCTCGACCAAAGGAAGATAGTAACTTGTTTTTTTGCCATCCCAATGGCGACACCAAGCTGCTTAAACTCGGAATCTTGTCTTCACTCACACTACGCTGCGCGGTGTAAAAAGTTTAGTCCACAAATGAAAATAACATCTCTATTTGAATATCCAGTTTATGCGATTAACCGTACTATGTCTTTCACATGAATGGTTTTGGTTTGAGATTCTGAACTCTTATGCGAAAACACTGTTATGGCGTTTACCGATATACAGTTAGTCGGAGTAATCTGCATTTACTCCGCAAGTAGTGTGCGGTTGCAAAACTATGAAGAGCGAATAAAACAAAAAAAAGAATTTGCAAAAGTTAGCATAAGTCCGAAACAAGCAACTGCAACATAAGCATGCGGGCTAGAGTGAGAACATGCATATCTGTGAGTACCGGTAGATCTTGCGTAATGTCGCTTAAAAGTAAGCGTTTTCCATCTAATGTTGCAAAATAATGTCGCACCAAATATTGGCCAAAAATCGTTAAGTAATCAGTGGCCTGTAATTTTGAGTTCAGGGCTCTATACAGCCTATCGTGGCGAGCGAGTGTTAGTAGTCATCACGTTCAATGCAAGATTTCTACTTTTGAAATGTTATTGTGAAAAAGTATGTACCTCTTTCTTGAAAGATGCAAAAAGTCTAACAACGTATGGTTGCGTGCTTTGATGCAGTCAGATTCATAGACTTCGGAGGGATTTTTTCCAGGGGTAGGCAAAAAGTGGATTTTTCCAGGCGTAGCCAAAAATATTTTTCCAGGGGAAGGACAAAGTGACAAAAAATCATTTTGCCCTCTCGAAACTAAGAAAGCGACTTTTTGCTAATAGTAAAATATCAATTTTCAAATTCCAGGGATGGAAAAGACCCCCTGACCCCTTTGCCGACGCCCATGGTCAGATTGTTTATATTTCTTATTATTTGAACACCACAACCGAATTTTACTTTGCAAATGAGTGCTCGGACGTTACAGTGTTTGTTTAAAGGCGTGTGCAATATTTTTGTACTCTACCTGGTCTTAGCCAGGGTTGGACTCAGTGTCCTTCTCTGAACGTAGTGTTGTACCAAGTGTTACGGGTTAGCCAACAATAATGTTAAGAAAGTTTCTATAGCTCGGTTGTTCTACTTCCAAATGTCTCTTCAACCTGCCGTGTGCAGACTGTGTATGTTCGTACTCTATCAACTTCGTGCCTGTCACAAAACTTTTAAAAAATGAAATAGATTTACCAAGAAATACATTTTTTGCAACTTATTTAAAGTAAAGGGGGCGTGAAACAAAGGAAACTTACATAAGGGGGAAGTGGTGGAAAAAAGGTTAAGAACCACTGAATTAAACATTCCAGTACGCGACTTTGGCATTTATTCATCAATTCATATCGCTCTTTGCGCTGAGTACTTTTGCGGTGACTGCAATCGTAGTGCAGACGTTGCTTGTTCTCAGTGAAATAGGCGTATGCGTCGAAAAGATTTTGTTCCAGAGGGGACCAATTAGTGGATTTTTCCAGGTGAAGGCCAAAAGCATTTTTCCAGGGTGGCCAACATTGATGAAATTTCATTTTACCAGCTTGAAACTGAGAAAGAAAATTTTTCTGCTAAGAAATTTATAGGAAACTACAAAATTTCAAAATCCTGGGGGGTCAATGCCCCATGCACTCTCCTCCCGACGTCCATGCAATACGTAACAGGAAAAATGTTAGAAAATTGCTTTCAATTGAACTTCAAGCTCGAAGAAGGCTAAAAATGTCACGCGCTGCTGAACAAAGAAAGCAGATAAATTGGTGCCACTATAGCGTGAGGTCTACCACACTGCAGCTTGAGATCTACCTCCCGTTAGTGCAATAGCGTTAGGTCTACCGCTGCATTATCCATTCATATAAAACAAAACAATTATTATTTTTTTGCATTCACATTTAATTTTGTGCACTTGCTAAGATTTCTAATCACATTAAAGGAAGAAAGGTAAAAAATATCATTTATCTCCAAACATTTGTTCCAGCGATACACACTTCGATCATCTAATAATGACACAAACTTTCTCATCACATTCCAGCAACAATGATCACGATGAGGCTAGAACAGCTGACGACCAACACCCCTTATGCTCTTCAGTTAGGCTGGGGTTTTAGCCCAAGCTTGGCTTTGAATTTTGAATGGAAACTGACCAAACAGGTCACACGGTAGACCCCAGGCTGCACCTGCTGGTGGGCGACATACGACTGTAGACGAAGAACCGTCGCCGGAAAGTTTTCAATAGGGGGGCTTTACGTTTGTTCAGGGGGGCTTGACATTCTGAAATATGATGAAAACTTCACGTATTTTTACATAGTGCTTCATAATTAAATTTAGGGTCTTGGAACTTTGTTTGGGGGTCTAAGTCCCCAAAAGCCCCCATGGCGAGGGACTGTGCAATCCTCACGTTATAACACCGACATTTCTCAAAGGTTTTGAGTTACGGTTTTTGTCGCAACCATGCGACAAGTGCGTTATTCAAATACACTAAATACAGTTTAAAACTAAACAAAGAAGTTAATTTTGAGCAGTAGTAAATGAGGTGACATTTACTTCAAATTTTCGTGCTTTTTCGTGAAATATAGCAATTAAAAAAAAAAATGTGGCCAACATTGGTGCACACAAAACGATTCAGAAAACTTCTGCTGGAGGCATTTGTTATGCAATTTACTGCAGTATATCTAGAAATCTCTAAAACAATCAAGTATTTTTCAGATTGGACAGCGACATCATATGCCGAGATTACTCATCGTACACCAGCTGAAAATGGCCAGTCTGCCTTGATTCTGCCAATAGTTCTGCAACACCTGACTCCTCCTGTTGTGTCATTTCTCGGTCTGGGCGCAGTCTCTGCTGCTGTGATGTCATCAGCAGATTCCAGTGTGCTGGCAACATCAAGTTTGTTTACAAGAAATGTATACAAAAAAGTCTTTAGACAAAAGTTAAGGAACTAATTTTTGCTTTCATGGTGACTTATCAAATGTTGTTGTATAAAAATATTCCAAACGAAAGTCATGCCACGTTGACAATACCTGGCAAGAAACAAATATTTTTTGGAATTAGTATCTTTGAAAGCATAAAGCAAACGCACAGCTCAGACGGTAAAGTGCAAATTTATGACAGAATTTTCGACGACCAGATGCATTATCTGACTTTTACATGTTTTTCCCCTCTGCAAGACCATTTTTTTCACAGGTGGCTAGTAAAGTGAATAGGGTTTGTTCCTCTTACAAAAGTATTCTGCATAACTTGTTTATAGGACTTTTGCGTTTTGTGTGATTAATGTTATTTTTTTTAACATAAGCAAATTCATTGCATTATTTCCTTCACGGCTTTTCGTTGATGTTTGCAGCACGCTTTTTCAAGTGCTGTTTGTTTATTGTTCTTTATGCCGTCGGCCAAACATACATTTTTCCAAATTTCTTTTTAAAAAAAGTTTTCGTCATCATGTAGTTGCAAAACCCCGAGAAATGTGTTTGATAGATGTGGACTCAGGCCAAAGCAGGCAGCCTCAGGGCTTGTTGCGGTGTTCTATGCAAGCCGCGTTTGACTAAATTCTGGATCACACAATGATTTCCTGCATCTACAGTATGCAAACAAGTACTAAAAACACATTCGAAAACAGTTGATTCCATTTTTCTGTTCTGGGCAATGTACGATTGTTTATAAATTTTTTATACAAATCGGTAATGAAAGTCAATCCTCTTTACAAACGTGGTTGGAGCCGGGAAACAGGAGTTGTCGCTTGTCAAAAACGTACTGGTGTCGTTATTTACGTTTTTCAACTCATGAAAACCAGATGTTTTTTTGCAAATCAGCCAATAACTTACCAACATATACACTAGAAACGCAAAATGAACTTTCAATCTTGACAACCTTTTGCTGATTCGCACATAACACAATCAGTATGGTCATTTGACACGTAAAATTATAACTCCTTCAACGTTAAACAACATATCGGTAGCATTCCATCGAATAAACAAAAACAAATCAAATCTTCACAAAAAAATTTAAGTACCAGGATATGGCGGAAGAAAACTAACCTGAGGCTAACTAATTGGGTTTTGCAATTTTCTGCAGGCTTCGGAAAAAGAATTGGTCTGGGTTTTACGGATTTCTGTGGTGGCCGCTGGAATTTTAGCGACTACTTTGTCGATCGCGGTCAAATCGGTTTTCGTGCTTTTCTTCCTATGCACTGATTTGGTCTATTTGCTTCTCTTCCCTCAGGTAAACGTATCTATTTATGGAATATCAGCAGCTAACTAAAAACCTGTTTCCACCTATTCGTACATTTCTGTTGAAAACTTCTTTTAGTCTGGCATTCTTTGCCAGCACATACGACAGGGTCTGGAACCTGCGGCTCGCGGGCCAAATGCTGTCCGGGCGAACAATTAATACGGCCTGCATCAGAATTTTCGTTGCCCAAGATAATACGCAAAATCGTGTCAAAACGAAACTCCGTGATTAGCAGATACTTTACAATAAGTCAAGAGGCGTATGTCTCGCTCGTTCTCATAGTATTCTCTTCTTATTTTCCATAGGATGGGAAGGGTAAAATTTTAAGATGAAATTAGAATTTTACCCTTCCCATCCTATGGAAAATAAGAATTTATTTTGCGTCTCGCCAACAAAATTGCACAATATATGTGGTCCGTGATAGTAAATGGCTTCCCTAACCTTGAGTTGCTCCTTTGCACCATCTTCAGGTTGCCTCGGCTTTAATTTGGATATCGAGGTTTGGGTCTTTAAAACGTTACGGCAGATTTTTGTCTTGACTTTGCTTTTATTTTTATTTAACTTTGCCGGAGATTTAGCCATGTCCAATTTTTCCTGAGCAGTAAAATTGTTAAACCGAGCACTTGTGCTGAAAATCATAATATTTTTCTGTTTTTGAAAATCATGGTGGACGTTCCGCAAAGACTGTTGTTGAAAAGCATAATCAAAAGAAGCCTCGCTTTTTACTTTGCATTTGTGTTTTTTATATTCGGCTACGCATTTATTGTTTTAATAGGTTATGGGGCTTGACGTTTACTCGTATAAAAACAGTCTTGACACAAAATATTAAAAATTAAATATGTAAAGTCAACACGTTTACATTTAAACATGCTGATATATATATTTTCTGTTTGATTGAAACCATTATACTATTACTTTGTCTACAAACATGTTTGGTTTATCTACCATTCTGAGAACAGTGGTTTTACCTCAAAGTAAGTATGCCTCTTTGACCAAAAACATAGCTGCACTGACGAAGACAACAGTTCATATTTGGAAAAATAACTCTCAGATCTCTGAAATTACACCACATCACAAATTTCCACATATGCATGCAGCAAACCAAACCGCAAGCACCATCTGCTACTTTACTATGGTGTGAGTTGTCCACTTGTAATGAAAGAAGTTTATGAGATAATTTATGTTGGGCGTAAGAAACTAATACAACGATCCTAAAATCTGGGCGAAAAAAATACTTTATGTGCTTATGGTATCACAAGGAACACCACACCACCCGTGCCTGTGTTCCCGCGCCTTGCAGTTGAGGTATTCGTTTGGTTTTTATTTTTTGAATTTCTCAACCTACACCGATACCAGTTTTTTTAAGGAAAATGTTAGGCAGTAAGGTGCCCGGTATGGATCTGTAGGGACCCGATTTCTCTGATTCTAGGGACCCAAGTTTCTCTGATTCTAGGGACCCGAATCGGGTTCCTAAAACACCTTAAAAAAACCTGCCGATACCTAAAACAAGCATTCCCAAATCTCCTTATGGATATACAACAATACCCATTCTGCTAACCCTCTTGAAATTATTTGAAAAATTGACTTACAGCAGATTAAATTCTATTCTTCAAGTAATTGCATTATGTTCCCCCAGCAATATGGTTGCGATTCGTAATAAAAATGTCAAAGCAATAAAGCATGGACATTGTTTCTAGACTTGGGTTTTGAAACAAAGTTTTTGATTGCGTTGATCATAATATCTTACTTCAAAAATTGTTTTAGAATGGAGTAAGAGGAACATTCCTAAAACCTTTTTGCTTCCTACTTTGACAACAGGAATCAATATACTAAAAAAGCAGGTATTAAATATTCTTCATTGCCTGCAACATGCTGTGTTCAGCAAGGATATATCAGTGGACCTTTAATATTTCATGGACATGGTACTGTAAACGCGCCCAGATTAATATTGTTCTATATGCTGATGATATCAATCTTCATATTTCAGAAAAAACATAAAAATCTGAAAAACTTGTAAACAATCAAACCAAAAAAGTTGACCACTGCGTTCGTGTTAACAAATTATGCATCAATTATTCTAAAAGTAATATATGCTCATCAATAACTTGTAACAATACAATTTTCTCTAGTTTGTTAATATAATCAACCAAAATCAAAACAAACCAACTTAAAATGTTTAGGCGTTATACATGATGATGAACGTAATTGCAAGCCTCAAAGAGAAAAGTTGGTAACACAACTGTCTGAAACAGTGTTTTCAAACTTTTTTGTTCCATCACCCCCTTTTCACCCTCGACACAACGTTGTAGCCCCCCAAGCTTGATAAAGTAAATACAAGGAAGCATTTTTAAAGAATTTTGTTTGAAGAAATTGGTATATACCACGGTTCCCACTTCAGTGTGATGGATGTTCTTGGAAGCCTTCACAAATTTCGATATAAGTGGACAGGGGCGCAATCAGCTCTTCATTTTGGGGGTGGGGAAATTTATTTCATAAATTTTATTTGATGACGTCATCGTGCTTATTCAACGGTGGTGCAACGTTTTCGCAAACGGTCACAGATAAAGTTCTCTTCGCAACATTTCCGAAAATGAGAACTTTTCAGTTTTACTCAAGATGTAGACCGAAGGATCAGGAGAGAGTAAAAATTAGTAGCCTAACTAATTCAAACACCTGCTTTCGTACTCAACTGGTGCAGTCATGGCTTGAGTGTGGCATAAGTTTACGTCTTGTTTTAGCAAATTAGTTCTAGCCCTATTCTTCTAGCATGTGTTTGATTTTCTATCACAAATGAAGATCCCAAACTTGAGGGATACCCTATATAAACGGTGAGGGATCTTTGAATGTTACAATTTCGGACAAAATGGATATAAGGTGGTGTCTTGTGTCTTTGTTGCAAAAAAGATCAGGTGTGTTTGGGGCAAAACGGCTTTTTCTGGCATTTACGAATTGTGTGAAAGTTTTTAAAAAGCAAATTTAAGGCTATGAGTTTTCAGGGCTTGCCCTGGTTGCAAACGTTATGGTCTGGTAAAGCCTCATTTGGAGTCAAAGTGGTGTAGTAGGAACTAGGTAGGTGTGTTCAACACTTGACTAGCACTCATATGTCACTTTACGAAACCTTTTCTCCAAAGCCGTTGTACTGGTACCAACCCAGGAAGACACTAAGATGTGAAAGAGTCCTCCCGTTAATTTAGTTAAAAACTATCAGGTTTCGAACTGGAAATGCCACCAGAAAACGTTTTTTTAAGAAATGCACTACATTAATAATGGTTGATCCGTTTTTCTCCTAACAAAAATAATCAAAAGGTTGTAGAAGAACAAGCGATTTGACGTGGAGACAAACTTTTAGTAACAACCAACATGTCAAGATTTCTCTTATCACTTTGAAAGTTTCATCCGTTTGCACGGTTCAACATTGCCATAATGTTATAAAGTGTCATGAGGCCAATTGAGGCCCGTCTCAGAAAAAAGTCGTACACGAACAAAACGAAAAAGATGCCGTAGAAATACCAACATTTTATAAACTATCTCCCAAGTTCTGACAAAAACAGCGTGTTTGTGATTAAATACCAATCATTCAGGAAATTTTCGATCAGATGAACTGACCCAAGATAAATCTTGTAAGGAGATAATTAACCAGTAGGACAAAGAAAAGTTCAAATGTTACTTTTCTTAAAATGATTTGAATATAAAACTTCATCTTTATTCTCTGAAAGTTTCTGCAAATGCCAAAATTGCAATGCAGTGTTTTGAAATTTTTGTGGGGGCAAATGCCACAAATTCCCCTCCCGTGTTTGCATGCCTATAGTGGGAGATATTTTAGTGAGATACAGTTGTAGGGACTGGGGTTGCACTAATGTGTCCACTATACAGTCGTACATCACCTCGCTTATGAATCAACAAGCCGTTTCTTTGCTTTGAGAGCGTTAAGGTCACAGCCGAAATTCACTCAATGATCGTTCATTGAAGTTAAGTCAATGATCGATTACTGGTTGAACGCTTTTACCTTTTGTGTTGTATGGCCCCCTAAAGTCCCCTTTGTTTTTTTCTTCCCTTGCTCCTTAAAATCGCCCCCAAGTGGACGATTCCGTCCAGTTTAAGAACCACTGGTCTAAAATATGTGAAATTTTTTTCTGTATTCAATGTGCTGAATTTTTAGATTTCCTGGTCAATTTAAATTATCACTTGACAAAATAAAATATTTTTTGTTAAGTGTTTGTTGATTGAACTCGTTGACAATCATTTTGGCAAGTTTGCATCATTTCGCAACTACCAAAAAGGATTGCTTTTTCCCAAAAACATCATTTAGCGAAGATGGAAACATCTCTGGTTGAGCTTTCTTCTTTGGAATTCCTAGACTTGAACTCTCTTTCATCTTTCTCGTTGCGCAAACCATACGAACATGTGTTGTTCTCTTGACAATATGTCATTAGATTCTTTGTTCGCATATTTGGTCTGTTTTTTTGTAAGCTTTCATTAGTGTCTCTTCTTTCTGTATTCCCTTCACTATTCCAACTGCTCACCCAACATTCTCCTTGTACACAGGAAGGCTTTTGTCTTTTGTGTGTTTTGTTTCTTTGCGTTCGTAGGTTTGTTACTGACTTATGTCTGTTGTTTATCTAATATCATTTTCTCACGTTATTTTACCTCTTCATTTCAATTTTTTTCAATTTAGAATTGATTTATACCAAAAATATGGACAGCTAAATAGTTTAATAAAGCCTTTCGCAAACCTTTTCGTGAACCATCAATTGTTTTGCTCATTTTTTTTATACTAACACACTTTAACTTTTCCTCTCTTTGCTGCTTTGTTGTTTTTACTGCATTTCCGTTACTTCGTGGTTTGAGTCACAAAAATGCAAATGAATAAACGTATCTGCCTTGGACCACCACACAACGCAGAAAGAGTGAAGCTTGTGGTCAAAACGACGAACTCGCACCCGCTACGATGAAACAAAACCGCAATGTTGTTTACACGGAATTGCAACACCAGTGTTGGTAGCAGGCTGCTTTGTGGATTCCTGGAACTCACAAGTGATATCCTTTAATTTATCGGAAATATGATTCCTACCTTTTGACTGTCATTAGCACGAGCTTTCATCCGCTGAAACCAGCTTTTAAAGTGTAGCCATCTTATTGAACGAGTAAAACAGTCCATGGTCTACAAGAAACAGCACTGCATGATGCCTTCAAAGTAGGTCAATAAACTAAAGTCACATTTTCAGTCAAGGCATCAGTAAAGCCTGAACCATATAAAGTTAATGCTGTTGAAAGTGTCTTATTTTTTCAAGTGTTTTCAAACAAAACTTGTGGTTTGGTGTCTGTATGCTTGAGTGCGCAGAAACAAATCCTCCCCGACCATTTTATGCTGTAATGTAATGTGTCAACGTTTAATTCTGTGAGTGATCACTGCCTTCAATGTGTAAAAATTAGTAGCCTAACTAATTTTTTTTATGCTGTAATGTGTCAACGTTTGATTCGGAGAGTGATCACTGCCTTTAAATGATTTAGAGTCATTAACTTCCCATTACTATTGATGTGTCTCAACAGTTTCTAGGCGTCTTGTACTTTGATGTCAACACCTATGGATCAATCGTCGCATTTTTCTTGGGCTTGTTTCTTCGACTCGGCGCTGGGGAGTATCTGATCGGCTTTGAGCCCTTCCTGAACTACCCCGGGAATTCCCCTACCTCGATCAAGTTCCCATACAAAACAATGGCGATGGTCGTAAGCCTGCTGTCTCTCCTGTTGGTGTCATACGTTGCCAAAATGATTTTCAAGAAAGGTTGGCTGCCTCCAGAATACGACATCTTGCAATGCAACCTGGCAGGAGAAGGCCGTAGCATTGAGACTCAACGACGAGATATTAAGAATGCAGACGCATATGACAACACAAGTCTTTAATCGGTGATGCCACTGTTGTTGAGAAAAAACAGTGACAATTTTTGATCGCTAACAGCGTGAAACTTTTGTGGCCGACTTGATCTGCTATAGCTCTGTATCTCCGATTTATTAAATATTGATTGTATTCCACATAAGGATCGTCAAGAAGGTGGCCTACTACAAGGTTCCTAAACGTAAAGGCAAACCAGGATATATTGTAGGTTGGTGTTTAACATCTTTCAAACGTATATCGTAGACATTCACTGCAGGTCAAATAGATTATATGCATCTATTCAACAGCGAAATGAATGGTAAAAGGTGCAATTTTGATTTACGCTCAGCTTGATCTACCGCTTGCACTGTTGTTTTAAACTAAAAAAGGTTGTGTCTTATTAAACAGATACCTAAGATGGTATTTTCTTAGAAACTACATTGAAAAACCCTATTGCGAACAGTCCATCTGCAGGTTTTATGTATATATTCATTATTTTTTGTTGTTTTGGCAAAGGAAAGAATTAAAGTTTGAAAATATTGCGCTCCCCTGCCATATTACCGAATGAAAAGAACGAAACATCGAAAGAAAACATGACAAGAATACGGTCGGAAGTCTTTTATTTTCACCAATAGCAATAAGAGGTACGAGGGCATACGCTTGTTTTCGTCATCACCAACGTGTGAAAGAGCTGATATTGGCAAACAACAACGGGCTCCATAGGTTTTCGTAGTTAATGGAAACGACAGACAACGTAAGTAACATAAGTGCACTTTTTTTAAACAAAATTTTGTTATCCAAATCATTTCAGATTTTTCTTGCTTGTTGGAAAATCAGTCGGAAGATAAACTTCCAAACGTTTCGAAACAAAATTCGGCTGGTTCAATGACTTTCAGTAGCGCTTAAATCACTCTTTCCTGTTTATCTGTTTGTTTCAAAATCAAATGTCGGCAGAAGATGCATGTACAGTAGATCGTTGAATTGCTTAAAGGCTTCACATAGATAACGCCTGTGTCAAAAAATTGTTTTTAACAATATTTTCGAAATGAGTCGATATTACACCATGACGTAAGTCATGGACTTTATCAGCTGAAAGTTTAGCAGTCATATAATCGCTGCAAAAAACGAGGGGTTGGAGGTAAATCTGCAGAATTTTTCATCAAATTGCTGAAAAGTATTCAACGTGCTCTGAACGACGTGCTGGGATCATTTGTGTCTAAACTTGACGTTCTCTTGTGGCAATTTCGTTTTCATTACTGGGTAGGAGATGCATTCACAACAGAATTTACTACAAAAGTTTGTTTTTGTTCAAACCGCCGCGAGAACACATGCTGGCGTTTGCAGGGGAAGCATCGGCAATTACGATTTCTAAGACTCAGGATTTAAATTCAAAACTTTGATAACAATCATTGTTTGCAATTTTCCGTAATTCTGTAAAACCCCAAGATGGTATTGTTAACAAAGATGTCTTTAACTGATTTCGCGTTTGTCCAAACCACATTTTAACAACAAATTGAAGTTTTTGTGTTCAGGTTAAGCTTTCAGATTGTTGTCCGGTTTGAAAAACTACCGCCAATAAGTTTCATATGTATCTGGCCACATAAGTTTAAAAACTGTTCGCTTTTCTACTAATTTAAACAAAAAAAAGGAAAACATATTTTAAAAATTTCCTTCAGTGAAAGAAATATTAAAATTAATATGAAATGTTAATCTTCTTGTGGTTCGAGTTGACCGCATGATGAATTAAATGTCAAAATATAGTTTGCAAGACATGCTAATGTTGATTGGTACCTGCTCTTGCTCACCACAGTCCTCTTGTGGAAGTGTACTTCTTACGTTTGTTTAATTGATATGGAAATCTCGGATAGGTTGATGTAGTCGGTGTGCATATCCGTAAGATCACAGTCTTTATTGACATCGACCTTTTTCATTCTTTTTTAAGGGTTTTGAAATTAACTGAACATATTCTCTGAAAATTTCAAATGCAATTACATAGAGTCTTATTATTTCGCAAAAAATGTAAACAAAACTGTTCTCTGTAGTGCATCATTGTAGATGCCTTCAAAGTTGAAAGCTTTTGCATCATAGGAAAAGCGCTTCCTAATTCAGTATTTCAGTTTGGATTGTCAAATTTGGTCTCCATAAATCTCCTGTTTTACAATCCTTGCTTTACATTTGATCTTATTCATGAACAGACCATCCCAACCCGCACCCGCACTTTTTCGGTCTCAAACCGCACCTGTGCGATAACTGCTAAAAACTCATAATTAGGGCAAGTTTTAGTTGCAATAAAATCGTGAGAAGTATGCATTTATTTTTAACAAAAATTGGAGTAAAAGTCATGTTTGTTCACAAGCATTTTGAACGACAGTGATTCACTCAAGCGATTTATTTACATCTAATGCTAAAAATTTCCAAACATTATCTGGGCAGAAGTGGCAAACTTTTGCCAACAGTTTGCGTAGCATGCCAAAACTTCGCTCCATATTGCATGAAGATGCTTGGCAATTTAACAATTTGGCGTGCAGTTCTGGACTGATGTTTGGCCGGGCCATTTCCCCAATTGCTTGTTGGTCACTATTCATTTCGAATCGGTTATCAAAGAGAACAGAACTATACTAAAATAGATCAAAAGCATGTTTTTTGAATCACACTTTGAAATTTTGCAAAATACTTGATAGAAGTTGCAGTAAAACGTTGCATGTAGAAAAGAAAAAATCGCAATATAAAATTCCTTGAACTAAGCTTAAACATCGTACAACATAAATTCTGAGTATTTAGGAAGTTGTAAAAAATGCTGCGAAAACTTTCCCTACTCATAACGCCTGAAGACAAGTCTAACAAGCAGCAAAATCAAGCTGCTCGTATTTTTCATTGGCAACCAAAACTTTGCCACAGATCTGATTTTCCGCAGTCAACAGATTTGAGGTGATAAAAATCAGGTTTCAGTCCGGTGACTAGCTGTGCGTTTCAGTCCGGTGACTAGCTGCGCGTTAAACTAGGTTTCAGTCCGGTGACCAGCTGTGCCTTAAACGCTGTCTTATCTATTTAGAAGGTTTCAATCCGGTGACTAGCTGTGCTTTTCAGTTCGGTGACTAGTTTTGCGATTTTTGAGCTTGTTAAGTTCATGTGCTTTGGCTCAACACTCAGTTACTCGCACAAAGAATCTCTCTCATCCCGAGCCCGCCCCGCAGCCGCAGCAAGTTCAACGCGCTCCTGCCCCGCAGCAAGTTCAACCTGCGCTCGCCCCGCACCCTCGCGCATTGCAGTGCGGGTTCCCGCACCCGCCCCGCAAATGCGGATACCCACATTTGCGCAGGTTAACCCTACCCGCGCGGGACTTTAGTCGGCAACGAGCATGTTTCAAGTAACTCCATAAAACTTTCCAAAAATTTAACTCAATTGCGAATTTATCTTTGCAAAGAATAAGCAGAAATAAACTCCTCCTCAGCTCCGCCTCGGACAAAAAAAAGATATTTTGACTTCGCCTCTGCAATAAACAAGCGGATTCGGCAATTACGCTGGTTGTCCACCTCCGCTTCTCCACTGACGGGTGGTGGAGTTTGCTCTGACTTAGCAGCCTTGATGTGAAAGTAACGGGGCGTCGCCTTTGTTTGAGTGTTGCAGAAACCGCCACGCTAGAAGCATTCTTCTCCACACGAACGGCAGCGATTCATCAAAGGCTTGCCACCACGTGTGTGCGATAGTATTTTTCTACGATTCAAAATCTGTTGCGCACTATTGATCTTGATTCGTTTAGAGCTATTCTATGAGAAAAAACTGAGGTATCCACTTTGAGCTATACGCAAATAATCCCAGTGCTCGTTGGAAGCCTTACGAGTCCTAGTTTTAGGAAGCTTACGTAACAGCCGTAATCTTTCCGAATCAGGCTTCAAAACCACGTGTCTAAAACTGTATCCCAAAATACACACCTAGCACGGATAAAATGGTCTTGCTCTCATTCAAAGTCATGACCCTGTCCTTGAGTGTCGCCAGAAAACGTTGAACATTCGCATCACGTTCAATTTGTGTTTTGCCACATACAGTGACATTGTCGAGTTACGGATACATGTCCTTCAGATGTCCGGCATCAACTATTGCGTCCATCGTGCTTTGACAAGCAGGAACCCATTAGCGACACCAAGTGGAAGACGATTGCATTCCCACAGACGACCTGCAAGCTCAACGCTGTAAAAGGCTTATCACTTTCCTCTAATTCCAGTAGGTGATATGCTCCTTTCAAATCGAAGTTTGGGAATACAAAATACTTCACAGGTCTTCGCACCATATCTTCGATTCGAGGCAGCGGATATACTTCAAGAACTGTGTACAAGTTAATCGTCTTTGCCAAGTCGATGCACAATCGGCCTTGGCCTGTTTCGCTGTTGGTTACAACCAAGGGTTGAGCACGCCAAGCCGAGATGCTAGGTCTAATTACTCCGGCTTCGTGCAGTCTTTTTACTTCCGTCTGAAAGAATTCAGTGTCAGGTGAAATATATCTCCTCAACTGCACAACTATCAGACGACAATCTGCCCTTAAGGTACCAACACTAGATGGACATTCATGTTAGCGGCAGCCACAGCGTAAGTTTCCTTCAGTGCGGAAGATATGATTAGCTCTGGTTTAAGGTCACCATAATCAAACAAGACTCGTAGATGCTGCCGTTAAAAACCAAGCAAAGCGTTACAGCAAAGATTTTTCACCACTCCGACATAAGCATTGTTGTACATGTACACGTTGTCGTTCATTTTCAAACCAACATAACGGTGTCAATTTGATTTCGCGAACAGGGAACTCGCGAATATAGACACATGACTGATCGACGTATGAATAGGCAGATTTAGCATCTTCGCAGTTCATTCATATAGCTTAGAAGAGAGCTTCCCGGGTCAATTAAGGTAAACGCATGTTTTTCACAGAGGTACGAATCTGTCATTGCAGAAGACAAACACTCCGGAGCTTCCTGCGTGATGAAGGACGATACACCGAAGCCGAGGTAGACGGGTCTTCCAGCCTTTCTGCAGGTTGTTTACTGGCCTTCACAAAATGTCCTTTTCTATGACTTCGGAAACACACAGCGGAGAGTGCAGAGCATTTCCGATAATTATGCTTGTTGTCTCTGCCACAGAAGGCGCACCTAGCGCTGGTATTTGCCGAAATGTCGAGTAATTGTTACATTTTCTGGGTAATCTAACATCACTGCCATCAACTCACCATGCAGCAACACAATGTCTTCCAGGCTCGGCGCACACTTAAGAATTCTAAGAAAAAGGAGGACTTTTAGAGAGCATCAACATTTGTCAAGGTGGACTCCTCAAGCAAGCGCTGACGAATCGGGTGAGATGAAACGCTAATGATTTTCTTCTGTCTCCTTTGAGGAGACCAGTTACTTGAATAAAGACATGTGCAAGTTTGCATCATCACGAAAAGAGGAAAGCAAAGCTAAGTCGGCTAAATCCTCGAAAACTTTCAGCAAAACTAGAACTTTTAATTGCAAAAAAAGCGGTAAGATTTTGCAAATAGTAATGCAAATCGAAGGGAGCAACTTCTCAAGGAAGATAATTATTAGATAAGTTTTAGGTAAATTAAGCGAGAGTCAGATACAGGACATGGAGTAAGTTTACCTGGTGTTTAAATGGCATACTTTTATGGCTAGTGAATAAAAAATATTTTAATCTGACTTTCCAAAGTTACTACCACTTCGTTATAGTGGTGATTCTTAACTTTATGAGCGAGCGAGAATGGAACTCACAATGTCGACACCAGATATATGATTGATCTTGACATCTGAACTTGCAGCGCGATACGCGAGGCATGAGCGAAAATCTGGTAATGCTAATAATTCACAAAGTTTGAAAAATTAGTACAAATTACTTTTATCATTAATTTGCTCTTGTCGTTTCTCTCACTTAAATCAAAAACCTACTCTAGGTTTAGCATTTACTAATATTTTTGATGATCTTTGATCTAAAGAAGTGCTCGATTACAGTCAACCTAGAAAAATGGCAATCAATGCTATCGGACTTATTGCTATGGTGGTGTTTTATGCTCTCATACTCTTTGTCGGGATATGGGCTTCTTGGTACAAACGCAATCAAGGAGCTGGAAGGAAGTCTGAAACGATAATGGTGGCAGGCCGAGACATTGGTACATTCGTGGGATTATTCACCATGACAGGT
>JGI24021J15306_10003433_pt1 | contig 17844 bp, 11 predicted proteins | sample Ectturendosymbi1_FD_15306 | JGI IMG/M metagenome (IMG submission 15306)
GAGCGATTAGGAGTTTTCAACGTAGACTCGTCGCGAGCGCTGACTTACCCGTTAAAGTTTTACCTTCTGCACCATCCGTCCTCCGATTCCCCTAACCCGCAAGTCGGGATCTTCCTCAACGATTCATAGGTTCAAGAGGACAAAAGCATCAATTTGATTTTTAACTGTGAAGTGATCAAAACAGAAAGTTCTGAATGATTGTAATATTTCGCGAGGCCGCTTGGCCTTGCGCTATTGACGTTATGAAGTTCATTGTCTTATTCGTGTTCAGTTAAAAAGTACAGCTTTACGACTCATAATAAGAACAATAAAGCACGATGCAAGAAACATTTCGTAGTCGTCAAGATGACAATTTCAATATGTGTGAATAGAAAGCTTCTTAGAATGAAGTCGACGACAAAACGGGAAAACAATTGAAGCTTAAAAGAACAGTTTTTCTCATTAATATGTTCAGGCCCTGGCCCCGGGGTCTGCAATAGTTGCACCTGGCACCACCTTCACATTCTGGTCAAAGCACCACTTTGTTATGATTGGATAGGCCATGCAGCAAGTGCACAAAGCTTCACACTAGAGATGGCGCAGACAGAAAATTTGTGTCCGCACCGCATCAGCAGCTGCTGACCGCTGTCCTCACCGCGTCCGCATTTGTTGTACGTTACTCTGTCCACGTCCGCGCTGCACCGCTATCCCAAAGTTTTACCCCCTGACAGCAATGGCGGTTTGCACCCCCTCACCTGTAGCACTGTGCTTCTCATAACATTTTTCTCCAGTGTAAGATTTGCCAATAAATTTGGCAGTGTCTATTTTGCCACATAGTGTCTATTTGTCCCCATTAACAGCACTGGTAGAGCTATTTTGCCTTTAGCTGAACTTGATCAGTTGAAGTGGTCATGTTTAATGACAAGTTCGAAACATGTCACCTGCTTAGTTGACTGTGACGTCAGAGTCCAATGGACGATTTTTGTCATGTCTTCAGTGCTGGTAAATTGTTAGCACCTTCTTGTCTGTGTTGCATGAAATGTAGGCTAAACCTTCCATAAACCCTATCCGTAAAACCTGACCTGAACCACTAAATCCTTGTACCGTATTCCTAAACCCTAACCCGTTGTTTAATTGCATATCCTATTTGTCATGTGGCCAATGGTCTATAATCAATCAATGGTCTATAACTACCAATGGTCTATAACTATAGGAAAATTGATAGCCTCAGCACCGGCACCATGTATATAGGCCTACATCATTTACCTCATGAAGAAAAACAGACACTACCTGTAAAGCTACAAAATGTTTTTAATTCTTTTAAATTGTCCTGCTACTCTTTGCTACTGTGTGCAAAGTCATAGCAAGCTTTTTCAGTTTCTGTCACAATTTTTCAAAATAAGATATTTGTTTTTGCAGTTGCACTAACTGACACACAAGCAAAAATCCCTTTGAAGCACTGTTTCTACCAACATACATCCCCTGCTGCTTGCATTGTGTCTAAGTTTTATACAGTCTTATAAACTTTATACGCGTTCCGTAGCTGTTGCAACTGAGCATTGTTTATGTGATGCACTATGTGTTTAACCAACTATCGCATATCTAGTCAATATGGCAAGGTCTCGGTGTGTTAATTTAAACCTCATTCACCCTGAATTTTGCGTTAATTGTCAATAGACAGATGACATACGTTCAGAGCAGTTTTACCATACAGTCAAAACAGCATTATATAGTATACTAATACAACGTTCACGTTATACAGAGGAATGGGTAGTTCACAAACCTTTAAACTTGCAGCCCTGAAAGCATTTGCCTCGTTAGATGCCTACCAGTTAGCTGTCCAGAGTTCTGGATTAGCAATTCTCATGCCAGTACATCAGAACAGTGGTTGCAACACGCCACCTGAAGGAAAACTAACAGCAATATTCTACCTACGAATCTTCGCCCAGAGGCATCGCGAAAACGCAGGTAAAAGCTGTAGGATAAACAAGAAAAATAAGTGTTGTTAACTAAGACAATAACTTCCGAAAAGTCTTCTTTTTGAAAAGATTCATCATTAGATGAACGTCCACACGGTAGGCGGCGCTGGCGTGGCTTAACACATTTAAAAGTCACGCGGCGCAGCTGGTACGTGGCAAAATTTTCCAAAACCGCACCGCGCGGAACGCGGTTGACATCTCTACATCACACTGTGGCAGCAAGTAACAATAGAGATCTCACGCTGTACTCATTTTGTTTCTGCTTCTTTGCGCCACATATATATGGGCGTTGTTCTTCAGCACATCCCGTTCGTGGTGAATGGCGCATTCAACACAACGCTAACTGAGAGGTGGTAACACTCGCCCCAAGGTTGGACCAGACTTTTTGAAATGACTGAGTGTGTTCGAGACAAGTAAAATGGAAACAGAGAAAACTTAGATATAAATAACCTGCAATCAAACTTGTTAAAACAACATTGGGCACCATTTTCTAACTTATCGGGCACCATTTCATAGGAGCTTTGGTACCATCTTCTATCTTTATCGGGCGCCATGTTACAGCATGTTGGGCGTCATTTCATAGCACAAAAATGTCATAGAAAAAATGTGAAATATCACGTGACTCGACATTGACTCGAGCTGCAAACCAATGACTCGAAGTGTCAACAGTTCTTGCGACTCGACCAAGTCATGACTCGACTCGAAAAAACTTTAGGTGACTCTGAATCGAAGGGCTTGTGACTCTGACTCGACAAAAAGGACTCAGGCACATCACTGGAGCTAACACTGATGACTTTTTAGGTTATTTGGGCAAAATGAAACAATTTATGTGAGGAGCTGCAATGCCCAAATTTGTGTTTTGGGGGACTTCAATGCTAGGGCCATAAATACGTTTGGTGCTATGTTGGAGACTTTTGTATGGATAATGACCGTCATTTCCGATTATGCACAATTATCCCAGGACACATTTACATACATTGGTGATGCGCACAACACAACTTCTTGGATGGACCGCTTTGTCTCATCATTCGCAATACATCAAGCAATGTTTGATATGGAAGTGCTAACCGAGTGCATAATTTCTGAGCATCGGATTGTAGCAGTCACCGTTCAGTTCTCCCACCTTCCTGAATTTGATGATGTGGTGATAGAACCCCAGTCATGTCGAATTGACTGGCTGAAGGCTACTTTCCAGGAAAGAGAGCATTACTCACATGGAAGTAAAAGACTACTTGGTCAGTTGCAATGACCCACCGAGGCCATACACTGTCAAAATTTTAGTTGTACAGATGATAAACATCTGGAAGAAATAGAAAAATAGTCAGCAGAGCTGACCAGTTCTCTGCTTACTGCTTCTTCCTGTGGATTTCAAACAACAGGCAAAAATAAAGCAAGTAAGTTAAACATACCTAGCTGGAACTCGGTGGTCAAATCATAAAACCAAATTGCAAAGGCAGCTTTCTGGCTTTGGGTAAACTACAACTGACCCAAGACTTATGGCATATATAGGAGCTTGGTTAAGACAAAAAAAGATTTCAAATATTCACTGCGGCAATGCCGCACAGATGTTGAAATACACAAAGCCAATGGACTAGTAGCTGCACTGCAGGCTGGTAAAGCAGTAAGACATTTTGGCAGAAGGTCAACAACAAAAACAAATCTCCATCACTACCAGCATTGGTTGGTGGGGTAAAACGGTGGTTCAGAGATTATTAAAATGTGGAAAGACTATTAAAAGGAAATATTAAACTCTGATCACTCTGCCAATGATTCTGCACAGTTTGTGGAGCACAGTTTTGACTGCAAAGAGAACCATCTGGGTTCTGAAATGCCCACGTGTTCTCTTGTTTCGCTGGTACCACTGTTTCAAAAGCTGGCATTGAACAAGGCACCAGGGCCTGGTTTTATTTCTGCAGAGCACTTGCTGTATGCAGGTGAATCTCTGCCTTTTTTCTTAGTTTACTATTTAATGTGTATTGTTCACGGCATCTTACCCAGTACAGTATACTTGATGTGCGTCAGGCTTATGCAGAATCGCATGGAATTATTTTCGACTGCAGCAAAACTGAAGAGGCTTGCAACTTTTTTTGCTGCACAATATTGGTATCGCAGTTGTCTCTGAATGTCTTTGTCATCTGGGAGCTCAGTATCCAGCACAACTCCCAGATATTTGTAGTGGTTAACAGATTTTACGCTTGAACCACCCAGTGTCAGTAATGGAGTGACAGTGCTTTTTGCACTCATAGCCTTAAATGCAGTTAAAAATGTACTTTTTCGTTCCTTTCGTACGCCCATGCATGCATCACAATTATGATGTAATTTCAGAAAGTCATGCGTGCAACGATTGCGTATGGCTTACAATTTTGGATGCAGAACTATACGCACCCAGGCCTGGAGGGCGCGTGTTAGTAGTCATCAGATTCAATGTAACATTCCTACATTTGAAGCATTAATACGAAATACAACTGGGCCTCCTTTTTTCGGAAAGATACAGAAAGTCTAAAAACGTATGGTTGCGTGCTTTGATGCAGTCCGATTGTTTATATTCGTCCTTATTCTTTGAACACTACAACCGCATTTTACTTTGTGACTGAGTGCTCGGACATCGTAGCGTTTGAGAGTGTGTCATGACACAACGCATTCATACTTTACCTGGCCTTGACCAGTTTTGGAATTAGCGTCTTACTCTCAGTGGCGATTCCAGAATGGAAAACTTGGGGGACCACTGGGGGGCCAACATAAATGTCTCTCCTGCATGGTGATTTTCCGTTGTAATGAAGATTGACTTGCTATGTTTAACCCTATCAAACCCAACATAGGCTTGTGAATATCGTCAGAACCGTCGCCAGAAAGTCTTCAAATCGTTGCAAATTTTTCTGGCTGCCAGTTATCTGCTGTATGGGCTATGTCAATCAAACGAACTTGAAATTAAGCAGAAAACTGAGGGGCCAGCCAAATATCTGGAGGGCCGTGGCCCACACTTAGAACCGCTACTGTTTACTTTGCAGTAGTGTTGTAGCAAGTGTTACGGGTTAGCGAACAATAGTGTTGAGAATTTGTCTGTAACCATGTGGTTCGGCCTCCAACGTCTCTGCAAAACCTTCTGTAAAGTATCTGTAACCATGGGCGTCGGAAGGATTTTTTCCAGGCGGGGGCCACAAGTGGTGAAATTTGGTTTTTACCCCTCGAAATTGAAAAAACAACCTTTTTTGCTGGAATTTTCAAAATACAAGGGGTGGCAAGGCCCCCCTTTCCGACGCCCATGTCGGTAACCCTGTAAATCAGCCTCCAATGCCGTTGTAAAACGTTCTGTTCTGCACGTTTTTGTCAACCTGCGTTGTACAGAAAGTGTGAGTTTGTGCCAGTGTTGCCAACTGGTATATACATATATATATATATATATACCAAACTTGAATGTCGGAAGGTTTATTTGAGACTTTAAATCAAATTATTTGTTCCACTGCAAAACGTAAACACAGAGACAGTAAGTGCTTTTAAAGGTGGATATAAAAAGTTTAGTGATTTTGTTTAACATGGGAGTGAGCGTGCACTTTGGGTAAGCGGAAAGTTAGACGGGAGGAGAGATGAGAAGTTCTGAAAAAAATGAGCTTAGCTCTAGCTAGGTAGCCTGAGTGTTTTTAGACAGGCAATGCACCCAATGATTGGAAAGTTGCATATGAAAGCGGCAGAATATTTAGAGAAGAGCGACTGATAGAAGTTGTGTGGCTTTCAGTTGCAAATAAAGATTCTGCTAGTGCTGTATATCCTTGTGCAAACTATGCAAAAAGAAAAATTGCAAACCGCAAAGCAGCTATTATACATCATCATAATGCCGTGGACTACAAGCAGGGATGTAGTGCTATCAAAAAAGGTGTGGGAACGCACACAAAATAGCCATTTTAAAACAGCTTCAAACTCATTTTAAAGCAAAACGTGAAAAAGGTGTGGGAACGCCGTTCCCGCCCCACCACACCCCTGACTACAAGCTTCCCACACCTTTTTGTTAGCACTACATCCCTGACTACAACAGAAATGAAAATACAGCTGTAGATGTAGGTTGAATTTTCCAGTGGTTTGAATCTGTCACCTAAGTTCGGAAAGTAGAAAATGAACTTGCAGCTTCTCTATTACTGCGCTTCCATGTCCACTTGTGACATGGCCTGCAAGCTTGGCCTCATAGCTCAACCGCGTGGGCTAAGAAGCGCGTGCGTTTCCATGTATAGTTTTTGCTTGGGCCGGAAGCTTCACTGCTGAGATGCTGTTGACGCCGCCAAATGGGCTGGCGTTGAGATTGCTGTACTGAAGCATTACGTTTGAGTTAAACCATAGCTGTCTCATGTCTGTGCATGCAGTGTTGATGTTTCCAACTGCGCAATAAAATATCATTCGTTAAGGGCTGTATTGCTTGCGTACAGAAATTATCGGTAAATACAACACTTATTAGATGGTAGAGCATGGACGCTTTTCTGCGCCGTAAAGTCAGAACCTGTTTGTTAATTTTTTTGATTTTGTGTTGCTGCCTTGCAAGAAGATCGCTTGTCTTGCATAAAGTAGCACTGGTTCGTACAGTGCAAACTATTACTTGCAGAAGGTCCCGCAGGTACTGGATGCGAAACAGGTTAGCTGCGGGGCATTTTATACGTTACAGCCTATACAAACGATGCTGCAAAACCTAGAACTAACAAACTTAAATTCTTGGAGGTGCTGTAGAATTGCGCCTAAACTTTTCTTGAATAGAGAAAAAAGTTTTAGCAGATGCTGTTACAGCTATACTTAAGATTAGGCTAGAGGCTACTGTATGTGCTGTGCAACACATGCCATGATCAGGAAGACAAAAATTGTATAAACACCTCTTAAAACATTTGCTATAGGCAATACCAGCAGATGGTTCAGTCTGCAGTCAAAGCGTCAACACTTTCTTTGCACTACTGCTATTTTACCAAAAGTTGGGGATGACGTGTTTGCTGCATCGTTAACAAATACTGCAATAAATATTTCATATGTAAAATTTTGTTACTACTAGCAATGGAGTATGAGTGTAATCGTTACTGTATTATTTAAACCCTCCACAACTCTACAATACTGTACTGCAAGCAGTTTACAGTCAGGCCTAATACATTCACTGTACTTGTAGGCCTGTCTCTCCCGCTACTCATCCTCAACGTCGCGAAGGCCAAGCTTTTCGAGCTAAGTAACGGGCCAAGTCCACCTACTTTTGATGGCCCAAGATTGAAGCTGATCTGATGGTCCGCTTGCGTAACTTCCATATATGGAAGCATGGCCCAAAACGCGGACATGGAAATGCAGCAACTGTTAATCATCCAAGTGAAGACATGAAAAAGCAGCGAATAATTTTATGTTAATTCTACAGATAAATTTGGTATATTTTTAGACTAGATTTGGTATATTCGTTGTAAGAGTTGGCATCATTGGTTTGTACTATGGACTTCGTGTCTGCGTACAAAATGCATCTAGTGCCTCCGGCCCTGGTTAAAAATGCACTTCACTATGCAGACTCGCTCGAACCGAAGACGCTGTCATCAGTACTCCAGTGCATTTAGAAATACATTTTTCCCGCCTACAGCATTCTTTTCAACTGTAGAGCAGTTACACACGGCTCTATGAGAAACGGTTGTATGTAGTCTCCCAACGCCTGTTTGATTGCAGATGTTCGTCAGCAGGGCTACGGAGTCGGATGTAAAATGTCCGACTCCTAGCTTGCAAAATTTTCCGACGCCCTAAAGTGAATGAAGTTCAGCTGTCATGCAATCACTGCAAAGCAAGAATTCTGTTTCAGTAAGTTTCAGAAGTTGTACCATTTCAACAGGTACGAGTTAAGACTCCTACCTTAGGAGCTCGACGTAAAAAATGATTCAGCTGAACCTACTCGTCAGTATTAGATTACCCGCAGCAAAATTTGATGCCATCGTTTGCCTCTTTATCCGCCCACTTGAAATGTCTGATGCCTTTTACATGATTCACTTTTTACCTTCACGGAAAAATGAAGTTGGTGCATATTTGAGATTACTGCAGCCTCTAGTGCAGGGGTGGCCAAACTTTTTGACCCGCGGGCCGAATTCGCGACTGCCTGGCCGCTGGAGGGCCGGATGCAGTGCGATTTACATAATCAATGCAAAAATAGGTTGTTTAAAATGTATTGCAGTACAATAATAACAAAATTGAATTGTTTACATTTTTATTTGATACGGGCAGCAGCCAATGCTGTTGCACTGCTGTCCACAGTCAGAACGTGGTGATTGCAAAAATGTACACGTTATTTGGTGGGCCAGATGCGGCCTGCAGTTTGGCCACCCCTGCTCTAGTGCGTTGTTCCCTTTAGTATTGCCGTATCAGCTAATGGTGCTTGAACTGTGTAACGTTTGAAGTTACTACCGTACTAATAAACCTACCGGAAATGCACGTGAGGCGGAGATACCACGAAAATACTGTACTTACACGTACCACAAATGACTGGTATCTTAGACACTTAATCCATTTAGACTGTTGTTTTTGACTTTACCCATGCCCCTTGTTGCGACATACCACAATGATTGTGTCAAAACAGCGTTTCTTAAGCACTTGTGGGTCACGCACCCCTAGTATATCCGAACAAAAGTTATAGACACCTTAAGAAGCATTATAGTCGGAATTCGGTTTTAATCAGCGCAGTAGTAATCTAAATGTCTGCAAAACCTATTAACCCTTAAATTATATTCATGGATGCCTCAGGTTCTGCGCCATCTCCAGGCCGCCACACACGGGCTGCAGGTAAAGAGACCCGTGTTATGTGTTGAAAGGTGATGAATGTTTCAAAAGCACGTCATCTAGTAAAAAGCCATTCAAACTCATAGCCAGTGGCGTAACTGGAGGTTTGAGCCAGGGGGTGCAAAACGTAGCTGAAGGGGGACCACTAACCAACACACTCAAAAAAAGTTAAGAAATAATAGTGAATCCGAATATCGTGGATGTCTATACCAGTTAAAAAACGAAAACACCTCAAAATACGGAAAAAAACAACCTACTGAATATCAAAAGAATACTAAATACCAAAATTTCAGCGAAAGGGGGCCCAGTTTTTGCATTTAGCTTGTCAGGGGGGGCAGCCCACCCCCTTGCCCCTGTCAGTTGCGCCACTGCTCATAGCTGAATCTGGATGCTTCCAAACAACCTTGAAAATATATTTTAAGCCAAGCCAAAAAATTTGATCACATCTTGTATGCATTTATTTAACTCGACACTTCTGAAGTCCCAGGTGACTAAGCGTGTACAGTTCGAACAACCCGAAATGCAACGATTTGGCTTATTGTCACTACGCACCATGGTAAAAAACATCTGTAGAATGTTGGCAATACACAGCTACGCTATTTATAGACGATTTAATTGCCATGCAAGACTTTGGTAGTAGGCGTAAATACTGATTGTCAAGATTTACTCAAACGGTGAGAAAACATCTTGGTAATTTGAGGTTTAGAAAACCCACACTAAGTGACAGCCATGTCTCCAAGAAAACATAAACAACAAAATGCAAAAGAAGAACAGCATGGTAAACTGTAGTGCTTTTTAGAGGGCGGCACTGGCAGGCAGTAGGTGTGCTAATTTGATAATTTAGTAAGTTGTCACTATTCACTACTTCAAAACAACTATGACAGCTACAGTGCAAACGAGGTAAAATGTATAGAAACTCCAAATGAACAGTTTTGGGCTATGTGGACTAGCGACTCTTGATTCTCCAGAGAGGAGGCATGTACCCAGCCTGCAAGTACTCATGGGGGCCATCACCAAATCAAAAACAGGCAGTCATATGCAACAAAATGGATTTGTGGAGCAAACAATGAATCAAACATAATCTCTCAGTTTTTCTGTTACACGCAATCTTCAAGAGAATTTGCTGCAAGGAAAACATTTCACTGAAGGAGTCAATTACCAAACTGCAGTGTTGAAATCTTGTGGATGTTCGTGTGCAACTATGCATGTACTGTTGCTAAAAGCCGAAATAGTTTGTGATCCAATTAAAATGTACTTGTGGTTTCATTTGAGCTTTCCTCCATTTCCTCTTCAGCTGACTGCTGTGCCTTGAGCTTTTCTATAACTCTTCTTCGTCTTAAATGTTCAGCAAATAACAACAGTGTGGGATCTAGAGGAAGAAAACCACTCAGTCCAAGAAGTCTCCTAACAGGTCTTGTGACATGGACACCGCGAGCAAGGTGGTACTTGATTCTGGCGTAATTCAAAGCACACATCTTCTCATTGAAAGCATTTGGCATGGGGTCAAACGTCCCAAGTTGTTCCACCTGTTTGAAAAAATGAAAAATACCAGTTGAAATGAACAGAATGAATCTAGAACCAAATACACGTTTTTTATACAAAACACAATCACATGAAGTTATGTTTGATGCAGAACTCAGCATTTATCAAGACTAGAAAACTGGAAAGTAACTTAATTAAAAAGGACATCGAGCAATGCACACAAGCACGTATATTATTAAAAGAAGTGGAAACACCACACATAATCAATAAGACAATGGGCAAAATTTAGATATAATACAATGTCAATGGTATGGTTATTTCTTGCCTGGATTCTATGCTAAATTCTGGCTTTATGTGTGGGTGAAACCTGGTCACTTATGAATATGTTGATTCCTCCAAGGCTGTGATTGCAATCAGAGCCACAACCAGCTAGTTTCCTAGGGTGGGGCAGAATGATTGTACCTTGTTGTTTTACTTATCAACAACAAAGTTATTGGTGCTTTCAAAACGTTTTTACATTTGCATGTTGTAGTGAACCCTGTACACATCACATATTATTATGATGCAATATTTAAAGAAAGCTCCCTGGCTTTGGTGACTCTACCTTAACCATGGGCTATTATATATTTTCAAGTATTCTCTTCTAAAATAACACTTTTTATTGCCCTGAATCACGTTTGGAAACATTTACTGTTCCTCATGCAACCAATACCTTGTCCAAAGAGCATTTTTCTCATCATGAGTTGTTTCTATATCAACAAATAAACCTGTGTCCTATTGTGAAAACTGTTGCATTCTCTTGATTTACAGCATCTGCTGTTCAACTTGGTGGTTCTTTTGCCATAATCATCACTTTTAACCTCATGCTTTTCACATTTTTTTCTTCACTCTGGCAGCTTCCCAATTCTTACTGTCTGACTTTTTGAAATAGTTCAATATGCACATCGGTTTGGTGGCCATGCTTGCCTATGCCAAATTCTGTTATATACTTACTATGATGCTATTAATGTTTATGATGAGAAACGCTAAGTCACACCTGAACCACCTTAACAAGGCAACTTTTAGAAGCTGCTTCCATAAAAAAGCCAATTCAGTTAACATGAAGCATGAAAGGACAACGTTTGGTGCGTCCAAGTGATGCCTGGCATTGTTTGTTATGACACAGTCAACGCTACATGGGATATCTTGGGTTAGTTTTGACATGCAAATAACAATTTGTCAAAATGACTGAGTGGCTTGAGTGTCTTGTCTGCCTTCAAATCCTCTAGGCCAGTGGTTCTTGACCTTTTTTACCTTTCTTATCCTTTTATCCAACAAGGTTACCAGATTTACCCCCAATACACTGAATGGTGCTCATTCATTGAAAGTACGAATTAACCAACTCTTCCAGTTTATAATGATTCATAAAAATTTACATTGGCTACAATTTATGGTTTAGTAAATTTTATTTCCTTGGATAATGAAATGTACCCCCAGGGGTAACTTCACCCCAGGTTAAGAACCACTGCTCTAGACAATGAGCGAAGGCAGTGGTTATCGACTGTTGCTCCCTGAGCAGCATGTTTCTTCCATACTATTTGGTGGGCTGCGGCACTGCTTTGTCATCTCAGTTGTAAAATAACTTCTACACAGTTTGTAGTATTTTTTACCAGGGCTGGGGAGCTGGAATTCAAATTTCAGGCTCTGGCTCCTAAATGATTTGTTTCATTGAAGACTGAAAGGCATTGTTTTGATTGTACAACTCGCTTGCTCCACAAACTAGGGCTATGAAATCAAAACCTAAATTTCAGGCTACGGTTTCAGCTCCATCTAGAAATGTTTTGCTCCGGCTCCAGCCATCCAAATTAATTGGGCTCAGGCTTTGCCTTTACAGTCCCGTTTCTTACTGATGTTGATCAAATCTTACTTGCTGATTCCTAAAGTTTGGAACACCTTTGGAACTGGATGGATCTACCTAAAGACTCGTGTGAGCCAATGTGTTGCCATCACTTTGCAACTCCATAACTTGCCAGGCGATTGAGCTAGAGAGCTGTTCAAACGGGCCTCAAAAGATGCAGTCAATCTTCTAGTCTGTGGGTGACATCATAAGTGTGGGTTACATTTTAGGCCAGTCTTTTGAGCCTTTGATTGGCGTTGTAGTGTTTCTGGTTCTGAAGTTATGGCAAAATGACCAAAATTTTGGTTAAAAATCCATTTTGGTATGTTTTACTCAAATTCACTTTTTTTTAAAGGTTAAAGACAGTTTCAAATCACTACTAGTAAAGCACATCCACAAAGTTACACAATATATTATAATATAGACACACGTTTAAGGAAAAATAAAGTAATTGAGAAGTTTCAGTTCTATACTACTAGCCAACTTGATAAAACAATGATTGATTGTTCCAGCACACCTGTTAAAATCATACGTTTTATTAGACAAGTTCTGTTTTGAATGAATGTAGTATAAATAATGGATTTTAATGGGTCAATGTTAGTGGGAATAATTACAGCGCAACATATATCAGAAACAAAAGAGATTGTTTTGAGGTTGAAAAACAAAAGAAAAAAAGTATATGCATAAAGACATATGTACATGATCACAATAATAGTCAAAATACTATGGATAAATTTAAGCATTATGTGGGCTTGTTGTGTTTTGATAAGACTTGCTGTTTTTCGATAAACTATAATGAACAATTTTTGATGTGCTGTTGTTGTCCCTTTTTTCAGGGTCATAAGGGCGCTACCTTAAGGATTGCAGCACCGGTTGAGTAAAATTTTCATTGGTGCTTCGTGCATTTCAAGTAGCGTGTCTTGGGCAGTGACACCTGGCAGAGCCCATCCCTCTCCAGGCCAGTTGCATTCCTTGTAGCTCTTCTGCACACCCTGCACCTGGTAAGAAGGCTACAGTACCAATTTACAAGGTCTTGCTAAGACCTGGCTAAGATTTGAACAATCGACCTACCAGCCCCGAAGCAGACACACTTACCATTAGACCATGGGCTGGTCAATGTGCTAGTATTCATTTAATACAGTAAGTGTAATACATTTTCATAGTTCGATATGAAAGTGTGAAATTTAAATTCTTTATAATTGGATCAGTTGTTCCCATATTTTTGGTCCCATGCAGTTTGCAATTGATTTTTGCCCAATGCATAGTCCCTGTCTAAGAATACTGTATTTTAGAGTTTTTTGTTATTTATTATGAGGAGTGTGAGCATAACTGTAATACAGTGATTCCTAAACTTTTCTTAGGGCAACCCAAATCTGAGTTTGGTGGACACCCCGTGACCCAAGACGCAAACATTGTATAAAAAAATATTGATTGTATGGGTGACTTTTAGCATTAAGTTACTAAGTTCCATTTCAAAGTCAGATATCCACTCTTTTCTCAAGTACCTATACGCTACAGAGAGGCAGAGACAATCAGATGACGTTGAAAATACACAATTTAGTTTTGGAACGCCTTGGTGCAACCCATACTTTGGGAACCACTGTTCTAATACAATGAAAACATGAAATGATACTGGTATCTTGTTGGATTTAAATTTGTGCATCAGTTTTACTACCACTAACTTGAAACATCATTTGGTTTTAGCAGATGTTGATCTTTATACAAATAAGTATTGGTATCTGACTTACCAAAAACGAAGCAATTCATTCATAACTCCTGAATGAATGAAAAATAACCATAACAACAAATGTGAATTTAATATTACAGACAAAAAAGTTACATGTCAAGCCAATGGATGCATGCTCACCTCATAGTCAAGCGGATCAAAAATTCCTGCAACAACAATGCGATAAAAAGGTCTGTTGGCACAGCCATCTTTTGCTAATCTTAGGGCCAACTTTGAGTGCAGTGTTGTAACTCCATCCAATGATCTCATAAGATTGACTGTATGATCACCATCAAATAAAACTTCTGCACCTTGAGCAACAGGTCGATCTCGTGTCACTTGTAGATTAACGGGACGTCGGGGAGTTCGATATAAAAGAAGCTTTGTAAACCGAACCATCGTTCTTTTTTTTCAGTATATTTCAGGTGTACTAACAGCAAAGTAGCAGATTTGGCTACTGTTTGCTGACCTTCTTTAATTTAACTGTAACATTAACACTACAATAGAACTTTCCTGAATAATGTGATTCTCCAAGCTACCAGGGCAGCCCATCCAAGAATCTTATGTTTTTAAAAAATTAGTTACACAACAGATTGGAGCAACTACTAGAGGTTCGAAAACTTAAATACACTAAAAAGCAACTAGAAGTAAAACCACTCTACAGGTGACCATACAGAACTGTACGAGTTTATAGGCCAATCTTGAGGATGAGCCAGGAGTTGCCAAGTGCAAATCTTTGTGTGTTTTCACAGTGCAGGTATACATGGTAGACAATAGACCTGAGTTCAGGGCCTACACCTCAACCCTCTTCAGTGTTGCCAGATTGTCACCTAAATCTGCTAAATGGCATCTCAAAAATCTGCTAGATTCTGTTGAAAGTCTTGTCACAAATTTTCAGCTAATATCTGCTAAAAGTTGTAAACATTTACCAAAAATATACTAAATTTGAGGTAATTAAAATAAAAACTTATGCTATATGTAAATTTTCCATCTTGCACTATCAATCAATGGACAAGGGCAACCACTACACTTCTTTCTGTTGACATTTCGAAAATGTAGCTGTAGCTTTCCTCCATTTTTATATGATACAAAGTTTGTGACAATCTTTCAAATGGTTGCATGCGTTTATACAGGACAATGCTCAGTGATAAAGAAACTAATCTTAGCTTCAGCCCTACAACTTCCTAAGTCTGGTCTTTATAACTCAAAACCCTGTGTTATTTATATTTGGGAGCATGCAAAAAGTTCTTTAGCCTTATCTGAATGCTGTTTGCTACCAGCATGCCTTTCAGGCACCACAATGTTTCACTATGATTGTATTAATGCAAACTTTACAATAGGCTTTTCTTGAATTCACAGGATAGGCACCAGGGTTGCGGAGTCAGAGGTTTATGAGTGGAGTTGGATTGCTAACAACACTAGGAGTTTCACTTAGATTTTTCTGTCTGACTCTGGATGCCCAATTGAAGGATTTTTTGCATCATTCTCTTAAATTGGGAATTCCAGTTGAAATGGTATGATTTCTTTTGAAACTTTCGTTGACACAAAGAGTTATTGCTGTGCACCATGATTTGCATTGATTTTAACAGCCAAATTTCGTTCCCTTTGTGTTAAAGGGTCAGAAATTTTGGAAAGGTAGGAGTCAGATATTTTACCTGCAACTCCGCAACTGTGATAGGCACCCAGCCAACTTTTAAATTCTGAATCTTGCAACCATACATCTTGAAATTATGGCAAGATTGCTTTGTTATACCAGGTAGCTTATACCAGACATTACTACTTATTGGTGGCATAACTAAACCACTTAGAAATATCATATGTCACTTATGTGCCATGGGATAAAAACACATTCTGCTGCTGTAGTCTTTCAATCTAATGCATCCACTACCCATAGAAGCAAATCATTTGAGCAAGCCATCTATTTATTTGTTATTAGGATACAATTTTCTGCTTGAAGGAGCTTCATTACCTCTGTAATGTGTAAGTACCTTGCTTTCAAAGGGCCCCAAAGCAACTGTAATGCATATGCACTTAGTTTTCAAAGGTGCCACAAGAGCAACTGTAATGTGTAAGTATATACTCCGCTTTCAAAGGGGCCCCCAACTGCCACTGTAATATGTAATTAGCTTACTCTACTTTCAAAAGGCCCGACCAGCATCTCTAATGTCACAAATGTGTAAATAAAGAAATGCTTCAAACCAACTTCACTACCTTTTCAAAAGACTGTGGATTAAAATTTTTTCCAGAAAATTCTGAAAATACCCTATCAAGTAAGAGCAAAAATTTATACCAAATGATAACTTTTTTCACTGTCAGAGAATAAAGCTTCTCACAGTATACCGTAGTGTGGACAACAGTGAAAAAGGACCCCCAGCTATAAAAGCATGTGTTGTGCATATGAAATCCCAACAGTTTAGTTATGTTCAAACGTATACCTGTTTTATTCTTTGTTTAATACGGCATTTTTTAGTCAATAAACTCAGGAATGTGCCTTTTATTACAAACACTACACAAAGCTTGCCAAGGATTTCCCGTCAAATTTTCTGGGAAAACTAACATTTAACCTAACCACTATTCTAAATATTAACACTAAAACTAGCTGTACCCCCATGCCTAGCCATAACCCCGAATATGGCAAACGAAGTGCATAATTAACAACATGGCCCACATATCCCATTCCTAGGTTTGAACAAAAGGTCTTATCACCAGTGTTGCCAGGTCCAAGTGAACAAAAAATACCAAACCACTTGTACAAAAATGCCAAATCGCTTTAAAAAATGCCAAACAATCTGAAACAGGCTGAATCCTGTTGGTTTTGATATTACCAGATAAATAATTTGGCAAAAACACAGTGGTGCTCACGAACAAACAAGGCACTAATTATAGCATATAAAGCAACAAACAACTATTGCACTTTAGAAAAACAGTCAAACTAGTAACACTCTTATTAATTTTTCACCCTTTGATATACAAGGTTTTGTCCCTGAAGCCAGAGCTAGGACAAAATATGTTACCATTTACTTCTGCTTTAAAATTCCTACTGCAATATAAAGTATGCTAACAAATGCCGGAAACAATAAATGAGTTAAAGAAAATACACATGCACCATCGTGCCATGGTTTCCAATCACTTGATTCTTGAAACCAATAATTAGACATGTCCTAATTCCACGAAATCTACTCTAGGAAAAGAAAATCTACCAAATCTGGCTGTTTTATACACTGACTTATTATCTGCTACGATCACATTGACTAACTGTTTTTAACCGGGGAATTCTGTTAAATTCAAATTGGGTTTATCATGGTAGCTTATAAGAAATGCAAGTGGCTATAGATACACCAGTGGATCTTGAAATTTGAAAACTTATGGATACGCCAGCACCACGAGAGTGCAGTAGGCTTGGTAGAAATGAACTAAACGTAACGTAAAAGATAAACCCTAATCCTAACCTCAACCCGAACTGCAGCCCTAACATAACTCTAATCCTAACCTAATACTAACCTAACCCTAAGCTAAGCTAACCTAACGCTATCCTATCCTCAACGTAACACTAACCCCAAACGTAACATCTAAGCCTGAAAAAAAGTACAGAAAAAAAGCAAAACAAGCTAGGGGAGATTCGAATAGCAAACCATTGGCATAGATAGTAGCCGCAACGCATAACCGTCACACTATCTATGCGATGCACGCAGTTTGAATGACAAACTGACCCTTTTATTTGAATTGTGTCAGGACAGGCGTATCCGTAGTCACTTCCTAATACGAAACTCTGCAAAATCTGGCAGCACTGCTATGTGCTCATATTAAAACTTTGGGTCTGGTGAAGAAAACCACCTACCACACTTCCGGAAAAGCGACGTCATTGATGACGCCACAGTGACGTAATGGGTAGGTGATGACGTCACATGCCGATTTTCGTGACGATGGCATCACGGCAAAATTCACTTCCTTGGCTACAACCTTGACTTGCTCCAGCAGCTTGTGATTAAAAGCAATCATTTTATTTTTCTCTTCAGGATAGCGACTGTGCAAACCGT
>JGI24021J15306_10003436_pt1 | contig 17839 bp, 8 predicted proteins | sample Ectturendosymbi1_FD_15306 | JGI IMG/M metagenome (IMG submission 15306)
CGGTCGACACAACCTTCACCATGGAAACATCAATCTCACGTACTTAATGGGGCACCTGACTAGATAACCTCTGTGTTTTTTCGGTACCCCGGCGTTTTTTCTGTTTTATCGAGTATACCTAGCGAAATTAATTCAGTACCGCCAAATAAATCTATCTATCTATCTATCTATCTATCTATCTATCTATCTATCTATCTATCTATCTATCTATCTATCTATCTATCTATCTATTTTCTGCATCTTCAACGCAGGTCTCACGTAAGCAATGTTTTCTTGCAGTAGTAGGATACATTGAAGTTTTTCTGTTGCACAACGCTCCAATATAAGTGTATACAGCTGGACAGCTCACCTGGGGAATCCATCGCTGTGATCGGGTTCTTCGTCTCGCTCCAAGGACCTTTGCCGGTTGAGTTTCGCGCGCATACCCGGAACATGTATTCGGTCTCTGGGGTTAAGTTCTCTCTTTCTGCTTTTAAGCCTTTGACGCTGGAACTAGGTATCTGAACAAGGATGGAGTGCTGTACAGATGCGTTGGATGCAAGAAATAACGTTTGGTTCACAACAAGAAGGTCGCATTCCCTTACACCTTCAACTCTGCCTTACGAACGATCACGAAAGACTAACGTATGTCTTCTTTTTAATTGAGTTTTGCTACTGTGCAGGACGGAAATTCACCTCATAAATCTGTTTTTTTGCTAACACCAGTCAAAAAAACTTTATAATTGTTGCGGGGTTTATTTCACTGGGGTAGGAGGGGGGCAGGGGGTGCAACCGCACCCCCAAAATTTTGATTTGGTGAAAATCCAGGCAAAATCCCATAAAATCCGGGAAAAAACTCTGAGAACCTTCTATAAATCCCTGAATATCTGACTAAAAATGGCGCCCAACATGCTTTGATTTGAAAATAGTGGCGCCCGCATTGACATGAAACGGCGTCCGAATTTACATGAAGAGCTTTTTGTTTTTTTGGAGGTCACTTTTCTAGTTTTGGTATTTTTCGGGCAAGCTTGGGAGAATCCGGGCAAAATTCCTTCGCACCATCAAAAAAATTTTCCTGCTCCTACACCTATGGTTTATTTAAGATCAGTGACAAAAATTGCACTGAAAACTGTTTGTATGTTACTTTTGTGGAGACTAGTTACTTCGATACAGATATGTGCAAGCTTGAACCAATGCAAAAATAAGAAATCAGAGTCAAGTCGGTTGATTCCTCAAAAGCTTTCAGCAAACTTAGAGCTTTCAGTTTAAAAAGTAATCACCAAAAACCTACTTAAAAACATGTTAAAACCAGGAAGAGTACCAACAAAGAATTTCTGATTCACAAAGTTAAAAGAGTAACATGCATGCGTCGGTGAACCGACAAACGAGGATGTCATAACACTAGTATCGATGCAAAAATGGCACGGGCTCATCTGTAGTTGTGAATGACTGCTACACGACTTCTTGAGCATCACGATGCTACACGACGTCTTGAGCATCACGATGCCACACAACTTCTTGAGCATCCACAAGCTCAGAGCAAGCTGGCCTGCATAACCAAGTGAGACTTTGCAGTTGCCTCCTCACACGCTCCGCTTTCAGGCAAACTTACGACACACCAGTCTCCTCCAACTTCCTTGTATTCAATCACGTAACCGGACACTGCGCTGCCGCCGTCGTTCTCTGGTTCGGTCCACTTAATTTCTATGCTTGTTGAGGTAACTTTTCCAGGAACGGGTGTGCCAGGTGCACCTGGTGGACCTTTAAACAAGTAAGTCCGAAATCAGGTTTCACGTTTGAATTGCAGGTGTTAGTGATATTTTTTTAACAGCGAGAAACGCGTTTTTCAGATAAAATCAATGTGCAAAAAACACTTTTCAGCTTTTCATAATGGCAAATATTCAAGTTATTTTGATCCATGTCGTAAAAACTGCTTGACTCGAGCTTAGTTGCTTTAGTGGCAGCTTTGATAAAGCAGAGCGTCACCTCAATGCTAATGATGAGTCTACACAAACGCAAAAGTTGGGCCACACTTTTTATAAAGTCATGTCGATCACGTCATTTTTTCATAAGCTTAACGTTTTCTTGAAAGAGGGAGAGCCTCGAGGTAAAATGAAAAACACATCTCTTAACGTTTCTCATTTTTCATGAAATGCCAAATCAAGAACCAACCGCTTGCCAGTGTTAGTTGTGACGTAAGAGGTTTGCTTTCGCCCTCATCGTTGAATGCGCGTACTCGAAAGGAGTATTTGAGACCTTTGGTCAGGCCTGTGCTCGTGTAGCTCAGTACGTCAGGACCGACCTGTAAACGGAAACAACACCGGTTGGGACCAAAACCGGATCAAGGTTTTTTCAAAGGCTAAAAGCAAGAGGATTTTTACACAAAGGTGTTTGTTATTATCACTTGAATATGTTCGATAGCCGTCATAGTTGTTCAATACAGTCAGATTTCCTCAAATCCATGATGTAAACGTAAAGGCACGTGAACAGTGGTGTAACTGACAGGGGGCAGTGGAGCGAGTCGCCCCCCTGGCAAGATAAATGTAAAAACTGGGACCCTTTCAGCTGACTTTTGAGATTTAGCATTCTTCTTTTTATCATTAAGTTGTTTTTTTCGAGGTGTTTTCATTTTTTTAGCTAGTATAGACATCCACCACATTGGGATTCATCAGATTCACTATCAATTCTTAACGTTTTTCTGAGTGTTGGCTAGTGTCCCCATACGGTGTTCAGAAGGCCCACTTCAATTACGTTTTGTCCCCATGGCTCAAACCTCTAGTTACGCCACTGCACGTGAACCGACTTTACGCAGCAGCTTGCTTTGTAGTTTACTGCAGGCCAAGGTCTGGCTAGTGTTTCTTTTAGGAAGAGCTGCATTAATGCTGCATATGGCAATTCTACCTTAGAAGCAGACCTTCTCTAACTTTGCTCCTATTATATCTACGCCTCACTTGATTCATGTTTTGAGTAACTTTTTTTCAAACCAATAATTTTATTGTTTGTTCAAAGTCATAGTGCAAGATGCGTTTGCAGCTTGATTGGGCAATCTAACCAGAAGCCACATATTGGTTGAAATATTACTACGAGTTCAATCAATTTTAAAACACGTATGTGTAGGTGAGGAATCCTGTTGCGTACCTTTGTAAAGAGAAAAAAGCATCTGTATTTCATTATTCCAACAAATAAAATTTGTTTGGCAGTTGTCTGGAGTAAAATTCAGTTGGAGCGGCCAGGTCAACGTTTAGAGCTGGCACAAAAATGAAAAAACGGAACAGACAAATAATAAAAAACGGAACAGAAAAGCGGAAATGAAATTGCAAGTATAGTCAGAAGTTAGAAACAATTATGGCTCGTTTGTTTCAGATAAACTACAAGCCTCACTCATATTGCACTTTTAACACATATGAAACGTCTGGTTAGTTGAACGTGATATCAGACTCGTGAGGAAAATATAAAAATACTGATATTTTGTCGGTTTTTCAAACGTTAGTGTTTCTGGAGTAAAAAAACAAAAATGAATTGCTGACTATTAGAACCGAAGAACCTTTAGTAATAAATCTAGGTCTTAGTATTTACACCTAAGCATTTAGCATTTGCAAACTACCTGTATCTCGACAGCTGAACGGAGGTGCAGCTTAATGAAAGAGAATATAGTGATGAGTTGAATGGTTATTATCAGCACTTACAAATGTATCTTGTAACGAAGCGCATCGCAGAAAATCGTGGTGTGTTTCTGGGAAAAACTAATGCGAAGAATGTAGCCAGTATTTGGAGAGTTGAGAAAGACGTTTACCTTTTCGGAGCCACTCCATGTTGGCGATTTTGAATCTTTACGATCCACAATGTATCCAAGAAGAGGTCGGCCGCCGTCGGACTTGGGTGGTTTCCAAGAAAACGACATTTCGGTGCTAGTGACGTCAGTCATTTCTATTGGACCGCCTGGTTGAGACGGAACATCTGCACGAAAATAACTTGCTTCAATTCATCCGACCTAAGTGACCAAACGATTCTGCTTGCTTCACTAAAAAATTCTTTCTAACTCTTCATGTAAGTTTCACTCAGTCGCTTTCCAAAGTATCAATTATTGCCTTAAAGTATAGAAGGAAATCCATCAAAAATTCTTGCAGAAAATCCAAATATAAGATGAAAACCCAAATATAAGGAAAAAAGAAATTTGAACGAGGTTCAAATGTAGTATTGTGGTATTTTGGCTTGTGCCCAGAGCCGTTGCAAATACCTGTGATGACAATTCTGAAGTTTGCGGTGGTGCTACCCTGTTTGTTCTTCAGTAGCAATGAATAGTCTCCAGTGTCTTGTGCAGACAGGCCTGAAATTGCGAAGGTGGTGTCAACGTCTGTAGTCTCGCTCATGATGCGCCCCTTCGCGGTCAGCTTCTTGCCGTCTTTGGACCATTGCGCAATGGGCAGGGGAAAACCCTTGTACGGGATCTGAAATGGTGTGAAGAAATCGTAAAACAGTAACTTAGACCTTGAACAACGTTGTAACTAGGCTAGAGCAAACCAAGGATTAGCCCACCAGAAATCTGCGAAACTCTTGTCTTCATAACTTTTTCAGGCCAAATCTGTTTGTATCTGCAGTAGATGATGTCCAAAAGCTTTGACCCTTCCCGAAAGCAATTTGCCTCCTCTTTTTCAACATGTTGATGATTCGATACATTTCATTGCCTTTCATTCTACATCTTGTTAACGCTTTCAAATGGTAATAAAAACCTTCAAAGTATGCCTGATTTTCATAAATATCAGTCGGTAATGAAAACATTGTCAGCATCTGTGACTGCCATGTAAAAACAATTGAAAACTAACTTTTAACCGGAAGTCCTTTCCGGACTTCAAATGCTGGTCGCCCTTTAGCTTCTCAAGCACTCCTGCATCAAGCACTGGAATTTGCGACGGCTTCTGCACAGTAACAGATCTCGATTCGAGCGCTTCGCTTTCACCGGCGGCGTTAAGTGCTTTGATACGAAAGGTGTAGCGTTTGCCTTCTTCCAAGCCGCCGACAATGACAGATTTCTCCCCAGGATTGAAGGTGGCGCACTGCAGAAATCAAGAGAGTTTTGTGCTGAATTCATACGTCTGCTGTCAAATAACTTGGAGCTGTATAGGTTCTATTTATCCGTTAAATTCAGCTTGCATGTAGCTGTATGTAACTAAAAACAATAAATAGTTGCAATCTTTAGAGCTTATGAAAGAACAATCGACTAACCGAAATTTTAATTCCTCAAAACACTACGACGGACTCCACTTCCTCAAAAATCCATGTTCACTTTACTTAAAACGACCTTCGATGAATCCCACGCTTCTCAGTTTGTCATGCGTTTTTTCTTGCTCTATTGCAATGATCAGTTGAAAATATTCTCGTGAGATCGATTTCAACTACTGCCCTTGTTCATCAGTACAAGAAGCCTAAGCCTTGCCCAATCCCTTATTTTGTTTCGTCAATGAAATAAAAAAATCTCACCGCAGGGAATGCAGGAATGACCCAAAAAAATCTAATGGCGAGAAGGGGAATGCACGAATGACCCATTAACTGGATAAGATCACGGAAAGTAAGTACTCAACGGTTGTTTTTACTCAACGGTTGTTTGGATTGTGACTGACAAAAAGTTGCACAAAGATGGAACGTAAGAAATTTATCCTGGAAAAGAGGTTATCAAACGAACTGAAATCAGAAACCGGTTTTGAATATGAAATAAAATTTTTATCTTCGTTTACTTAACAATTATTTGATTTTGTAAGTTTTACTTAGTCTAGCCTTAGATCCTCATCAAACTCAACCTCCGTATTTACCTTCGTCCATCCTGTGTTTCCTCCAAGGTTTTTCTCCACTACGTAAGAATCGATCCCTGCACCTTTGCTTGTAGTTACAAAGCTGATGGTAAAGTGGTTGGAGGCCATGTTGTCGAATTTAATGTTCCCGGAAGGCTTGGGTGGAATTTCTGGTGAAATGCATCAACGTCAATTGCGAGAAAACTGGTTACGCAAAAAATATGTTCAGAAAGAAACGCAAGAGCACTGAAAAAGACAATGAAGTGGCTATAAGCACAAAATTTTAAAAGCAACCAAGTGATTTTTGCAAGGAATATTAGTTAATTCTTTGACTTGCAATTACACGATCCACTTTTTTGCAATATTTATTTTGAGCTTTGGCAGATAAGAAAAGTACTTTCTAAAGTTGGTTGAGATATGAAGACCCTGTAAGATTGAACTGTGACGTCTTGCCGGCATACTAACACGAGGGCATCGTTGCCAACAGACATGAAGCAGCTGCGAAAATCGTCGAGATCGGCTTATGACGTAATCTGCGAATTAGTCGAGTGGTCGCAAACATCCCGCGGGCATTCGACACCCCCAACGGTCGCGCGTCGGATTGCGCGGAGCAAGGAATCGAACACTTGAGGTCAAAAAGGGAAACTGCTGATGCTCATTGAGCCGGCATTTACCATTCGAACGACTGTATGATAATAATAGCTGCCAATATCCGGCGACGACAAGTAAAACAGAGGCACCACAACAGCAAGTGGTTTGTCTTCAATGAAGGAAAGGTTGTTTACAAATACAGCTTTGCCATACAACTGCTTTAATTTGCAGGAATTACAGTCACTAATTGCTATTCGCAGTAGTCCTATTTGCAATAAAAACTGTGTTTGCGCTGTAGTACGTGCCACTCTTTGTGCAGTAGTATGTGTTTTTGCTCTTTACTTACAACGGTAAGGTACACTAAATGACTTTTTCTGTTGCACTTCAGGCATGGATTATTACATCAAATATAAAGTTATTGCCTTAAAGTAATCTCGGGAAACTGAAATAGCAAAAAACTACATTTTGGGTCCGACTTTTGTTCCATGAACAAGTTTTGGTTACATTGATACCACTTTAAAGTCCTGAGTCGTGGTAGAAGTCGTTTTAAAACCATTAAATGACTTCCTAATTCTTTTTTCCGCCTTGTAATACGACCTTGTCAGAAAAGCAAAACGTTTTATCAAACAAACACCTCTTTATAACAATTGCATCGAAAACAACTAACGGAGGAATGTCATTCCAGGTTTTGATTAATCATTAACTGGTTGCGGTATAGATCATGCTGTGGTTGTCATTGTTCTCGGTCAGTGTTTCTTGTTTTTCCAGAAATGTCAGAATATGAAATAATGTTTGTTCTCGAGCCAGATTAAGAAAGGCAAAAATTTTCTCTAGCTGACGCATTATTTTCTTAAAATGTAAACTGTTTCAAGAAAATTTTTGCAAACTTTTTACCTAAGAAACGAGATACTGCTGGATACAACGGCGAGAATAAAGCAAACTTTCGCTTTGTATTTGATTTGTCATTCTCTCTAGCGAAACGTGTGCTTCCTGATTCGTCGAGCTTACGTTCTATACGAATTGAGTGAAACTAATTTACTGATTATTCTAGGATTGTCATAACTTTGGAAAAGAAAGTGGTTTACCTTATTTTCTACTGTAAGTCTTATATTTTTTAAATACTTGCAGATTAATAGATTTTCAATAAGCCTATGCCTCAAAACCGTAACCCCACAAGTTGTCCATTTCTCTTAAAAGCAAGAGATATAGCAGTATCGAAAAATAGCGTTTACCCTAAAACTAGTCGGTAGAAGGAACTTCAAGAGGTTTGGTGGCTCACAGTGACCCTCTGTGCAAATTCGCTCATTACAGTGGATGTCACTAATGAAACAATGCGTTCCATCAAACGTAAATTCGCAAATTAAGGCGTACAGATTTACAGATTGACTGCGTTAAAGTTGGACCTTTGCTGAAAAGCACACAGATCTTTTACTTTACATCAGTTTTTTTCTAAGTAATAACGTTGCGAAGATATGCACTGTTTAGCAATTTTATCAAAGTATGCTGGGTACAGTGGTTTACCTTATAAAAAGAGCCTGTGCCACACATACCTAGGTTATTACATTTCTGCGTGTGTTTCATATCGCAAGCGTGATCATTCACCAAGCTGCAGATATTACTGCTGAACTTCAAAATGGGGCGCACTCCATGTTATCGTGGTAACCAAGGGCCTACGCAAGTGGGGGTTGGGGTTAACTTCCCCCTCGAGCTTGATAATTTACAAAGCTTTATTACCTGCGCAAATGAGATTAAATGTTTTCGTATACTTTTGCTTGCTAATTTGTCGACTTATTGCAAATACAGCGGAATGAATTTGCATGTAAATTTCAAGGAACATTATAAATGGGCCAACAAGTAGTAATTAGGTTTCGGTGGGAAAATGGGTTATCGTCTGCGTCCAGAAACCATCTCACGACTTTTTGCAGACCATTAGTCCACTACCCATGTTTAAGATTGTGTTCCGCGATAGTTCACTTTATCCGAAACAATTGCCTTTATTTTGTCTTCTAAGACTGACAGCGCAAGCGCTGACCGAATTGGCTACATTACCAATTTCTGTAGCATGAAAGAACTGTTGCACGAACTCAAAAACAGAAGTTGATAGCACTGAAGCATTCAGGCATTTGATAATGTCTCAGCAGGGAAAAAGGAAAACTAAAAGTTTGCTGGATGTCTATACATAACAAAAAATCGAACGTTTACTTTGCGTACTTTATGCGCATTCTCACTTGTGTAGTTTAGCAAGATTCGATCTTGCAAACTGGGGTGTGCGCCAGCCAATCGAGCCGCACACTTTTTATGCTCGACTGCTTGTGTTCGACAAGACATTAGCGCAGCCTTATTTTGCAGTTGTAAATTGCTCTGACACGTCGATGAGTGTGTTTACTCCCCCGTTTCAACGCGTAGCCTGATATGTTTGCATTTATGAACTGCTGTGCCGTAGCGTTGAGTTTATTTTCCTCCGATATTCTAACTTGAAGCGCTGATAGTTTATATTCAGTGCAATGACACATAAAATAAGAAGAGTGGATGTAGAAAAATATGCATATTATGTTAACAAACTTCTCCAAAACGTAGGTTTGCAAACATGAATATGACATCAAATTGTAACGTCACAAACAGGGCACACCAAATGCAAATGACCACCATGTGCCACTGGATGAAACCCCCCCATGAAAATTTTCTGCGTACGCCACTGGGTAACTAAGATTCAAATGATTTTTCACTAATACATCTTTCTGCATCAATAAAGTTAATTGATGAACATGGGGTTAAACTCACATATCCATGGATGTGTACAGAGTTTTGGTGCATCATTACGGCTACTGTAAGAAACGGATCAAAAACAGAAACTACCGTAGTTGCAAAAGTCTGAATACGACCTTTCGATAAAAGTACCGTGCGATTGCAACAGACACGGAGTTATGCATATGTTGGCCGGTGTAACGAGTGGCATATTGTTTGGCCACCCATCTATTTGAATACCGTGTGGTTATAAAGTCCATTCCACTTCAAATTAACCGTTTTTCTAATATAAGTTAAAAGTATAGCATCCAATGCCTAACCCCGTTTAAAAAAGACAGTGATCGTGGAAAATCTACATCAACAGGTGGTGATGTGACACCAGAAGACTTAGGTTAAAAATCTTCTAATTCTGTTTAGCATATTTTTTGAAGCTATGTTTCCCTGAATGCAATTTTATAGGAAAAAGCGTTGAATTTTGCTGACAATGACGACAATTGTTTTAAAATATCGAAGATGATTTCGTTTAGACCACTGTTTTATTTTTAATTTAACTTTGCAGAGTGTCACAGTTATTAAAAATAAAATAACCTTCAAATACTGCCCAAGCTTTTTCAAACAACAAATCTGGATTGCCAAATATGCTAGCCGAAATTTGGTCGCGTACAGGTAAAAAATGCTTGATTGACATCTTTATCCCATTACTACAGACGAACACCATACACAATACCAAATCCAACCCTGCTAGGATAAAAGTGCTTAAATCTGAGGCATATCTAATTNTGCTCCTGTTCGTGNTTACATCTGAGCAGAGCTTTTTTGCCGAAGATGCTTTGTAGCCAATATTTCTACGGCAGTTTGTGCTTTGACATTATCACATGTTACTACCATAATCTGCAATTTTAAAAGGTCTTTAAGAATGCGCTTGTTCGCACAATAAGCATAAATTGTGGCAGTAACTTTTCCAATGTAGCGCTTGAATTTATATTAAATTAAACGTCTTACCAACTATCGCCTTATCGTGCCGGTAACGAGAAATACGACATGGGTAAAGCCCATATTATTTGCTATACTATTTGTCCGTGCCTATCGGACATCCTTAAATTTGGATTTGTGTAGGTCAGTTTGGCTTGTTTGGCTATGTATTAATCCGCGTAGTTCGTTTGGCCTAGTTGGCTATAAATTAATAAACTATTTATTTGGCTAGAAATTGAAGAGACTGGTTTAGTGAGTTTGACTGGTATATTTTTAGACTGTTAAACATCTTAAAATTTTCCCAATATGGTTCACTTGTCACTTGATATTCAGAGAACAATACTGACTACAAACTGCGTTTGTCCGCATATAATATTTCAAGACACGAATGTCACTTTTTCTTGGGTTTTCCTTTTTAAAAGTGTGATTTTTAGTTCAAAGATTTTCTCACATTTTTCGCAGTTAACATCATCGTGCCACTTAAAATCAACAGCAACGAAAAGCGTGAATGTTTTACTGTTGTCTTGAAAAAGCGACAATAGATAAAAAGCTTACCCAATTCATCTGAACCGACCACCATGGTGCTCGTTCTCTGGATAGTTTCCCCAGGGACGTTGACGGTCTGGACACTGACTCGGGAAACTTCGGAAGGTGTGACGTCAACTGGAACTCGTATTTCCCCGTATTTGTTGGTCAGCAGCACCTGGTCGACAAAAATGCACCCTTGTTTCACAAACAGGCAGCGAACAGGTTAAAACGTCCCATGGAAACTACTTGTGACTATGCACGAGGTGAACAGTTTGTGTATAGAAGATGCGCGACATCAAGCAGGGACGGTGCTTCATGCGAGCAGCTGAAGATGGAATGAATCAATTCAATCGTGTACTTCCGATGCGAAGCTCTTCCCTTCCAGAGTAATGGGTGTCTTTGTCAAAAGTAAGAAAGAACCTGCAGACCGTGTAAAAATGACCGCAGCCACGCGAGCCTTGGAATATGAAACAAAATAGAAAAACCGAAATTCGTCGATCGAACATCCACGCACCTCGTAGACGCCGAAGTCGTCTTTTTCGAAGGGACTAACTGTCAGCTGACTGTATGTGTTCGTAGTTGCGATGTTGTAGCGACGTGAATTCGAAATTCTATTCCCATTATAACTCCAAGTAGCACTTATCGGAGGTTCCCCTGAGTAGGGTACTTTGAGAACCATTGGCGATCCTGATAGATTAGGAAATACAAATTTCATCACTGCTTCCCACAGTTAGATCGTAAACATTAAAAATGTTACACTAAAATCGTGATGGGGACATGGTTTAGATGCAGACATGTAACTTTTATCTTTAGTTCAATATAAATTTCTAGACTTCTTTTTTGAAAGGAAATAAACGGGATTGCATATAGCTTCGAAACACTGTTGCTGTTTCCAAAGCGGCGGTGTATAATCGGATTTTATACGATATGTTTCTTCAAATTGCTTCGTTACCTGTTTTCAGGTTGCCAGGTGCTTGCACGCATTTTTCGAACTCCACTGGGTCAATAGCAGGAGGCTCTGAACAAAAAAACCTGAATTGAAAACTTCAGGAATACGCATGCCAGCAGGCATGTTCTTGGCAAGCAGTGAGCAATATGCTGATCGCGATTTACAGCTCATTTTCACCACGAATGATTGACAAACTTCCTTTCTGCGCTTTTATTGCGGATGCTGGTTAACACGTTTTACTGTTGAATCATGACAAGAGCGTGAATATTACAAAATATCGTTTTGCTTTCAGATTTTTCTTGGGGTTGTTGCGAATTGTTTGTAGAGTTTGTAATTTTCACGCTTTAAACATGCGATGTAAAACTATGCAGCGAAAAACGGCATGAAACCTGAAGGGTTTGGTATTATTTTGGTGAAAATTCAGAAGCAAGAGCGGGCCCAGTTGGTGAAACAATATTTCAACGAAAATGGGTTTTTGACTGAGCAGGATAATGTGTTTAAAAAAGCAGAGAAAAAAGCATTTTTTTAGCAAGAAAAAGCATAATTTTTGATGTCAATGCAAATCAATTGCAGCACTTCGCGATGTTCTAAAATTTATGCAAGTAATCAAACAGAAACGATTTCATAACCATGTGGGCAATTGCTTTTGGACTGATTTTTGCAGTGCATGCAAGGTTACTCAGAAGTGATGTGCGTAACTTAACAATGCATACATGGTTGAGATATGTTACTTATGAAGACGTTTGGATAGTTTGCAGCAAGGAAGAACGAACTTTCAACACTAACATAAACTCCCCATCTAAATTATTCTTTAAGCAGCGCTATATGGATGAACAATCTGTGATGCTAAAATTTTCAAAACGAAACAAATCTGATATATATGCATTTTCAGCGATTACATATTTTATGCAAGTCACAAAAGGATTTATACAGCAAAGCTCACCAGTAACTACAAGTTGAAATGGGACTTCAATGCCTCCGGTATTAGTTTCGAACGCGATCTTCCCCTCATCGCTTTTCTCAGTTGACGTAATGACCAGTGTCTTCTCCCCGCCGGACTCACTGATCAAGATTCTTTTGCCATCGTGACGGAGTGTTTGACCGTTCTTTAAAAGAAAATTCTCTTGTTTTCAAAACTAATTTACCGGTAGAATTGGTCGATAGCCAGCAGGAAAACATGTTGAAAACTTTTACGGCATTGGAAATCTGAAATAGATTACAGAAGCAATGTGACTATCTTGGTGGGTTTTCATGTTCCAATGTACAAAGAACTACACGGCACTTGATTCGGTGGCATTTTCGAATGTACCCTAGCAGTAAGATGACACTATGCGTGTACAAAATTAGTTTGATTTATCCGATAACATTTTGCTGAGCCACGTAGCAACTTGTAAACACCTCTATTTGTTCTTCATTAACCAAAGCAATTGCTTCATTAAGAGCAGTATACAAAAATAAAAAATTCAGAAACTGATGTTCACCAAAATTTTTCCTTTGGTTAACAATGAACAAGCCAAAGCTTTCCTCACTTCTCTAGCAGAGAGCAGACGTTTATCTTCAGGGGATAGAACAGTGTTTTCCAACTTTTACCTCATTGCAGACCCCTGAGTCCGTTATGTTTCGTCTTGAGAACTTCCAACCGTCAAATTGTTGAGTTTAAGAAAATGCACTATTTTGAAAACCTGACGTGATGGGGAAATTCTGATATCAGATCCGGAATCAGCGAACTGAAATCATCCCTGTAGCGCAATTACTATCTTCCCCGACACCAAAATGCTGTTGACCAGTGCAAGTATAAGAAAAGGCCATAACTCACGGTCCCCGAGTTAGGAACCACCGGGCCACGTATTGCCATGATCCGATAGGTGCATGAGGCGCTGCAATGATGCGGGAAAAACCGGCGAAAACCCTACCCTAACAACTTTGTCTCTTGTAGAAGGAAACCACTTGTGCAATATGAACCTGCACCGCTCTTGTTGTTCCTTTACAATGCCGCTAGGGTTTTGTGGTAGTTGTTTTATTTGCTACAGATTTTTTGCCGAAGTTTGTTTTTAAAGTAGGTATTGAATCGTCAAAATCTTCTTCTACTGACCACTCGCTGCTCTGATCAATACACCTGCACTCCCAGTTAAAAGACAGATTCCCTGTTACTGGATTATACAGTAGAATTTCACGATCATCCTTTAAACTAGTTTCAAATTAAGGTTTTTATTTACTGTGATATGTCCAAACCACAGCTGCTCTTCTCTTCTGATATAAATTATTTTGTAGTCGAACTTTACCGGGACATTAATTTTCTATTAGGGTTTTATGTAAAAAAACAAAAGACTTTTGAACCTTAAAAGTTTGCGTAAGGTTTTGGCTCTCTTTGGAAAGAGCATTTCCTTAAACCCTCCTCCAGCACAGATGCGTTTTGTTTGTATGGAATGTCAGAAACTATTTCTGGATTACAAACCTTTGAACATGAAATGCGTGAACTGATACGCTTATAACCAAAATAGCTTCATCAACATGTAATGTTTTGTAAATTCAAAAACCAAGGCGTACAAATAACTATTGTATAGTTTTATTGACGATGTTTTCTTCGATCAAGAATTTGTATCACACTAGAACAAACATTGTGAATGTGCTAAAAGCAGGTGAAACTATTTGTAATGCAGATTATCTCGGGTCTGTAAATATTCTTGACAACGACGGGTAAGCATCCTGTCGTAGTACTCTTTGGAGGTGATTCAGAAGAAAGAGTTGATAGAAAAATGAAAAAATTCAAATATTAGCACGAAGATGCAAATGAGCAAAGTTACATTGTTCAAAGTTTCTTGATAGCACTTTTGGCTTTTTAAATTTTCCATCATTTTACAACTACCATATCGTGTGTAACTTCATGCAGGTCAGAATTTCATGCACGAAGAATTGGCGAATCAAAGTAACGCTGCGCCCATGGGTTACTACGTTCATTCCATCAAAGAAGAAAAAAATAAAGTAATCAATCATTTAATCTGGACGAAGTGTTCTCACCAAACAACATCAAAATTGTATTCAAATGAAAGTGTCTCTCGGACGTCACATAAAAACTTCGCTTCTATTTCTTCCTTTAGCGACATATGCCTGTTCTCTTGAAGTATTTTCGGATGTTTAAATACTTTAATTCAAACCCAGTTATCAATGAATCTCAGCAAAAATCAAGTAGACAGCTCTCTGTTACACGCAGGGAAATAATCTTTAGCAAGCTTTTTTTAACCAGTCTTTATGATGTCGCTTCATGTCGTATAAAGTCGATCCATTTTTGGGGCAAATTTTAGTAAGGACCAGGGTAAACCTTATTTGCTGTCGTGTTGGCTATTACGTGTCAAAGCAGAATTTTCAGCATTTAGGCTTTCAGTGGTTTTTAACCGGGGTGGCGTGTCCTCCCATGGGGCACCAATAAATATCCAGGGGGACGCGAGCCCTTACGCACCCTACAAGATGGAAAGTTTGGTCATTAAATTTACCAACAAATCCAAAAACATATGTTTTTGCAGCTTATTTAAAGTCAGGGGGTTTGAAACACAGGGCAATTACTTAAGGGAGGCGTGGTAGAAAAAATGTTAAGAACCACTGATTTAGGCAATAACAGGTTTGGTTGCAACCCGGTAATAAACGATTTGAGAACATGACTTTGGCTAAAGAAAGTTTAGTGACACAACCATTTGGCAACAGGTCGTTTGACAATTTGTCCAACATTATGTTTGCCGAAATGACGTACCGACGAATCGTCTTGTAGTTAAATCGTCATGTCCTAGGGTTTTCAAGTCTTCGAACTCTTGTGACTCTGCATTGCTGTGTCGACGAACTGAAACTGTCACCGACTGTCAACTCACCGAATGAATGGTGGTGTCGGCAAGCTGTTCAGCAATTAGTTTGTCGCGTGTATGTCACCGAGGCCTTAAATGTAATGGAGATTGGCGATGTAGCCAATGTCCCTTATATTTTGTCATTTGTCACATCGACGGTAGCAACTTTGCATTTGTAATCAGCTTTTTTTAAAAAATCACCCCTTGCTAAACAACAATTGAAATTTGGAGATGAGGCTGGTGGCTGAGGATAAAAGAGGTCACAATGTTTTTTAATGTTCACAAGCGAAGAAACCGTTATTTTTGCTGCTAAAATAAGTTTTTGTCAAGCTTACTTTTTGAACGAAACGTTATCTCTTTAATTTTTGGACATCTCTTTGTTTGCTTATAAAGGTTTCTTTTTTCATGAGAGGCGATAATCCAGCGAAAACACTGATTTTTGCAATTACTTTGTGCTGCTAAAAACCTGCAGGGTGAACTGCATTTAAATTTATGTAATAAATTTTGTTGAATGGGTATTCTTGCCACAAAACTGTGAAACCCTGCTGCGCAATGCACACGCCTGAGAAAAACTACGAGACAGAAGAGTAATCTTTTCAAAACTTCAAATTATCTAAAGTTGATGGAATGTATGTCTTATAATTGTTTGTTAGATCTGAAGCTACGAAATTTGTTGCAGTTGGAATCCGAGCCTGAAAATGTGTTCACTTACTGAGAACATGCTTATTTGTCGATTTTCATATAGTGCGAAAAAAACTGTGTTTGGTGTGAAACAACATGTGTAAACTTCCGGTAACTAACATGTGCTCTATACCACAGCGTAACAAGCATAAGGAGATCATTTAAGGTTATCTTATGTGCGCAGATCAAAAACAGTTTTGTGTATCAGGCGTGCGAAAGAAAACAACGCTCTATTTCAAACGATTTTCCAGGTAAATCCCCCCAGGAAGGAATTGGGCAAGCTGGAACATCAACAGAAACTTTTATGTAAGCACAGTAATGAGTTGCAGGCCAAGTCAGTAATACGAGTTTGGGAGAAAGATGTGAATACTTGAGTTTAGTGCAAATAACTGTGAAATTCCAGAAGGTCAGCATTTCGGCAAACGAATTTCGTGAAAACAGAAATCAGTGCAATTTGACAATTCAGATACATTTGAAGCATGGCGTTTTGAAGTTTGGAAGGTAAGATGGACAAGGAGACTCCTATTTCTTCTAACACATCTCGGCAGTTTACTAGTAATTGAGGATTTTTCTGTGATTTGAAAACGTATCTTTCTATTCGCAGAAAATTAAACCAAATAGCAAAAGGGAACACTTATGAGAATAGCGGATTAACCCAAAGTATACGAATTAGACTTTAACATTTTAAAGATAGAATAACAATATTTTATTTACAAATAAATAGGGAATTTCGACTTTCTCTTGGTTTTCATTTCATTTTCAATATTCTTGCAGGTAGTCATAAAAAACTTTGCTGGCAGGGAAATATGTTGGGACTTATATTTTTATTTAAATAAAATTTCCAGCACACTAAGACCCAGGTAATGTATGTCTTACCACTCCTAGTTCGTGAAGCTGTCTGAAGGTCTATCGACGCTCTTGTTCAGGAAGACAGACCATACAAGTACTTTCAAAAGAAAGCAAAATAATCGGTCTGCACCGGGATAAGTGGCAATATTTTACATTCGAAGCATCGTGATTTGTTGTGGTTTGAAATCTGCCTCCAGTCACAAAACGTAAGTTAACCACACTGCAACTCGCATTTCATAATATAATGAGGGCCTGTCGATATCTCTCAGGTACAGACGGTATTTAACCTGGTACTTACCTTTGTCCACACTCCAGAATAAGATGCGTCCGGTAACTCGCAAGAAAACGTTGCTTTACCTCCTTTTGCAACTACGATTTCAGACATTTTGTTCTCGCCAAATGTATCTCTAAACAAGTAAAACAAAAAGATATCCTCCTCTTCGAGCTGTAGTGCTAGCAGCTCACGTATGCAAGGCTGCGTAACAAGTCTGGCATAATTGACGTGCAGTTGCCGCCGGGTTGTGTTGACTATAAATGGGTGCAAGCTCCACTCCCGGGAGACGGACATATTTCTACACCATCTGGTATGCTTGGAGTTTGCATGCGTGCTCATGATGAGCCAACAGCTTTTGGTATGTACATACAAAACGCCAAATTGAACTTGAGTATTTCTGTAAGGTCTTTACGGCGGTAAAGAAACTCCCCCTTTTGTTTTTCCGCAAAAAGTGAAAAAAGTGTGCCATTTGCCATGGGCGTTGTAAGGATTTTTTCCAAGGGGTTCCGTCAATGGCCTTTTCCAGGGGGTGGCCAAAATAATTTTTCCCATGGGGGCAACGGCGGTGAAATTTCATTTCACCAACTCGAAACCAAGACAACGCTTTTTTTCTACTGAAACGTTATTAGGAAAATATCAAACTTCAAAATCC
>JGI24021J15306_10003437_pt1 | contig 17839 bp, 12 predicted proteins | sample Ectturendosymbi1_FD_15306 | JGI IMG/M metagenome (IMG submission 15306)
ATCTTTCACGGAACACTAGTTTTCCGCGGAACACCGGTTGAAAATCACTGGTCTAACGCACACCCCGGTTTCAAAGATCGAATTTTGCTGAACTAAAAAGAATTGAAAATGCGCATAAAGTATGCAAGAAAACTTTCGATTTTTTGTTATATATAGGGGTCCAGTAAATTTTTAGTTTTCCTTTTTCCCTGCTGTGACGTTATCAGATGCCTGAATGCTTCTATGTTAAAAACTGCTCTTTTTGAGCTCGTGAAACAGTTTTATCATGCTACAGAAACTGTTAATGTAGCCAATGCTGTCAGCGCTTGTGCTGCTCAGCCGTAGCAGACAAAATAAAGACAATTGTTTCGGATAATGTGGATTATCGCGGAACACAACCTCAAACATGCGTAGTGGACGAAAGTCAGCAAATAGTGGTGAGATGGATTCTGGACGCAGACGATAACCCTGATTCTCACCAAAACGTAATTATTACTTTTTGGCCCATTTACAATGTTCCTTGAAATTTGCATGCAAATTCATTCCGTGGTATTTGCATTGAGTCGACAAATTAACAAGCAAAAAGTATGCAAAAACAATTAATCTCTTTTGCGCAGGTAATGAAGTTTTTGTAAAATATCAAGCTGAAGGGGGTATTTAACCCCAAACCCCCCTTGCCTACGACCTTACACAACACAATTTTTACTTCATTACTCGCTGCGTTCCTGGGACCCCGCAATTTGGTTATGCGAAAAAAGTGTGCTACTATGGAAAAGTTTACATCAAATGTTTCCACATTTCGTTTCAGTAATTTTTTAGCTCAATGGTGAGTCAACCTCAACTTATCAAGTACTCCTATTGAATCGATTTGCAGCTTTAAACTTTATGCAACTTGCAGACGGCAGCTTTTTTACATTTACGGGATCATATTGGAGAAAAAATTACAAACTTTCTTGAATATCCGAAGAACCATTTTTGCACAACACAACAAAATGTAAAGGTTCAAGAAATCAGCAGAAAATTTCAACCGTTTTAAAAATATGCTCATAATGATTCCGGAAGAATAACAGCGTTCACAACGCGATCATTTAGGCTAGACCTAATTGGTTTCAACTTGAAAGGGCTAGAAGTTTCAAATGTGTGATGCAATGCCTTCCCCTACTCTCACTTTTTCTCTTATGCGGAGTTAATATGTCTCCCCTGTAGCCACTCACGAACGATGAGATCCTCCCCCAAATCATGAGCTTCGCGTATTCTAGCAGCACATTGTAAGATGAAAAAGGCCAGCAAATGACGGTATGCTCTGTAATTTTTGTGGACTTCACAAAATTGCATGAAATGCTGTGCTTACTGTGATATGGTGTAGCCCTAGTTACAGCCTGATGGTTTAAATTGAATATAGTGCAACTTGTCGATTTTTGTGGACGCAAGCCTTTTCCGACATCGAATAAGAAATTTTGAATTGACTTTATGTGTACTAGTGCTATGTAGAATTTTTCTTGACATAGGATAGAAATTTCAAAAATGCGTGAGGTTGATATTACGTAACGACCGTACACTGCGCTATAACCTGCAGTGCGAGTTGGACTAAAAGCATTTAAACGTCAAAATATTTGTTGCGTAAAGCTTCGAAACTAGGTTCAGCTAGCCTTCTGGGCCCGTTTCTCAACTTTCATTACACTTTTTCCACGATGTGGCGCTAAAGCATTACAAGCATTACAACTTGGATATAAACACCACAGCATGAGGGCTGCACGGTATCACTTCAGGCAAAAACAGGCTTTTTGCGCAATCGGCGTGCAAATGGTATTGCTCACAGCGCAGTAGGATGTTTTTGGTGATTGGACCNGTCCTAATCAATCCATTCCATTGCAACTCCACGGCCAAAAACTTGCATACCTTTTTCGTAAGGCAAACAACCGCCAGCTGCTGTTGGCTTGCAAACAAACAACCGAGCTTCGTAAATTTTTGGTTTAAACTCCATTTTGTCATCGTCGGGCTGTGAAAGTTTTGTGAGCGTTTCTTCCTTCCGCCATTAATGTCCACAAGGCATTGAAACATATTAACTGAAAAAATAATTCGAAGGATAAGGTCTGCGTCTGCCTAGCAAGATGATTTGAAAATCATTGCACAGCATCTGAACTGCACAACTTGCTGTTGAAATATAACACAACCTCAACAATTTACAGATGATTTAGGATGTCAAGCTTAAACTTTGCTATGGAGCTAGCGTGACAAGATTGATACTCCTAAGTAGTTGCGTGAACACACCAACGCTCCATGGTGTATTTTAGTGGTAAGGAGTAGAGAAACCAGGACAAGTTTACCCAATTGCTAGCCTACTTAGAAGGTGGTAACTTTTGTGCTAGCTATATTAATCAACTAGGAATGCCAATGTGCGTATGCAAATGGCAATAAATTTTGAAACTTTTTCTTGCATATTCAACCTAGCTGATGGTCGCTTTCCATCAGAGAAGCCAACCTCTTCATTCAACAAACGTGGTTCTGGCGCGAAATACTTCCACGTGCCGGTCGATGGAGTTTCTTTTTACCTAGCTGCCTCGTGCTGACATCGTGCTGAAGTAGGTCACGTGCTCACAAGCGCAACAACGATTGGCTGTTAGATTACGAGAAGGGGAGTAAAAGGTTGAACCACACGAGGTGAAACGCAAACGGCGAACTGGTAGTGAATGAGAATAACCTGACTTACAGCGGGATGGAAGAGTTCTGTTTTTCGCAGCGAGTTGGCACGCTAGGGATATAATGTGGTGACGGTGCGGCGTTGTCATTGTTAGTCGTTTGTGGGAAATGTTGAGAGGTTCCGTTGCGCGCTGTGGTGAAATGATCAAGCTTGGTTTGGAGAACGTTGATCAAATAACAGCCACGAACAGACCCTATAAAGCCGTCATTCAATGATGATACATTACTAGCTTCTGCTGTTAGAAGTGCTACTTCAAAGGTTTAGTGAAAGCAGCGTCAGTCAGAAAACTATACGGTGATAGATGTGTTGTCCAGTTCAGTGAGCCTCTTAAGCCTTATATATTTTTTGTGAATGAAGGTAATTCTGTTCGTTATCGTTACTGTACTTGATTGAATTAGCTCCGTTAAGTCTGCAAGCAAAAAAATTCGTATGTTCACTATCGTGTTGCAGTTATGTAGTGGAATCTTTGAAAGTTAACTAATATCTCCTTTTGTAGGTTTTATTTGATTATTGCTAGACCGTAATACAATTCAATAGCGTGGACTAACACGCAGCCCATGAAGGCCGACGTAATCATGCAAAGCGCTGCCGTATATTCGGAGCCAAACATCGGGAGTATGCAGGAAGACCAACGTGCTCTTCAAATAGCTTTGGAATTATCTAACTTGGGTCTTCTGGGTAACTGTGATGATGATGCTTCGGTCGCAAGCTACGAAGATGCAAAAAATAAGAAAAGTCAAAACATGACTGAATGTGTTCCGGTTCCAAGCTCTGAACATGTTGCTGAGATTGTAGGAAGGCAAGGTAGGCGAACTTATATTCCTAAGTTCAGTTAATAAAGAGTACAATATAGCCTTGAACGTCTGCAAATGCCGGTGAGACTTTGTATTGTGGGCAGACGGAACGCTGCCAGCATATTGGCCTGTGTGCAAGTTTAATCTGGTTTTAGTCATCTTAAGTGCATTAATTAACCAGTGTGAGTGTTCCTGTCCGTTACTTACCTCTCTTCAATGAATAGCTATTACCTTCCGAATGTTTGCGTTGTCTATAAGATTTATTGTCTTAAGTATGTTTAATGTTTTCTATAAGGCCTCTGTGCAGTGCTCAAAAAAACTTCATTATGAAATTTACTTTTGCGCTCTTGGTAACCTTGAAAAAAAACTTTTTCCTTTGTGATCGACGCTTCATTGCTTTAGCTGCCTCATGGATTCAATCCAGTGGCAAAGGCCATCCTACGTTTTTGTTTTTAAAGGCACGTTCAACTGTTACAGGCTGTAAAATTAAAGCCCTGCGTGCGAAAACCAACACGTACATCAAGACACCTGTTCGGGGCGAAGAACCAGTGTTCGTTGTGACGGGACGAAAGGAAGATGTGGCTATGGCACGTCGTGAAGTTCAGTCTGCAGCAGAGCATTTCACCCAGATACGGTAATGCCTTATCAAATTGATTGCCGCCTAGAGGTTTCATTCAGTTGAATTTTCTATCAAAGCAATATTTTCTCAGGGCCTCGAGAAATCGCCACGCTGCTCTAATGAACGGTCATCTTCCGTCGTCAGAGGCTAGCGCCGGAACGATCACGTTGCAAGTGCGCGTTCCTTACCGAGTGGTAGGATTGGTTGTTGGTCCAAAAGGAGCAACAATAAAACGGATTCAGCAGCAAACTCATACGTACATTGTTACACCTAGCAGAGACAAGGAACCGGTGTTTGAAGTGACGGGTGAGTTCAACACATCGTACTGTACTGTTCCATTATTACTGCAGCAGCGTTTTGAAATGTGCCAAAATTCCGTTGCACTGCTTCAACAAATGTAGTACCTGCGGTAACTAATCCCTTATTTTTTTTGTAGGATTACCGGAAAATGTGGAGAAAGCTAAAGAAGAAATAGAGGCTCATATTGCTGCGCGCACTGGCACTCAACAAGTAAACATCGATGACGATTTTAAGAACAATGGCACCGAGGTTGATGGACCTGTCTCCCAAAATTTAAAGCAACCGCCTGTTTCCGGTGGCCTTCTGAATGCTAGGTATGCGATTGTGTTTTTTTATAATTTTAAAGTGGGCCTTCACCAGCAATTTATCTCAACAACGTTTGTGCAGTGGGTACTCTCCGTCAGCGTTCACTCCTTACAGCCCTGTGGCCAACAGCAATTTACGATCGCAAGCACCGAGCTTCATTCCAACGTCTGTCAGTGCAACTGGGGCTCGAAGCGAGTACCGCCCTGTTTCGCAGTTCAACCCAGCAACGACAACTGCAGGTAAATTTATTTACCGATAAATTCTACAGCTTCGTGTATGCTTGACAGTCCCATTTTTAAAGTTAATGCGCCTTTGCGATGCATTTTTCAGAACCTTTCCATCCTGGTGTGACCGGCTTTCCTTACAGTTTCGACCAAGCTGACAATCTGTTATACCCTGCATTGCCAAATATGGGAAGCGTACAGTCGTGGAGCACTGGCCCGTCCGCCCAGCTGGATAGTCCCAACAGCGGCGTTGCTCCCTTCGGTTTTACCCCACTGCGTAGCAGCAGCTCGACGGGCAACGGTGGTTTTAGCCCTACATCGTCATTTGGCAGTACTGGAATTCAGCGTTTGTCGCCAACACTCTCGGATCCTGAATTCTCATCGTTTACGTTTCTGCCAAATTCTACGCAAGCTTCGCACAATCCGCTTCGACGTGTTGGATCTGATTCAGTAGAGTCGACGACAAGCAGCGTGCCGAGCCTCGACTTGCTGTCTAACAGCTGTAATTTGGCGTCTGTCGGTAATCACTCCTCGTTGTACTCAACAACCCCGATCAACATCGAAAGTGGCTACTCTTCCGGTACGTCTACATGGTGCGTTGGTGACTAGATTTGATAGTAATTTTCCTGAATGACCGTCTCTACGCTTTTGTTCTTCTTTTTGCATTACTTTTTACCGCTCTTTGTTTGTTCAGGTGGAACCACCGACAGCATTACGTCAGGATCGCCAACCGATAGCAGCGGTCCACTTAGTAACTTGTTGTCGCCGAGACCTACCGAAGCCACAATCAAGCCGCGGCTTCAACCTCAACAATGCATCATGTGTTTGGACTCTACCGTCTCTGCCGCACTTGTACCGTGCGGCCACAACCATTTCTGCTTCAGCTGTGCTAACAAGGTTGTGTCCAGACCAGGCGCAGTTTGTCCGTGCTGCAATCGCTCGGCGACCATGGCACTACTCATAAAGAAGTAAACGTACAGTTTATGGATTACCATGTGAGAGAACTAGCGCTACTTCTTGTGTACATAACATGCAGCGCGAAGACGGGTAGGTTTCAGTTTTGTTGTTGAATTCAAAAACGTTACGGAGTGCTGTGTCGTGTGTGCATCATCTTTTAGGCGCGATTGTACTGCCATTTAAACTATACCAAGGCTGTCTTCCTTCAGAAGTTAATGTAAGTGGCTATCCATTTTGTTTTGTATCAAGCCTGTATTTTAATTGTACTGGTATGCTTCATATAAATTGTCCTTAAAACAAAACATGACCAAGCATTGCCTGTCTGCATATATAGGCCTGAGCATGTGTAAAAGTTGCTGCTGCCATTTAACGTAGGTAGAATCCACCCGGCAATATAAAAAATACACAATCAATTTCACTGTTTCTCGAATTTGTGTTGTTTTCTGCTAATAAATTGACTTTTAATGGCTTGCTTAGTTCGATTACTGCTGCCAACACTCGACAACCACTGCCTTAACCTTATGTGCTTTTTGCGTGCTCATGCTCGCTGCCCATTCGCGCAATCGTGATTTACAGGCAAAGCGAAAGTTTGGCGTGGCTCCACTTCAGTTTTCCCACTAAGCAGATATAGTTTTAAAGCATGCGCGTTCTTATTTTTTTATTTATTACCAAATAATATATTTTGTATATCCTCTGTATGGCAGAACCTCCATTCTGTTTTAGCATTGTTGACTATGCTTAAGAGTTTGTGTTGCTGCTTTTTCACTGGTTTTCGTTTTCTTTTTGACACGAGAAGTCTTCGTTTTGTTATTCACTGCTTGTATCATGTGCACTCACCGAGACATCACTACTTGTTGCATAAATTGACTAGATTGTGTTCAGTGACACTGTTCAGTTTCTTGGTGTGTGGCAAAAATCCAGCCCTGGTCCCAAGCCAATTTTTAAGTCTTTAAAGGAACGCAGTTTTTCACGGTTGTTCTCCACTGTGGCTGCAGATCTTGCTTTTTAAGTTATCGCGCCTTGGTTGCTGACATTTAAGATAATATGGTTGTCCTACAAAAACGATTTATGAAAACAGCAGTCACCGCGCTCATGCGTTTTAATTGGATAACATTTCTCACGAAATGTAACTGTAACCTCGTGACTTTTCGATTCTGCTGTGCCATAACCAAACCATTCACTTAGTGAGTCAGTTGGGCTGCGTGTTATACGGGTTCTTTGGCGGAAATATTGTTTCGGTGCTACATACTAATGCTTCTTGGAACTGCGAAGCATACCAAACAGGGTGTATTGTTTTGGACTGCCGATTATGCGTGGTTTTCTTGTTTGTTAACAACACATACTGCCAATGGGTTGCTGAATGCCGTTTTCCCCGCACTGCTTCACGGCCTCGCTGACCGAACGCGTTGCGTTGCACATACACCCGCCGAGCAAAGCGTGCGCGCTCATTCACATTTCCCAGACAACTGGCTGGCTTCGTGCGAACCGTTCTACCTCGATGGTGCTAACTTAATAAGGCGACTGGGCAGTGCGTTGTGTTTCGCGTGGCTCGCCTACTGCAAGAAAACAGTAGGCGATTTGAAGTAGAACGCGCAGTATGTACGTATGAAATCGGGTATGTGCGTTTCGATCTTCAAGATCAATGTGTTGTGCCAACGAAGAGCGATCGCCCAGTTATTACTGTGAGATGTTTTTAAACTGCTGCGTGTGCAAGGTTCATGACGAATGGATGGTATCACCATCACACTGTTCGCTGCAAGGACATGGTCCACCCTCGTACTGTACCAGGGTAAACAACGTCCTTGCCGTCTGTAACAAGTATCACTGGTCTGTGCTGTGAGCAGTTGAATGGCAAGGGCAAATGCATGTTGCCTTTGTTCTTTTTACGGAATGTGCCTATACAATCTCGTGTTGCTTCCTTCACTGCTGCAAAAACCTGTGTTTCGGTTTAGCGCCTTGTACAATTTATGACGCGCGCTCTTTCGCCAAGTGCTTCATTCCATTTATTTCTGGTCCCGGAGACATTCATTTGTTTATATACAGATTGTGTTAAAGCGTCGTTTTGCTTTTCTGGCTCTGGCCTCAAACGGTTAAAATTACATCAGTTTCGTTCGCTCGTTTTGTGATTCCACTTGCAAGACGTGATAGAAAAAAGAACGTTAAACAAAATACGTAAATTTTATTGTCGTTTTTGACTGCGTGCGACAGCCACCGCCTTGGTATGTTTTGCCGAGTTTCGAAGAGATTGTAAAGAGGTTTATTTTTCTGCCATTAAAAGTTGTACTTCGTTCTTCACAAGCGTTCCTTTCTCAGAAAATCTAGTCGCGCTATCACGGGAAGCCAGTTTTTTCAACGGTTAGCCCCGGGCGTCGTTACAGCCAAGGTCGCGCAGCCAGTAGGCGTCAGCACTCGAGCGTGAATGACTGTATATGGCATCGAGAAAATGACCTGCCGCCACATCTATGGCAGAAGGTGAATTGTGGCCGCTAGTTACTGTTGTCTGAAATTTGTTCTCCGGAAAACCGGTCGCTCCCCAGTGATGCGAGTCAAAACGAACCAGTGGGCGAAGTCAGTGTGAAGCTCGGAATGTCGCTTTGCTTTTCGCTTTACACTCAGCACTTCATTAAAAAACATGCCTCATTTGAACTGCACCCTTTCAGTGAAAGCATCCTACGGTTAGAGGGCTGTATCTGCCTTCTGCTTGAAGACAAGCCCTTAAGCTTACCTAAAGAGCAGCTGAGTAGCCATGGAACGAATGGCCGGAAATGATATGCGATCACGTGACAGTGTTAAGCAGTGGTGACTTGTTTTGTTTCCGACGGGACACCAAGCTCACCTACAATTAGCAAATTTGTGCCCAGTCTACGTTCAGTTGACATTCGCGCTCGAAAGTTGACTCAACTGCTCTACAAACAGATGGTTTATATCGCTTATCTGTAAACCTTAGGCGCCGTGTGCGTAAACCTCAGTTCAATCGATTGGCATGCAGCAGGGTTTTGTGGGTCTAGGCTAGGGTTTATTCTGTTTCTGGTAGGAGTCGCAGTGAATCGTTGCCACAACTGGTATACTCGTGATTCGCTGAACACGTTTGCTGTGTTCACTACGTGGTAGTGAGCACAACCGGAAATGATATCTACAGCTGCAAAATGTATCACGCGGAACTGCCGCTCCTTTGTCTCTGACAATTAAGTCTGATAACATTGATGACGGTGCGGTTTCTGTTGTTGCAACTACCGGTAACCCGAAGGCAATCAAGGTCTGAAGCGGGAAGTTTTTGCACCGTATGGCAGATCAATAGTGCTCAGTCAGCTGTGACTCTGTTGTGGCGTAGCTGGGAGTGAAGGTCCTGTTCGTAAAGATATGCTTCAGGTCTTAAGTGAATGCTGTCAGCTTCGACGTGTCTCGCCTCATGGCAACATCCGGGTCTCGCACAACCTGATTGTCAAAACTCGCGTCACGTTGATTGCGGCAGATAAGTAAACACTGAAGCGTTAGGACATGGCTTTGACCCTCCAATTCTTTAGTCGTAAATATAACTGAAAAGTACTCAAAAACATACGCGTTGCAACATTCGGGAAACTAAAAAAACCTTCGAAAAAAAGCAAACCAGTCATGCAAGCGACGTTAAGCTTCCAGCAACAACGCAGAACATCGTATTTTTGCGAGCAGGCCTGGTGCATACGTTTCAAACTTCTAACAACAGCGCACCAGCGGTGCAGCGTTTGTTGGTGAGAAAATGTTAATTTTGTCCAACAACATCACATTCGGTACGCATGCCTGCAACATTTACAGTACCTCTATAGATGGCGTGAACCTCCACATTTCAGCATTTATTCCGAAGTACGATAGCGGCCGTAAAGGATGGATCGCACTGTTGAAATTTGTTTCGTTCCAGTAAAACCGACGTGACATGCCACTTGCCATTACAACGTAACACCGAGAGCAGACTTTCGTGACTAAGCAGAACCTGCAGGGAGGTATCGCAACAGGGCAGCGTTGGATGTTACCAGTTTCGTTCACTGGGATACGTCGATTGACATTGACAATTTTTTTTCTTACTGTGGATCCACGTGACGTGCTGGTGATTCCTTCCTCGTCTGTTTAGGTGCATTGTAAAGTTGTATCGCGGTTAGCAAAGCTGCAAAAGCAAAGCTGAAATTCAGCCACGTTCTCAACTACCACATACTCGTGGTTGCGCGTTTGCAGATTGCCAACGCAAAACCGCGTGTTGTATTTACGATATTTCGGAATATCGTAGAAATTATTTTAAGTACTGACCCTAAACAACAACTATTTACAAAAAATGCGTACCCATTTCTGAGTTCTTTGACCAGCCCAGTGGCGTAGCCAGCCCAAAAATTTGGGGGATCAAATAATTTGTGGGGCTAAATTTTTAATTTTTGGCGAATAACATTATCTTGTTTGGAAAAATGACTATATGTAAAAAAATTTGGGGAGGGCATGGCCCTTTTGGCCATCCCCTGGCTACGCCTATGGACCAGACGTGCAAGCTTCTGTTCTTAACTAAAAATGATTTCTTCGTGCGAAGATTTACACGTCATTCTGACTGGAATCACATCCACTTACGTCTTATGTTGCGTGATTGTGTCACTGACAGTTAACATACGAGAAGCCACCAGTAAGGGGTAAACTGCAGTCAATGTCGTCTACTATTTCACAATGGTTCCTTAACAACACAAAGGTGGTAGCTTGAAGTTTTCAAAAGCAATTGAATTTACCATCACAGCTTCGTGAAAATAAGCATCTTCAGGTTTACATCATACAAAAGCAATTTTATTGTCAGCGTTTTCCTTTGTTTACTGTTTTATGAATATTTCATTTATGAAAATTATGGCCATTATTATCTTCGACAAAAATTTTTTCAAACCAATCTCGTCGCTTTTTTCTGATTTTGTTCTTCATTTTCCATGTAAGCTGAAGTTAACTGTATCTTGTACATATTAAAACTCTATCAGTACATTTTGTTTCTCTACACAGTGTTTGCAGTATAAAACCATGAAGAAAAAAGTGAGACAAACGTTTCCAGAAGCATGAAAATCGGTTTTAGGCAAACGTCTCTGGAAGACAAACGCCAAACGTCTCAAGAAGTATGAAAATCGGTGTCGACATTTTTTGCCAATCAATCATACATGGAAACTTTAATCGCACATTGCTTCAAGCTCTGCTGGAAAAACTTTTGCATAAGCAGATAATGCAACATAATCTTTTTAACATGTGCAAGAAACGTGAGGTACGGGGACTTTGTACAGACGAACGTCTCCTGGATGATTTGATTTATGTGTGTTATGGAATTAACTTGACCAATATCCTCACACAGGTGACTCAACAACAAGTTTGATAAAGAAAAGCAAACAAAACTATGTACTCAAGAAATATCTCTCATAATTTTTGATGCTACACACATTGCATTGGTGTGAACAACACCGAACTATACTCTCTGTCGAATACAAACCAAACGAAAGGAACTACCAACACGCTGAAAAACTCAATATAACCCGCAATGTTTGAGTATGATTACGCACATAGGCGTAAGTTGTGAAATGGGGTCGACACGCTCAGAAAGTAAAATATCAAAATGCAGGAGTTGGCCGTTTAATTTCAGGGACAACAGAACGTTTAGTACAAAATGCAACGTAGCTACCAATTGAAACCAGATGCAACTGGGACGAGAATGGCGAATGACGTATTAGGCGAGATGCAAAACTCGGAAAATGTTATTATAACATTTTTTGGTCTCTCAAACGTTTGTTTTTAGATAGACAAACAATAATACTTAGAGAAAAGTTGAGCTGTTGAGAGAAAGTTGAGAGTTGAGAAAGCTGTGGCCGTACTCATGTCAGGGGAAGTTAAAACAAACATCTGGCATGAGCAGGTTTTTTTTAAGGCGTTTTAGGGACCCGAATTGGGTCCCTAGAATTTCAAATCGGGTCCCTAGAATCAGAGAAAATTATCATCGGGTCCCTAGAATCAGAGAAATCGGGTCCCTACAGCTCCATACCGGGTACCTAACATTTTCCTTAAAAAAAAACCTGGGCATGAGTGAAATCAAGGCAGTGGAATTTATCAGGGTAACGCTTTTTGCCCCGCTTTTCTGCGTAAGCCATTTTCCTATAAGCCAATAATCGTGCATATTTATTTCGTTACAGCGGCATACAAGGTGTTCTTAGAAAATTAGACATTTTTGTTGTTCTACAACTGGCCTTGTTTAACGGGCAGAAAGCCATGGCAGTTTCACTCTCATGACAATTGCTCTAACGTTGGTGGGACAATGCAAGAAACGAAACAACGCACCTGCATTTCAACTGTTTTACTTATTTCAAACGACTGAAATACTTATGATTTAACAATTAGAAAACACAGGTAATTTTACCAACCACATGAAGCGGTAACGTTGTTCATGCAAGGAGTTGAAGAACAATGGAACCTTTGCAAAAAATATGACTTAGACAAGTTTCACATTCGCGCCAAAATACCTCTCCAGTACACATTGAAAGTAAGATTTGATTTTTAACTGAAGCGCCTGCATTCTTTACATAATGTATGCTCCGCTTGAAATACAACATTTCTAATAAACACGTCTAATATTGCGACCACTTCAGGTTCAACTCCTAGGGAGCAACAGTTTGCCAAATATATTCTGGCAAAAATAAACAAAAACAATAAAATAATAATGCTAACGAATAACCTTTTTATTTTTAAGCCTCAGCTATGGGTTATTTTAAAACAACCAGCTAGCGTTGGTGGTAAGAACCAAGCCGGTATAAGGCGCAAAAATTAGTTTTACTTTCTGTTTGAATCGGTCAATCTTTCCACGTAATACTTCGACGGGTCAAAACAAACAAATGGCAGACGGTTGAGAATGCAAACCGTTTTGCGTGTACTGCCAAGCAAATGTTATTTTCTTTCCATGTTTCCCAGCTAAAGTAATCATGCGTATCGCAGAGATGGCAGACTCTGCCACAGTGATTTTTCACGCGGCGGCCGCCACTTTGTGCACAGCTATCAACACTTCACAGAAACTGTTTGACTGTGGTTAGCGAAGCTTGAAGTCATTGACAAAGACGCCACTTAAATTTCCTACCGAGCAATAAGTCGCCCCTTCATCGGTGTAGACACTAAATGAGTCATCTGTCTGTATGAGAGATTCACAACAGGCAAGTAACTCTTCTCAGAAGTAATGAAACTCGTTTTCTCAGTTTTGTCGACAAAATTACAGCAGCTTTCATCGAGATGGTTTTCGAGTATGCACTGGATCATGCGCGCAGCGGAAAACCTAATATTTTGGCGCTCCCTCCACAATGTTGAATGCACCAGCTTGTGCAGCATTGAGGTTGGACGCTTTGGCAAGAACGGACCCGACAACAGGATTGTTTGTCTGCATGTTGCTCTCGTGTGCAGACCAATGTTCGTTCGTGCAATGCGGCCGGCTTAGCAAAGATGACCCCACCGCCGCTCCACGACGCTTAGCGTTTGCTTAAAACACATTCTCCGTTGTGCAAGAGACCTGAGAACTGGAGCTGTCCGAGCAAGCGACATGCTTATCGTGCTGTCAGTGACGCCACCGCTTTGTAATGAAGTCGAGGTGCACTTTATGCACAAAGGAAACCGTTGTCAATCGGTCAATCCTTCCTAAATCTAGCAGTCTTGCGATCAGCCACTCGGCAGCAAGTTGGTACAAAAACACCACGGAAGGCTTGGAACAATTTGCATTGCGTAGCGCAATGCTGTCCTGCCTCGCGCTGTAGTTGAACCCTATTATTACCAGGTTATTGAGCGTTTTATTTGTCTAAGATTTCATCAGACCCTTTTCACCACGTTTCATGAACGAACGCAAATGAACCGAACCAAATGAATCGGTGTTTCTGCAAAGTATCGGTTTCATTTAATTAGGTACGAAAATTTTTTCCTCAATGACGATGTCGCCGAAAGCGGTTGGTCAAGGTAAGGCAAGCACAGAATCTTGAAAATCTGTCAAATGTTTTTTATATAGCTTTCGGAATTCAAGTGGTGACTAGCGTCCATTATTCAATGGAGAAGCCTTGGATAATTGGGACTGTGCTGCTGTTTTCGGTCACTTCAAGTGCAATTCAACGATTGAAACATACGCTCGATGTTCTAATAATATTGCAACCCCTTCGCAATGACACGTAAAGCTGGCCGCATTGTTTAGCAAGCATGGAGCAAATTTACAGCGCGTTTATGTTCTTGTGCAGTGAGTAAGTGCATGCAATTGCTCTGTCATTCTCAAAACTTCCGCCTGGTTATTGATGACAGTGTCGAGAAATATGCTTCTATGATGTTGCTTTCCACCGGTGGTGACGCATGAGATGCTATCTTTGACCTTCTGCCAGCCTACCGTCAATGTAGGATGTCGATTGGTCGATGTACAGCCATTAACCTTCCTCGAGACTCGACTGCAGCCACTGATCACATTTGACGCAATTGTCTGAAATGTTTCATGCATTTTTCGTAATTTACATTTAGCGACGACGTAAATATTTGCTTTTTATCTTACTTGGAATTAAGGGCTACATTTGAAGCCGCGGTTTGTCTTTTGACAAGGTCGGCGAGTTTGCCAAGGCATACATGTTTGCAAGTGTTATTGCCAATTATTTTGAAATGGCTGATGCAATGCATAAGAGTAAAAATTTCTTTCAGCCACACGTAAACATCTTTCTCCGAGATCAGCTTTTCCGACCGTGGTGCAGGCGGCTTTCAGCAATATTTATTTATCAGTCACCATCCAGTTTTGCGTAAAAATTTAATCGAACTTGGAGAATCAAGGGCTGCAGTGATTATCATTTGGCCAAAAATCTATGCATCAAGCGAAGATAATTATGATCCTTGGGTCCAGGAGTCACCTCCGATCTATTACAGGCTGACATTTCATCTTCTACACCATAATAATTAACCCTAGCAAAAGCTCTACTGTTTGTCCTACACGACATGGCCGTATAGAATGGAAGTGCAGTTTCTTTCTGCAGTTGAAAAACTTGCGAAAAATCGGTCCAATTCGATTAAAATTGCAACATTTTTGGTAAGAGGTTGGATAAGTTTTGCTTAACGTATGCAAATCTTTGCAAAATTTTTTTGGAATTCATGGTTGCTTTCTGTTTTCAACTTTTGGGAAAATATCTGAAAAGCTGGACAAAAGTGTGTTCATAACATTGTTGTTTTGGTGCTGCAAAAAATTGGGCAAATTATTTTCTGCAATTGTTTTTTCCACGTGCATTTGAGTGAAAAACTTCATGGCTCTCCCAAATATTTCGCTCTCCTTAAGGATCGCTTTCTACATTAGAAACGATTAGCCTTGCTTAGAAAAAGGTATTTTATCTTCTACTACTTTTGTGATACAACCCAGATATCCTATAATCCGCCAATAAGTTAGAAGTTTGGTTCTGGCTTTGTACAATCTTTTATGTTGATTTCCCAAACTATTTGACAAACTGTTTTTATGCAGAAAATTTTTTGCTCGGAAAGCATGTCAGTCATATCATAGGAGCTGTGTATGAAGATGTTCAAGCAGAAAACCTCACTGAAGTTGATCGGGTTTGGGTGAAGATCCCAAAGTGAAACAACAACATAGCACTTGGATTGATTCCATTCGGTATAATGTTTCTGTTTGCTTGTCCGCTTCAAACAGAAATAAAGTTACATGTCTCAGAGCTGAAGTTTTTTTGTGTATTGCATTTGCATTACGAATTATGCGAAATTTACAAGGTCACCACAGAAAAGCAACGCTGTTTAGCTTTGACAAAGTCTGTAGTTTGGGTAGAAAGTACATCAAGCATAAAAGTGTCAACAGTAAAGAACAAGTATTTTGACCAACAAAAATAATGTAAACAGCTCACAAGTGGTGTCTCATGCATGCAGAGCCGTTCCGGTATGCAGGTGTTGGGCATTGATCTTGAAGGTGCATCTTAGCAGATACTTTCGTATTTCGTGCAGGGTTGCGGAGTCGGAGGTAAAACATCCGACTCCGACTCCAACTACGACCTTTCCAAAATTTCCGACTCCGACTCCTTAACATAAACGGAATGAAATTTGGCTGTTAAAATCAATGGAAATCGTGGTGCACAGCAAGAAATCTCTGTTTCAACAAAAGTTTCAAAAGAAACTGTACCATTTCAACAGGAATTCCCAATTTAAGAGTGTGATTTAAAAAATGATCCAATTGGATATCCTGAGTCGGAGTCGGACAAAAAAATTCGACTCAGACTCCCAGTGTTGTTAGGAATCCGACTCCACCCAAAAACATCCGACTCCTTACGACTCCGACTCCGCAACCCTGATTTCGTGCTTTTAAATAAAGTTCCGTATATTAATTTCGTTGGCCAATTCCCACGTTGGGGTGGTTTTGATGTACGTGTATGCTGTTGACACATTTAACGAAACCATGGTATGGATCAGGTTTTTTTTAAGGTGTTTTAGCCGAATCGGGTCCCTAGAATTGAAAATCGGGTCCCTAGAATCAGAGAAAATTATCATCGGCTCCCAAGAATCAAAGAAAATCGGGTAACTAGAATCAGACAAATCGGGTCCCTACAGGTCCATACCGGGTACCTAACAATTTCCTTTAAAAAAAACTGGTACGGATGTTAGCAAAAGGTCATGAAAATCCTCACTGCATCACTACACCAAGTCACTGACATGTAGTGATACTCGCAATACAATCTGTTCCGTCCAGGCTTGCACAGTTGTAGGTCAAATTTACAATTTCCGCCCTTTTTTTCAACCAAACCGCGTTTGCATTTCACGAACTGTTCTTGTTACCTCTGTCATCTCACGAAAAGCAGAAGTCGAGAGGTTCGTGCAGCATGTTGTTTTGTTCCCGAGGAGTGTTGTGGCATAAGTAAGCCGATGCGTGAGTAACAATCTTACATTGCAAGTTTCCGCACAGCTTAGTTGATAAGGCACGCTCACTGGTTCATCGCCAAGGTCGTGGAATCCCGCACGCGTTTTGTTTGCGTTGTGACGACACTTGAACAAACAAAATTGGGTCAAAGGACGGAAAGTGCTGGTTCAAACTATGACGATTGGCAACGTGAATGACATCACAGAATGCTTACATTTGAAGTATCCTATGAAGTGTTGTGCGATACTTGGATTGTAAAAGTTGTATGAGGTATTCTATGATACTTAAGTTTTAAGTATTCTGTAATGACATGCAGCTGATGCCGGAAAACAAGTTTGTTTTTTGATAAAATATGACGTACGCACTTCGCAGCGGATGTATTTTCACCAGCTGAGAAAAATAGCATTGCTCTCTCCATTCAGGTTATGCGCGTTTTTTCTTATCTGTGGCATTACGTGGGTTTGCAGCTCTTGATGAACAGTCACAAGTGAAAAGAGCTTTCGGATGCGACTTATCCACAACCACGAAGAAGCCGCTCTGGCCGCAGTGATGGCAAAAACGGTTTTATCCAACCAACCGTAGCAGTGTACACACGAAGTCTTTACGCTGCAGTGGCGTCAACTTGCACCTGCAAGACAGTGAAAGCTTTGCAAATTGTTCTACTTTGTATATTAGCCTAATTTTTAACGCGGCAGAATATTTTTTGTATGTGATTCTGTCTTTTTCTTGACGATGCGAGATGGTTGGATAGCATAATGTTCAGAAAAAGCTGCGCCTGTCTCTGGACAATGGGCTTGTACAACCGTCCAAACTTAACAAGTAAAGCTTTAGAACAAATTCCCGTATTAATTAGCGCTTCGATCCAAATTTAGTCATCAATTAGCTATGTAAGACTTGGACGCTGCCAGCATTGGCTTGCTTCCCGCCCTCCCAATGACCGCTGTGGTGCGGTGGTGCAAAGCGTTGCTTGAGATGCTTTCACGATGAAATGTATCTGGCCACCGGTGAGAGTCGCGAAACGAACGTATTTACACACGTGCGTGTTTATAATGATTGGGTGCTGCTACACAACGGCGAAAAATC
>JGI24021J15306_10003438_pt1 | contig 17837 bp, 9 predicted proteins | sample Ectturendosymbi1_FD_15306 | JGI IMG/M metagenome (IMG submission 15306)
TGTTTTTTATTCAGACAATACTAAAAAAAAAAAAACATTGTCTTAAATCCTTTGTATGAGACAAAAATAGATGTCGCTTTTTGCCGCATTAGACTCACTAGAGTTCTATCTAAAGGCTGACGAAATTTTCAGGTTTTCTTGGCGGTTTCAACTTCTTTACAGAAGTTTTTCTAAGTATAGCAACTAATGGCAAAACTTTTTTGTGAAATCAGTCACATTCCATCGGCATATTGCGTTGTTGCAGCAGGTTTGACGAGGAAATTGTATCGCTCGGCGTCACAACGACAAAGCGCCCGAGGCTGAAATTCCAACTAAAATATGCTCGTTTTGTATCTTTTCGTGTTGCAGTCGTTAATGCTCACGTTACATCATCTTGTGACGCAAAATCTAAATCGATGGCAAGAGTTTGTACAGCTTGTATGTGCGACAATTTACTCAAGTAACACTTTTGTATGGTTCCTGTTGCAAAATCGCGGAACGTGGTGTGATGAAAATTCTTGTGATGTAACGAAAATTTCGCGACCACAAATTGAAAAGCTAATGCACTGAAAAACTGGCGTTGGTCTTGGACTTGCTCAAACCATCCCGATTGATTTGTAAGGGCGTATAACATTTACAGACTCAGTCATGCGACTGTATCTGTCGCGTTATGTGAAAGAGAAAACAGCCCTCCGTACAAACTCAAGCTTAAATCTTGACACGTTGTTACGTAAAGGTTGTTTTTGAGATTGGTTCAGAGTTGGAATTTGCAAAATACACGCGAATCCGGAGTTCCGGTGTGTGTTGCAAATTTTGACCACGGTTGAACTCTACTGCGAAGCAGTGTGCAAGATTTATCGATCTTGTTATGCAATGAAAACAGGGCAATGTTTTGCGGTTCAACTCTCAGCTCTTTAATCTATGCAACGTCATTAGCGTAGAAAAATAAACTTTCCCAGTATGTAGCTGGCTACTCTCTGCCGACAAAACGAACAAATCGTTTATCTTAACGGTCTTCACAGAAGTTTGCCACGGGTTCAAGACAAACATTTGCACGCACGCATACCTGCACAAAAATATAAAGAATCAACTAATGCTTAAAGTTAATAAGCGCCTGAATAGATTTTGCGATGGACAAGCTGCCGCAGATCTCGACCGTAGCCAACTTCTGTGAAGGTTGACGCATAACCTCTGTGCAGTTTATTGACACTAGGCTGCCAGTGATGGTATTCTGTCTGGGAATTCATGGGGTAGGAACGGTTTATTCGCCGACGTCGACTAATATGGAACTCAGTTCAAGAACTTCTTGCTACCGTTTATTTTTCCGCACTACCTCCACAGGATCGTTATCGCAATCAGCCGTTGTGAAGAGAAATTTAAAGAGCACCTTCAGGCGCTGTCTGTTGACGCAAACAGCTTGTTTGTGTTGCTTGCAATCGTCAACTTTAAACTTTGACCTTGCTGTTGTTCCGAAAATACTGGTCAGCAGTGAAATGGCCTCACTTCAACCGTTCCGAAATGTACTTACGCGCTGCGATTTTTCGGAGCGTAAACAAATCGAATCGATTTTGCTGTTAGTAGCGGTTCGGGGGTGAAGTGCAAGCGCGTGAAATTGGAAAGGACTGCCATGACTTTTGGAGCGTTTGAATTTGCTCTCCCCTCATGTTCATTTAAACCTCGTGACCTGTCGTCACGCAAACTTAAGAGATGTGCAGTTTGCTGTGGGAGTTTCACGGATGTTGTTCCGAAGAGCAGAAGTGCGCATTTACGGTTGCGCCGAAGTATATAATAGGCCTGAACGGATGACATATTTAAGGCACCTTCGTCCCTTGCTAATTGATACGCTGTGACGGACGTCGGCATACACAAGCTCACCTTTTACATTTTGAACGGCTTTGATGAACGATACTATTGGTTTTGAAAGTTCCAACAGACCGTTATGTACGCACATCAGTGTTTCGCGACCCTGCCGCAGTATCTCATGGTGAAAACCTCTCATTGCGTGAAATTTTGCGGTTGAAGCTGGATAGTTTTTTGTGCGCTGTTACCTGTCGCTCTGTTTCAAATATCGGTGTTCGTCAGACCGAAGCGTCGCATCACGAACTTGCGTCGTGCGTTTCAAGAGGTAATTGCTTGTAGTGGGGAAGAGTTCATCGCGGATGTTCCGTCTCGTGTTGGCAATAAAATATAGCTTGTAGCTTGGTTTCTGTTGGTCGTGTTCGTTTTGCGAAGCTGCGGCTTCAAGAAAAAGGTTTGATTGTGTTAAATAGCAAATAAGGTAAACATCTGAGCGAAGACATCTTATATCGTTTGACAAGGTGTTATCTTTGCTTTTGGCATTTTCTGCAACAGGCTTTTATGCGAAACCATTTCTCGAACGCGCAAGAACTCGGGTATAATACGTTATGAACGCAACAAAGCGTTCTCTCCAAGCCATTAACGTGTTACAGGGTGACCTTGTCTTCGTCAACTGTCGTCTGCTGCCCCCTAGTGCGGGTGATCTTGCAGATCTGACCCTGTCCCATTGCGAGATGCGTTAAACATTTCGTGAGGTCTGGTCCCACGCTGCATAAAAACACGTCTTGAGCAACTTATTGGGCTGAAGGCTGCTGGTTGTTAAACTTGATGATCGTGTCTTCGCAGATCGTAAAGTCTTCCTATCCACCTGGAAAGACATACCGGCGTCAAACGAGAAGTCGTTTTCTCTGGACGGACTTGGAAACGTTAGCACAGGTATCTGTCATTTTGATCGATTTAATTTCTTTATCCAGCAGAGGATAGCGTGTGTTGTTTGTACTGGGAAGGTGCACTGCTGTCGCAGATAAATGAGACACAAGCCGAACTTATTCCACAGTCCGTGCAAAACTTTGGATTTTATCTAGTAAACTGCTACGGTTCCTCGGATTGAAAGGGTTTGGTGATATCCTAGACGCAAAACCGCAGTTCATATGAGCAGTAATTTGCGATAAGTTTACACTTGTTCTAACGGCAGCAACGCGATTTTTCTNACCGCTAAACCATTTTTGGACGTGAGCCNAGCCCNGGGCACTCGCTCGCAGACTTNATTTTCACACACAAGTTTGTGNCAGNATGTCGCGTCCTGGCGACCAATCTCAACCTCACGACCGCCACTGTCAAATATTTGCGCGCGCGNTGTCAGCGCAGGAAGTCATGTAATAACCTCGACCTCAGCTACTGCCGGCGACACTGCCGATCGTGAAAGATAATGCCGGACGCCTGGCGGTTTCACGCGAAGTTCCAGAGGCGTCCAATGATCGATGTGTTTGTTTGTCGTGCTGCGCGATGAATGCCCACGCATAATTGGAGACATTTTTAAAGGGTGGCCGCAGCATGTTTGTTGTTTTTTGCTTGTCGCCATCGCAATCGTTGACGTTCGGCGAGCGAACGTTCGCGATGCAGCGCGCGAAGCGTATGTTCACCGTGCGCGTATCTGACGTTCCACATTCGTATGCATGTTCCCTGTGTCCGTATGTGGCTCTCTTTCAAAGTAAACTTGTCGTTTTTTTGGAAAATGTCAGCTTGAAGCAGCGCAGCAACTCCAACAACTAAAAAATGAGAAACGTATGGGTCACGTGATAGACGCATAAGGGGCGATTTTTATATTGGCAAAAGTTCGGGACTTTTAGTAACAATATTGTGCTCACTCACTTATTCCTGATTACAGAAAGGAAAACCGGCAGCGACGCTGAAATTAAGAAAAATCTACCATATTATAGGCTTTCGAAGCCCTTTCGCGTCAATAAAAGGGAAGTTCTGCAACGTTAACGAAATTCTGCAAATTGCTTCCTTGTTTCCGGCTTTTGCCTTTTCAGTTAAAGTGTTGTTTGAAGAAAATAAGAAGAGAAATTCCATGCATTACCAAGAAATGGCGCGGCGCTGTCATCGCCTGCAGCGCATTTGCTGCAATCACGACCATGGGGATGGTAACAGCACACAGTGCAAACGTTTGGGCGTGGTTGGGAAGTGCCAGCCTCACCACTCACTTTCAACATTTTTGCACCCGACCAATTAAATGTTTCCTTCAAATATTATGAAATCTGTATGATGGAGCTGCGACTCTATAAATCTTATGCGCATTTTGCCGAATTCCTTAAGAATATATGCAGACCTGAGAGTGACTGCTCGAAACGGTGTGTCTGTAAACACAGTAGCTTCAATCAANCAGCCGCAGCTACGCTCGTCCTACTTAAACCTATCGTTGAAAACAGTCAATTAATCTCCTANGCCTACTTAGCGGCCGTCGGCGCGTTGCTGCAAAATTTTGTAATACAACCTGTTACAGACGATGTTTCACACAAGCTTTTGACTCTCTCTCGTTTGCCGCCCAAGCAACTGCCGGGCTCTTAAGGCTGCTGCAAGTCTCGTTTCAGGTCGTGTTGGTTTGAAAAACATGCTATGACCTGCTGGTCGGCTTGCGTCGATAGAAAGGCCACAGTAAGTTGTACGCATTTCCACGGCAAGCAACGCAAGCTTTATATTCTGTAAAATGCAGGCATTGCTCTCAATGTTAAATACCACGAATGGATCTCAATCTCACTTGTAGCAAATCTTGACACCGACGAAGAATTAAATCTAATGTTTCACCAACCGCCTTTCCTTTTAAATGCAAAGCCGCCGGAGAGCCAATCATCTTCAGAGCACTTTGAAACTTGCAGTCACACTCTCTCTTTGTTGGGCTACAAGGAAATAGCACCAGGCATTAGTTGCAGAAATTAATAAAAGCTCCAAGTTTGTTTCGAGTAACGGAAAACTGAACCAACGGGCGACCCAGAAACATTTTGAAAAAGATTTACCGCCTTGGTTTCTGTCTTATTCTTTTGTTTATTTCTGGAAGTACCTGCGCACCTGTAGCAACTCATGCGAAAATTTTTTCAAACCAAGACTTGTTCCTTTCATTCATGTGTGAGTCATTATTGGATGTGACAAGTTAAAAATTAGCAGTTTATTTTGCGTTTGGAGTTTAAAACATTCGTTCCGAAAAGCCTGTTGATCAAAACCTGTGCCAATCGGAAAAAAGGACTCACTGAAATTCCACCTCCACCTGATTTCATCATTTATTTCGCCGCCGTGTGATTTGGATAATTTCTACGCTTGCTATGAATTTTTCGTCGTAGCAGACGCAAGAAAAAAGTGCAAATGACGCAGAGGGTGCTTGTTTCATTTTTTTGAAAACTTTGCCTTGAATTAAGATCGACTCGCATTGTCGATCGATCTATTTACTCACAACGAGAGTTCGCTTCTTCACCCGCATCTCTGATCCCAGCATGCGCTGCAGAAATGTAAGTTGTCCGCTCGTGTTTCAACAGATCACTCATGTCGGGGGTCTCGAACTCAAATTGCTCCTAGAGTGAAAAGAGCACTTGTAGTGCCACTGTTATCTTTGTCAATTTATTAAACGCGTAATCAACGATTGTAATGAGTAAGGTGAATGTGATTCACGTAGCTGAACTTCACTAGAAACGCATTTCAGCACAGCAGCTTATTTCCTGTGCAATTCATCGTGTAAGGTACGGACAAATCATTTTTAGTCACCTTTACGTTTGATTAAAAGGAACTTATTGACTCGCTGGCTTAAACTGCATCCAATAAATATAAGTGCATGATTAATTTGAAGATTTCAAAAAGCACGAAATCCTCTCACAGGCCGCGTGCTTAAGACCCCTGGTCTGTACAGTGCTTAGTGGCAGCAAGGAGCCTGAGGCGGAGCTCGTCGAAATGCATGTTGCAATAAATTGCTCGCTGAGCACCCAGCACATTTTGAAGCTCTTGCACGCTACTTTTTCTGAAGCTCTTGCACGCTACCAAGATTTTTGGCGGCCACAAATCCGGTTTGTGATGTTTCATCACCGCAGGTACTTTACGTTGTTTATCGTTTTCCTGCACTGCTGGACTCACCTTCGCTCAAATCTCGTTATCTTTGACATTTTGCAGCGTCGATGATTCATCGAAGTGAAATATTGAGTTCGTTTAAATTCCATCAGCGTTTATGCTGCAAAAGCTTGTCGTTGGACGTTTTGCTAAACACGTTTCAGGTTTACGTAAGGCGGTGGTACAGATCAAAGTGGTACCTCCACAAGACAAAATGCATTTTTCAAATCCCTTCGTCAAGTAAATCGAACACGAAATGCGCTGCCTTGGCCTTGCGTGAGTGAAATAGTGCAAACTCGGTTGTTAAGAAACGATGCAAGCGCGTACTGTTAATGGCTGGATTAAACTTTGCGCTTGTTCTGTTGGAAGCTCTGTGGATTGTCGAGTCATTTTTGATACCGAGAGGAGTTAGCTGCTAAATTCCGAACGCTGGACGGCGTGCGGAATTTTTCCAGCTTCTGTGTTGATACAACTGCGCCGAACGAGTGGACGGGCGTAATTAAAGTTTTGATGGGATTAATCTGCGATGACGACCTAAATGTTGCTGCTCCAATAGAAAGCAAAATTAGAAGGATTTTTTTCCTTGCTTACCCAGCCTGCCTGTATCTACGAAAATTATCCCAGGTTTGTGCGGCGTGTGCGGTGCGCCACTGCAAGGGCTTCGCGGAAAACCTGTCCGAACTAACATTCAGTTGTCGATCTTTAGCAGCTCCACATTCACCAGTTCAGCTGTTTGCTGAAAACTTGTTTTGATCCAAGAATGTTTCAAAATTCGTATGGTTAAGGTTCTTGCCAAGATTCGTCGCAAATTTACGCAGCATATTTGCGCCGCTGACAGATCGGCACGAGAGCATTGCTGCAGGATTACTGTTTTCCTGACGCCATTTTGTTCCGATCCGCACGTCAGCGCTATTGATGAAGTTTGAAAGCTTCACTGACGTAGAGTTACCCAACACGTTTTGCAGATGACCTGCCACGGCCATACCCTGCTTGTTGTTTTCGAAACGTCATGCACTGTTATATACAATTTCGATCTTTTAAACTACGGGCAGCGCCTTGAAGCTGGAACAGTTTGCATTTGTTTTTGGATACCGGAATTAGAATATTCCCGGGCAAGTTTCGTTGCGAAAGCATGTTACCGTGGTTACGCAAATGCGCTTTTTCACATTTTCCACGCAACGCCAAGTCTTATAATTGCAATCGTGAAATTTTTCATGAGTTATCCAATACTTGACCCGGCTCAATGTTCTCACACAAGTTGCCGAATAGTCGACACCATGTACTTTGCACAACTTGCGCGTGCGTTTGCGAGCGCGCGCAGTTATTTCACCGCTGTGCGCATACCAAGCAAAGCGCGCTCGCGCTTGCGATGCTATTCACTTCATTTCAGCAACTGTTGTTTGCGCGCAGACTCCATCATCGAGAAACTGCAACAGAACAACGTGTTCATGATCGCCAAGCGCACAGTGGAAGGAAAGGACATGGTTTATCTGTCGCTGCAACTCCCGCGCGAGATGTGGGTGCTGATGGAGCTCAAAGTGTCGCCCGGTCTCCCCGTTAGCACATACGCCGTAAGTGGAATGTTTAAGATTGCTGAACTGATTACCAGTTGTCCGATTTCTGTCCGTTGATATTTTGACGAAACTGGACCATCCGGTTTCAACCGGATGAAGTCCGGTGGAATTAAAACTCGAGTGCTGCAGAACGCTGCCATCCACACATGTCCCGCTGGTATTTCTCTAGTGTGTTTTCTTTAAACTTGGTTGCACAAATGTTAACTTTTTTATAGAGTCTTAACTCAGTTTTGTAGCTTTCTTTTGCGACATGAAAAATAAACCAACTTTAATACTCATTGTTGACAGCGCTATAAAAATTACTCGCGTTCACGCGAACAACAGTTCATTTTAAATATATTGATTTGGGTTCGGTTTTTGTGTGGTGCGTGGGTTTCTATTGTTACTAAACAAAAGGCTTATTTTTTTGCAAAAAAAATTCCTGCTTATGAATTGGAAAATTGACCAAGTGATTTAGAAACAGAAAACACATGTAGCCATCAAAATCACTCCAACAGGAGGCGTTTGTCAGTTATTACTCTAACTACGAAGACCATAAAACTTCCCCCAATATTCTTTGACCTCCTATGGAGTTTTGGGCGCCGCGGCTTTTAAACCGTGCTCCTGTCGTGCAGACGTGTGATCGCCCAAATTGCAACCTATAAACGGATGACGAGGGTTTCCTCCGAAACGCAAATTATTTCGAGACCATTTGTATATCCTGCTTTATAACGAGGCATTCGCGCTAAGCTGTTAAGGAAACGTGCCGTGGCAAAACCAGCAGGTGACGATTTCGAATATGGCATGAATTTAAAGAGCAATTGCCACTCCCTGACATTTTACGTGACTAACTATTCACGGAAAAGACTGCGAAACTCGTGAAAAGAAGAATGTTTTTTTGCGAAGTAACAGTGTAATCGTCGCTTCGCGTGATAAAAGCGCTTAATAGCATTTCATTTCCGAAATGAACTGTGCTGCGTGAAATCTGGCGACGTTCCAACATGCGGCAAGCACGCTTGCTTCATGATGCGCATCATTTGTTGCTGACGCCGGTACTTCCCGCTGGCAGCAAATCTTGCGTTCCACCACGCCCCTGCTCTGCCGCTGGGCTAATTTCCGTTTGGCATTTGGCCATATATTGACCGTGAAAAAAGTTGGAACAACGAACGGAATAGTTACAGAGCAGTTTTACTGGCTGTTTGATTTGTTTGCTTCACTTGTTTGTGTTTCGTGTTAGTCGCATTTACTTTCAAATCTTGACTCACTTTATTGTTTGTATGATGACGACATGCATAGTTTTCCAGAAACAAGCAAGTTCGGATGAAATAAACTAGCGTCAAATCGATCCTTCTTGAAAAGACTTTTCTGTTAACAAAGTATTCTAACCAGGCTAAACATGGTTTTTGCTCAGTGCAATGAATCTTTACACATGATGTATCATCGTATTACATGTAACAAAGCTGCTCAGGGCTAATTAGACTGAATATGCTTCACCTATTTTAAGTGGCAATTTGAAACTAACAGCACTTTTGGGTAAAATCACCAATCAAGTGCTGGTTCTTCAATTAAGGTCTATATTAATCTGAGCTAATTGTATGTCACTGCAAAGTTTTGAGAACTGAGCTGTGTAACTATATTTTTGACCTGGAACTGACCCCATTTTTCAGGCCGGCAATCATTACACATTTTCAGTGCTTAGACGTTTTGTTTCACTGCATTGGTTATTTCGTACTTTTCGGTATACACTTCACTTCGTTTCTTATCCATGCCTCCTTGACTAAAGCCAAACGTATAAACCCGAGTCTGCGTAAGAAAATCTCGAGTGTAAAGAAACGTAGAGCGGGAGCTCTTTGTGATACGCGCATATTTGCCACGTTTTCCGTTTTGTTTGAAAGGTTTTGAAAAAACTATTTTTTTTTCACTTAAAACTTTATGCCTAGTTTTCTACTTGTATTGGAATGGTGGCAAGCAATACATTGATGTGTTTGAACTTCGTTTGTCACGCTTTTGTACCATTCGAAATATCATAAAGTATTTCTTGCGTAGCGTGACCAGTTCGTGAGCAATCATTTGTTACTTCTTTGACCATCATTCACTAAATTACCAATTTTTTCCATTCAAGCTAATATTTTGCAACACCGCCATTAAAGGTAAAAACGTGCAGCATCCGCTCCACGTTTTTCATGTAACGACTGTTTCTGAAGTAAAAGCGATCCCTTTGCATTGCATTGTTTGTGATCATTCCGGAATTAATACCTGAAGCAGCCGGAACTCAAGTACATCTTTTACCTGCAATCACCACCTCACCCAATCAGTGCGTATTTTTTAATTTCTGACTGAGGCTTGAGACGCGTTAGTTCTCGAAACAACTGTTATCGCGGCCGCCGGCGGGATTCTTGAAATGGTTGACGCAAAACAAAGTGCCTTCGTTTCGGCGAAGTCTGTCTTTCTGTTCGCTTCGCTCCAGACCTAGTTGTCTGATCATCCTGTGTGATAAACTACAACTCTGTTGTTTGCAGATCGCTTACAAGTGCAGGCAGATGGTCGTTATACCGATGGTCCATTCCAGTGTGGACGCTGTCATCAGAAGCTAACGCGGCCTCTGGTTGGTCGAGGTTTCCGCACCGTTATTTAGTTTCTTCCACTTTTTGTTCTCGAAGCGTTCTAACGACCAAAGCGAGTTGTCAGGCGGCGTTATTGCCATCTGTGCTGCTACCACCTTGTTTCAGCCAATAGTAAGCTGGTGTCTATTTCGTTGCGGACAAACACGAGAAGCAATAAATTTCGGACAAACTTTCTTTTCGACGAGCCCATTCCTTTGTTTTGCAGATGAAACACTCGAAACGTTGGTCTGAGTTAACGTTGTATCGCTTCCTCAAGTGTGTTCGAAATATTCCGTGTAATTGCTTGAGATCCGTACAGGAAATGCGTCGTATTATTTCTTGGTAAAGGTGAAATTATCCAAGTTCACGTTGATTTTGAATTCGCGATATGTCGCCACGGTAACCGGTTAAAAATCACAATCCCGCGTGATTGCTGGTTCGCGATGTGGGGCCGACGATTGCGTCGCATCGTTGCAATAGTTCTCTGTTGCGTTCGCAAATCATCGCCCGACGTTTCACTTCGCTCGTGTTCATCAATCATGGTCCGGGAGCCGACGCCACCCACGTCGACTCAACGCTGCGACTCGCCTGTATTTACCACCACCGCCTCTATCGATATTACAGCCGAATACATAACGCAAGCCACATCACAAGATGTAGGTTGGCTTGCTCGGCTGTGCTCCGACCAACTCGCCCGCCAACTTTTCTTCGCGTTTTCGATATTTCGCTACAGCGAAGGCGTCAAAGGCGATCACGAATCCAGGTGTCGTGGCGGGTTTTGTTTCGAAGCGTTGCGCTGCTGTTTTTTGATTTCATGAGCAACGAAACCGGATTTTTTCCGAGAAAAGTAGCAGGGATTGTGTTATTTGCAAAAATGTCCTGTGCGCCGAGCGGCCCAACTGCTCGGCCTTCCGCAGCCGACCACGTGCTCCGCGGCCTTCTGTCAAATCGGCCACTGCTTTTCCTGTCTTCTCTCGCCATCTTGTCACACGCCTCCGACATTTTTTGCGAAATGTAGCGAATTTCCCCTTAAAAATATATCCGCGTACGTCTGTACTATTGGTGTGGTGATTTGCTCGGCCTGGTGTTCGGTCAGGAATTTGTCGGCAGTTCACACAGCCTTGCATCGTGAGGCAAAGCAAAACAAGAAAGTTGCTGCTGAATTGAGTCGCAGTTGCGAAGACTTGTGCGCCGACGCTAAATCACTTTTCTGAGATGCTAGCAGCTGAACGAAAAATAGCGCGGTGACGCGGTCAAAGGAGCGCGCTATGTTCATCCATAGCCACAGGCACAGCCATGGGGGGAGCATGGTCCCCAAAATTTTAGCATATCTAGTTATTTTGTGCTTTGAAATGCGGTGTCCCAAACAAAAATACTATGGCTCGCCTGAAGTCAAACATTTTGCCCCCCCCAATTTTGGGCTGGCTACGCCATTGTGTTCAGCTAAAGTAGTCAGCTGAGTGAAACACGCTTGTGTCGTCTGCCCGGAACAACCTTTTTTCTGAACGGTCTGCTTACCCAAACACTATCGGAAGTAAAGAATAGTGTTTTATGTTTGCTGACAGCTGAATACTTTTGCAAGCGTTGAACATTTAAAAGCTGTGTGTGAAGGTGAACCACCGTATGCCCCACAACATACCAGCCTCTATTGATACACTGCCCATTGTTGGAGAAAAAGCAACTGCGTACTTTTTTGCTTCGCGGTCGTCTTGATTTCATTCTGATCATGGCAACCGAAGTGGGAAAAATAGCTACTAAAACAAATGATTATTGGCGGTAGGCGTTTGGACTAAAAATGCTCAGCCGTTGCTGCTATTACGTAGTTCCACGACTTGCTATTGCATAATTACAGGATCTAGTCTGCGAGCAACTGTAAGAAAGTCGCGGTTCGATTTTGCTGCCGATTCTTTAAAATTCCATTGTTAAGTCGTCTAAAATTGGACTGTTTGCAGTCGTGATTTCAAATGTAAAAAACTCTGAGGCTTTTAATTTCTGCACGAAAAGTTTAAAGAAGCTACCAGCGCCCCCGAAGAATTTGATTTTGAAAGGTTAGGAGGACCGGTTTGTATCAGAACATCGCCATTTCAGCAGTTTTGCTTCCGAACCCGTTCTCACCACTGAGTAAATAGTACTCACCACGGAAAATTTATTACCGTCAGAAAAAGCACATTCCATTTTGAAAGCACTTAGATCACTGTTGATGCTGATGTGCGCTCAACTCGCAATTCCGAACATTTGACCGATTTCATGTCCAACGTGTGATGAAAGCAAAAATGCTAAACGCTTAACTTCGTCTTTTCAAAAGAAACTTTATGAATATGAGTTTAGCTACAGAGGCACGTTCCACAACGTGGGAATCGGAAGCGGTTTTTCCTGTCTTGTAGGTAGGATGTAAACTCTGGCCTCTCAATGTAACGAATCCTAGGGTAAGTCCTGGCATCAAGAAGAAAGATCGTGTGACTAATGTGAAGGAGAGCAGTACAAGGGTTCCCACAAACGATTGTTATTTTGCGGTTTTCGTGGGTGTTAAACAATTCTTGCCGGATGTATCCGTCGGTCTTGTTGGTTTATCCAAAAACCGTAGAGCTGGGAATTGAGGGTCGAAGTAGGGTTAGCTTGAAATAATTGAATTCAAGGTCTTATAGACGTTCATGGGGCCCCACTAGAAAACAGCGCGTTCCTGAGTGGGTCGACAAAACCAGTATTAGGGCTACTGTAGCCTACGTTCTTTTTCAAAAAAATCAATGCCCCTTGAGGACGCTAAAAAGTGCCAAACTACCTTCTTGCTATTCGTAAGATTTTTGCTAAAGTTTGTGTTGAATTGTATTGTCATGCGGGCTGTATTCAAGAAACAACGGCAGTTTGTTGATTAGAGCATACTGTAGACATGCGTTTGGATGTTACTTTCCGAATAGCTCTGTGCGCTTTTACGATGTTTTGTATCATAAGCGCATTTGTGAATTGTGACAATTGCCTGCTGCTTTCTTTGGCACATACCTACTGTACATTACCGTAATGCGGCCAATTGCAGCTTGTCTCATTGATAAGTGGGATTCAGCAGCTGCTATTGAATTTAGAAAAGGCGTCGTAGTTAAGGGTAATGTAAATATGGTATACTATTACGTAATATACAAGGTTGCTGTTCACTCTGTTACACGGAATGATGTTACAGGTAACATTCAAGCAAAGGTGTAGGAGCAGGCAACTTTTTGGGGTTGCAAAGGATATTTTGCCCGAATTCCCCCAAATTTGCCGAAAATCGTTTGTGCGACAAACTTTCTGCCTACAATTTTTTTGTAGCTGTTGGTACATTGTATATTGCTTTACCACGTTGCAAGGATGTCAAAGTAGAAAATTTGGTTCTTAACCTAAACCAGGCTTTCCCAACCTGTGGTACGCGAAGGTCTTCCAGGTGGTACACGAGTAACTTCCAGTTCTTCACAAAAACCTGGATTCACAGCTTTCTAATCTACGTATCGGTCTGTGTTTATTAATAAATTTTCCTGTAGCTTGCTATTCCTATTGTATCGCAACATTATGACTCTCGTTACGCTGTTAGCAAAGATATGCCACGCAAAGACTAATTGGTGGAAGGTAAACAAAAATAAGTATCTCATTAAATTTAGTTGTGGTGTTTTATTGTTATTTCACTGTATATTATTCTTCTGAATTAACTAAGATTCGATCAGATTAGTTGTTCTGGAAGAAGTTGCACGCGTTGACAATACGGGATGCCCATGTGGTACGAGATCGTAAAAAGGTTGGGAACCCCTGACCTAAACGAAAAAAGTATGCTAGACTGTGCAAGAACATTGTCAGAAGCCAGTTCGCTCAATATTCTTGAACATCTGCCTCACAGTTCTGATGTTTTCCATTCACATTCCAGCAGTTATTGTCAGCAAGGAATTTCAAACCTAGCTGAGGTAGGGCTAAAGTTGTTTCCTTTGAAAACATATATGTGATATGTGTGGCACTGGCATGTATCATAGTATTTATATTTTATGAGTGTGCCATGAGTGACACAACATTTTTGTGTTCAACTGCACATACATGCAACAAAGTGTATGGCAAATTTGTTCATCCAAACACTAGCTAAAATAAAAAACAAAAGCTTATCTGTACTTGCCTGGCATGGATGCCACTAATTTGAAGTAAGTGCCCTGAAGTATACTCGATACCCTCAGTGTACAACCACAATTAATAAAGCACATAAATGAAATGCAATCTTTTTTCCCAAATTTTCAAGTGAGTCAGTTACACACTGTGTTGTCTATGATATAATTAAACTTTTATTTATACACTCAATAATAAGGAAGTATAATTGCATTAATATTGCTAAAAAATATCGAAGCTTTTTGCTTAATTTTTTCAGATTTTGTCTACATTTTTGACACATTAAAATTGTTGGGGGTGCGCTTGCATCCCAGCTCATACATCATTTCATTCAAGACCATCTTTTTGATGTGGTTTGCCAAAGGTAGTGCCTATCGTCAAGAACCATGCGGATTACATTCACACAATGCTAATGTTGGTTGTCTGAGTTTGCTTGAAAAGCACATCTGTTGAACGTCGGTAATTTCAAGACAATTTATTCTGGCATAAAGTTCGACGCTATTTATGCAATTGGGAGAAGAACAGCGATTGAGCCAGGGACGGATCCATCCAGTAAGTTTAGGGGGGTTGATTGCAGTAATATGTGCTAGTCAAGTCTCATTACGGGTGCACTACTGTAAGAGAGATGAAATATAATTCACAACACTGCTGTGACAAAACGATAAACGGCAAAATGGCCTTATATCACGAATGCTGTTTTCGGAATTATACAAAATCATGTCAAAAAAAGTTACTTTTGTAGGTTTTAGGTGTGGCGATCGCCCCTCCTGGATCTGCCCCTGGTTGAGCTAAGTACCCTACAAGATACGACAAGATATCATAATGGAATATAATCCATGATCTAGGTATGTGACAGAATTACCCAGAGTCGTCACCAGAAATTCTTTAATAGGGGGGCTTTACGTTTGTGCAGGGGGGCTTAACAATCTAAAATTTGGCAAAAAGTATTTCAATTGTTTCATATTTCACTTGGGGGGCTTGGAGTTTTGTTTGGAGGCTAAGCTCACCAAAGTCCCCGTGGCGACGGGACTAGAATTACCTGATACGAGATTTTTTGAAGTGCAGACGTCGCATGGGTTTAGTGACACACTTCAAGTTGTCTCAACTCATTTCTATAGTTATTTCTGATGGTCCACCTCATGTAAGATATTAAATTAAAGAAAGTCGAGGTAATCTTTGCTTTATTTTATGTAACACAATACCAGGGACGCCGGAACGGGGTACATCACGGGTCACCGCCCCCTGTCCTTTAAAAGGGGGGGTCAACGGGGACACAGGTGCCCTTATATAAAAGATTTCATGAGTAATTTCATGATTTGTCAAGATCGACTTTAAAGAAATTTATTACAGCTATTCGCGCACACATAAAATTGAGGATGATTTCCTATAATTTGTGTTATTAGTTTTGAAGTCAACATTGTTGCTGAACATATAAATACGAAAATGACCATTATGGGAGTGCTTTTACATTGCACTCAAGCAAACAGTTTTGAACCTGTGGTATGTCAAAACCATGGGTGTCCACAGGGCAGGGAGGGGCAAAACGGGCATTTGCCCCTCCCAGCTGGAAATTGGGACTAAGAACCAAAATTTTCTAGAAAACTTGACGTGGGCAGGGCAGTTCCGATTGATTGATATTTATTTATTGCAATGACAGTTCATTAGCCGGTACTAGACTCGCAAAGAACAGGAATGTTCATTGTTCTGGTGTCATGCAGTGGTGAGCTTGCAGTTCACTCATTTCCACTGCTTTGCCCCCAGACGCAGGTTACCAAATTTGCAATCGGATTGTTTTACTGTTGGTCTTTATTGTGTGACAATAACATGGCAACAAATCTTCTAATGTTCACTTTAAGTTACGATATTAGGTGTTTTGCCGCGCCCGCATGTGAATGTTGAGCGCAAACATCTTGGCAGGTAGTGCTTCGAGACAGTGACTGCTGATAGCGGGAAGCAGGGATGCCGGAAAGCGGTGGCATTGCCCCCTGACCTTTCAAAAGAGGGACAAAGGGGACAAAGGGGGCAAAGGCGTCTTGTTCATAACAGTATCATCGGAATTTTATGGTTTATCGCGATCGAATTGAAACAAATTTTCTATAGTTTCGTTTATTATTTTTGAGGTCAACATTGTTGTTGAACGGTAGCAAGCATAATTGGTAAGGATTTTTTGTTTTTCATAAATTTCCATTGTCCTCAACTTTTTTACTGTCCCCCCAGCCCAATCGACGTTCCGGCGTCCCTGCACAATACAGTACATATTTACTTCTGTCCGCTTCAGATCGCAACTGCACATAGGCTGCAATATACTAGTATGGTATTTGACATTTACTTTTTAAATATCCAAAAACTATTTAAGAAAATTCCTCCTAAATTGCAGTTTACTTGTCTTGTATTTGATAGTGTTAGTGTATCTCCCTTTTGTAAAAAAATCCAGCTAAAATTCCAGTTAAAAATCACTGAATAATGTTATTCAGTAATTTTTAACTGGAATTTGACATTGATTTTTTTCAAAACTTTCTTCACTAAGAACTCTAACGTAATGTCTGGAGAGTTCACAAATTTTAATTGACTGGGCTGTACAAACGTAAGCGAGAACATAACAAGCATGCTTCTTCCGCCCTCTTGCGTCCCTATATTAAACGCAAAATAGTTTGATATACTGGGCTAAGTAAGAGGTCTTCCGTTTTAGTTAAATTTGAAAATTTTGTTTAAAAGCAGTAGCGGTTGCCGGCAGCATCCTCGCAACAGTCAAAATTTCAATACTGTAATTTTTAAAAAGGCGTCAGTTCGCTGAGTTCAACGAAGGGTGATTTTTTGCAAAAACGTTAATTTTTCGCTTCGAGCAAGCCATCTTAATTTACTTTTGACAGGCAACTTGATTAAAATAAAGGAGTATCGCTGCAATAATTTGCTACAAATTGTTTTCACGTTCGAAGTTGGAATTTTCAAATCGTGTAAAGCAATATGTATTTCTCAAACACATCACATCATTGCTTTCATACTTAGTATACACTTGTCAAGTAGAGTATGGGCGTCAGAAGGTGGGCAGGGGAGCCTTGGCCCCTCTAGATTTTGAAATGAAACTTTATATTTGTCTGTTACATTTTTAGCAAAAAAAGTTGTTTATTAGTTTCGAGAGGGAAAAATGAAATTTCATCATTTTTGGCCTCCCTGGAAAAATCTTTTTGGCTACAGCTGTAAAAATTCATTATTGCCCCCTTGGAAGAAAATCTTTCTGACGCCCATCAACTAGAGTGAATATCTGCTGTGTTTAACACAGCAAATATCGGCTTAGCCTGGAGGAATTTGACCGTCCTGGAGCAAACACGTATGTGTTGTAGTTATTATTTTCTTTTTTGCAGAAATCTTTCAAAAGAGTTTTTTTTTGCCTATCCAGGCTATAAGAAAGGTGGAAAATTTCCTACAAAGGTTTCAACCTTTCCGTGCAGTTTTCACACCTGAAAATCAAACTTCGGCATCTCGTTCAAAGTCAGCAAACACTTTGGACTCCAGTGTGTGTTTTGTATGCTTTTTCTTTCAAATTAAAAGCTTTAAATTTTAAAAAGATGTTTTTGAGAGAGATTTACAATAAATGAACTTAATTATACAGGGTGTCCATAAAGTCCTGCACACATTAAAAATTTTTATATCGCAAAAACCACATGAGGTAGAAACTTTACATTTTCGACAGTGAATTATA
>JGI24021J15306_10003439_pt1 | contig 17831 bp, 11 predicted proteins | sample Ectturendosymbi1_FD_15306 | JGI IMG/M metagenome (IMG submission 15306)
TTGATGTACCGTGAAATTCAACTTCAAATTTGAATATGCTTAGACATTCCCTTCATTGAAAGTTTTTGTTAATATGCTGTATATACACTACCGTAATACGTCAGGTATATTTTAGTTAGAATTGGTTTTTCAGATATATTTACGTTATTCTCAGACCAACGTCCCAAACAGATTCTTTTTTTGAATTTAATACGAAAGAATATTCCAGTAACTGAGGAATTAATTTGCACCTATGTTTTTTCCACGAAGTTACCAATGGCACGAGTAAATCTGAATGATTTGTACGTTGTTTGTTGTTCCCGATACAAGATGGTGTGTCAAATGATGTAAAGTTTCACTGAGATTGTTTGTTATGGTGAAGGAGATTTCAGAAGACTTTGGAAGATTAAAAGACTGTCCTGATGGTAGACTCGGCGAATGTTTTGGACGTGCCCCTCTATCCAAAACTCAAATGCGGTTCTTGGTCACTCGCGTGACGACCGATACGCAAAAGAGCCGGTTAAATTTGCGAATTTGGTGGTAGTAACTGCCCTGCTTACACCGTTGTACAAACAAGTTACCCCATTTGCATAGCAACTTTTGCGAAAGCAGCGGGCATCATGGGAAGGCGTTGCTGAGGGCATATTTGTGTATGAGAAACCTTGGATTGGGTCTACTGCAAGTACAGATATGCAACGATCATTGCACCTGAAAAGGAGAGACTATAGTTTGCGCTATCACCTTTCTTAACGGGACAGCCAATATTTTTAGTTTCTATTTTAGTAAAACCTTTTATTTTGTTTGTTTGCCGACGTTTCAACCAACTGTTCATGTACACGTAGTTTTTAAAACGTTGTTCCGAGGAAGCCTGCTTAAATAGGTACGCAAAACATCAGTATATAAAACATATAAAAGACATTACCAGGCTAAAGAGCTCTGTTTGTCTGAGAACCAACTTTTTTCTACAATCCTTGGTTTGCACAAGAAAGAAGCTTATCAGAGAGAAACGCGAGAAAAGCGAAAAAGCTGTTCTGTTTGTGCAATGTTGTTCCGGTTATTTTTTACTTGGATTGCCTCCCACGAATAAGCATTAGATTTAAGGTGACTTTGTCGAGTCGATGTCATTTTTCAGAACCACCTTAAACAGCAAACTTGACAATTTGTAAGTGAGCATAAATTGTAGAAGAGGAAGTCAAGGTGTTATTTTTACCATGGTTGATATTCCAATGATTGACACGGGAAGCCTTTTACTTTACAGTGAGCTATTTGCGAAGATGTTTGGAACATCAAGCTGTTCTCTGCACAAGGTTTCCAATGCTGTTTGATTACCAACTTTTGAGATACGTATTGCTGCTTATTTCATTAAACGCGGTCCAATGTTTTGGAGGATGATGTTTGAATATAACACAAATCATTTGCCAAGGATTATTTTAACATTGTGATATTATCTTTCAAACCTGGTTTTATGAACCCGTTCATTCATCAGATGTCAAGTTCCAATGCATTTCAGGCAATTCTATTTAACAAGAACAACTCCATTTATATATTTATGCTAAAACTTAATAACGACAGGTGGTGGATTTCCGAACATGCTGTCTTTCGTTAGCGAAGCGATGTAATTTCGTTAGACTACCGTAAGGTTTTGTGCTGAAAGTTGAAAAGTGCAAGCGCTGTTACGTTTCTATAGCTTTTTGCTCTCCCTTCGTTAATGTCATGAGTGGTTCTCCGCATGCCTGCACCGGAAGCCATGCCGTTATTTTGGTAGTGACTGTTGCATTGATGGCGTGTCTATGTCAGCACCGCGGGTGAATCGTTTCCTTGCAGCTATTTTCAATTTTTCATGAAAAGTGCAAGTAGCAATCAAAAAGGGAATAGTAATTCTCCGAATACAGGCATACATAACTATTCCTTCGTGCCTTGAAAAAATCTTGATCATCATGGTCACGATCAGGACACTCGTCAAACTTTTTTGGAGAGCAAGACTTCTCACTGTGGTCATGGTGCTAAAGGCAAAACTATCTTGGGTGTAAATATTCAAAAACATTATCTCCAGAAACGTCAATCGTTTCTGATGGAAATGAATGTGTAATGAAGCCGCAATACAAATTGTGTTTCGGGATTTTGGCGTGGGGCACCGAAGCATCCTTTCTCCCAATCCCACTACGCCATTGCATTGGTTATGAAGAAAAATGCCCAGTATATACCAGCAGGGGCGTAACGAGGTTAGATGGCTCCCGGGGCAAGAAGCAAGTTTGGCGCCCCCATGTTCGAACCTGAGCTCTTTCGAAAGCAAATTTATTGTATTGAAGAAAGTACTTGTGACATTCTTGGGACTTTTCGGCGTACCCGCAGTGATTCGGCGCCCTCCGTAGTGATTCGGCGCCACCATTGTGATTCGGCGCCCGGGGAATTGTGACTCCCTTGCCTCCTCTTCGTTACGCCCCTGTATACCAGCAATAGTAGTTTGAGACTATCTGGTTGCCAATGAGTCTGAATGTACTGTGAAGTGGTTGATGGCACACGGCAGAAGGTTTAGTACGCTTTTTGCTGCATAAATTACCCACAAATAGAATGCTTCTCAGTTATCACGAAAGAAATGAAAAAGTGCGTAATTGAGCTCGAAATCTTCTGACTTTTATTTCGTTATTGACAGACGTGGTTGGGGCAAATGCTGTTTACCGTTTAGCAACACGTTATTCACAATGTTTCCAAACGATTGTATCGTGCTTGGAAAACGATGTAAGCGCGTGTGAAAAATAACAAACAAACAACATACGTTTTGACTTTTCTGGAGAATTAAATCGCCGAAACGCCCAAAAAGAAAATTATTTTGGTTTTAATGCCTGTGACGACACGTTTCTCCGTTAGAAACGACCGGTTTGACGAAGGAAATTAGTGGAGAGTTATCAGTTTCCAGTAAATCTGCACATCAGCATATCCTATGCGACTCATCCTTTGGCTTAAAAACGTTGGCTTAGATTACTGCTTTGGCTTAGATCAGGATCTTCAAACTACGGCCCGCCGGACAAATCCCCCCGCGAAGCCATTTCCATCCGGCCGCGAAGACATTTTATCAATAATGAAAAAATAACGTAGCTTGTTTACGAAATATTTGTTTATATGGTAGAATTTGACATATCCGAAAAAATCACATTACGTAAGATGTCCGACCCTCGAACTGTTGTGTAATAGCTTATGTGGCCCTCTGACAAAAAAGGTTGGAGACCCCCGACTTAGACTGAAAAACTTCGGCTTAGGGTACTGCTTTGTGTCAGTGTTTGCCTTTAGATCAAGGTCTCGTACGAACATTTTCATTCACAACCGCCTTGAGATAAAAAGTGGCAGCAGTAAACGTAAATGTAGTTATGATAATGCTGCGTCGCACAAACGCTTTGACACCTATCTAAACATCATAAATTTAAATGGAACTGTAAGTGGGACTGAAGTAATACTTAAAATAGGAATATTAGTTACTAAATAACCGCTAAGATTTGTAACCAAAGTAGTAAGGTTTAAGTATGTAAAAGTATGTAGCCAAAAATATTTTTCATTTGTCTTCAACGTACATGCAAGTTGCCAACATGTTTTGCTACATTTTAGAGTTTTTGTAATGATGAACTGTGCTCTTAAATTGTGCAGTTGAGCTGAATTTGGTCTGTGTTTATCAATCTACTGACAAGAAGTTGTAATATCCTAACACTGATGACCACGCACGAATATTATTATTTCATTAGCGCTTGATACATCCAATACGCCACACACTTAAATAGTCTTGGTTTGCGCTGTCAAACACAAGTAAAAAATTTAGATTGAAAAATTTTTAAATAGAAATTAGCTGACAGCATGACGTGTTTTGAAAATGCACTTTACAGTATGGTAAGTCTACATCAAGGCCCTTTTTCGAATTACATTTTGTTCGTTTAGAGCTTGCTTGCACATTCAGGCAATCCGTCAAACGAAGATCAGGAAAAAATGCTCTAAAAATAGCTAACGTTTCGAGAAATAATTGCACAAACGCAAATTAGGAAATACGTTTTCAAACTGAGATAAGGAAGAGGCATTAGGCTCGCTTACCGAATGTTATTCCACCAAGCGACTAAATGAAGCTTCAGTGTCCAATTATGACATCTGCTGCTTGATGGGTGCACAAGCTACAAAAAGGAAGTCGCTTTTCATTAGCGTTGATTCGTTCGAATGATTCTATTTGCAAAGTACTGTGGTGATTTTCTAAAAATTCTCAATTTAAGGATTAATGCAGCACGTTATACAAGCACAATCTCGATATTGTATGAAGTTATTGCAACCGATTTGCTTAGGTGGTAGAAAGACTATCGACAAACTGAGCTTAGACCAGCTAGAAGTTTCGCAAATAAATCGAACTACCGACAAGGAGCAAAAACCACAGGTCAACTGAATTTACAGTACCTTGCGTTTGCACCTTTCCATTAATATAGCTTAACGGCAAAGTTGAAAGGGCGCTAAAATTTATAAATTAATTGACCGTATTGTGAAAGCTGGAACTTTTGTTAAGACACTGTAAGCACGCCGGTTNAGACCAGTGGCGCAACAGCAGCAATTGCTACGGGCCCCGCGGTCTTCGGTGTTAAGCTTTTTCTTTACTATTATATATGTCTAATATTTTCAATGTAAGATGTCAGTATTTGCTCACGTTGCCATAAGCAATTCAGCGAATGTTTTTATTGAATTTTTTACGTGAGATTACTGTGGATTGCTCATTAAAATTTTTACAGTCATTTGCGAAAGTATGGGAACATGCCAAGAACGAGGCCAGATTGCAGCAATTTCCAAATATTTCTTGATTGTACTGCAATGAATGGCATTATTTTCCATTATATTACGTCACAATGACGTGTTCTACATGTATAAGTTGCGCCACCTTCTCTTCAAAGAGATGCCACTTTTGATGTTACAACATTAGATTTGATGCCGATTTCGTAATCACTCATTACCATGTTTACATAGCATACTTCCGTACGTTTTTGAGGTATTTACATAAAACAGTAGCTTGATTGAAATTTTCCGTTGTAGTTGCAGATAGCAATGGGCACTAATAGGGCCAGAGATTTGGGACGTCATGTGTAACTGGAAATAAAAAACGAAAAGCAAACGAAGAAAAAGAAAAGAGAGGGCAACTCACACTATGCAAAACACGCAATTTGGTAGCGTATTTCGATGTTTAAACTCGAGATGATGCTGCTGTAGCAAGAAACTAGTTGAAGCTAGAAACACAGAAATGCTTACTAGGCCTACTAGTGAAGTGGAAGGCATGATGCAGCAACAGTTAAATTGTAGCGAATGTGAAAAAACAATTGAAGATGAAATGTGCTCCAAAGGTATCGATAAATGGCCGAAGAATCTATGGCAGTCGTCCTCAACCTTTTCGATGAAGGGTGACAAATCCAAACTTACTAATTTGTTGCAGAGACACGCTAAAGAAATATTTACCCAAGTCAATTCACAGGTTATCTTCTATGGTAGTAGCCTACGAAGTATGTTAGACAAAATATTAGAGATTTTACTGAAAGACTGCTGAGTCTCTCAGAACAGTGATTGTTTACCACTGATCTAGACTAGAGGATTGTGATCGTGGTTAGCGGATCACCAAGGGAAGTGATAACTGATAAATGTCAACATAGCGATGTTACTTCATCCATGCGATTTTATGACAATGAAAGGGCATATCAGAGCTTCCAGAACTCCGATTTCACATATTGTCATAAATTAATAAAAGATAAAAAGGCTAAGCAAGTAATTTGCTATGTTATTCGGATTTTCGACAAATCCAAACTTTTGGGTGTGCACTTGCGCCCCCTCCTCCCATACCACTGAATGACCCAAGAGAGAGATGGAGCACTGCTATCGTACCTTCATCTGCTTTTACTAAACAACATCCTCAGCACTTTATTTATAGTTCATAAAAATATAAAGTGCAGCGTCAGTGCTGCCACAGGTTCCTCGCACAAATCACTAAATTCACAAAAAGAAAACGAACTAGATCTGATAGAAATCACTAGTTTGGAAATTTTTGCATCGAAATTCGTAGTTTTGCTTGAAATGATTTATTTATTTACTCCCAAAAACCTTTAGGTTGCACATCATTTGCAAGTTTCTCAAAATAGAGCATGTTGAAGCCTGGAAAACCCCATGCTAAGAATCTTCAGCCTTTTCTCAAGTGCTGAAAACGACGCAACTTGCGAGTATTTAGATTTTTGGAGCAATCAACCTGAAAGCCAGGTAATGAATTATTTCCATTGCAATGTTCCTGCCAAGAAACGAAATTACCGCCATGGTCCAATATTGCTGCAATTAGCACTAAACAGCAAGGAAGGTGCAAACAATGAGAAACTCAAATTTGAAACACTTGTTCTTTCTGTTGGTGCAAATCTTAAAGCAATAATTCGTATAATCAATTGTTTACAGATTTAAAACAGGCGGGAAATCTTTAAGGTAGGCTGAAAAGTCAGAAAAAAACAACCGATTTTCTTCAAACTCATACTCTGAAAAAATCACTAGCTTGCAGTGAAAAATCAGTAGATCAATAGGTGATCCTCAAAACCACAAGATCTAGTGAAAAATCACTAGGCGTGGCACCACTGGTAGCAATGCATCAACCTGCACAGTAGTACAATTTCATATACTATTTACAAAATAAACAACATACAACTCTTTCTCCCATCATGCCTCACAAGTGCTATTTTCTTTTTGTGGGACTATATGATACGTATTTGCATGAATAGAAATTGATATCTATAATTCCTTAATGCATACTAGTCATTATTGCATAGTGATTTCTTCTCAATGCATACAAAACAAATTATTAAAAACTGGCACATTAGAAACAAAAAAAACTCTTTAAATTATTTTTATTTCAATTTTTCGAAACTTGTTTCTTGTTAACACAAGTTTTTAGTTTATGCGTATCCAAATGGCTGTATTTTTCACATTCCTCAATACTAGAATTCGGTGGGTGGGCACACAAACCAAGAAGTTGTCGCAAGAAATCACCAGACTCTGCACGGCCCTGGTTGTTACGACAACAGATCTGATGTTTAAGAAAATTTTTGAGATTTCCTGTTTTAACAGACCTTATGTTGAAATGGAATTGATGTGGTTCTGTTGGTAGCTGTGTTTGTTTTTATTTGTTTGGTGTTTAAAGAAACGCTGACAACTTTTGCAAGATTTTAATTGCAGCTGTGCAACAGCGTTGAGCTTATCAGTTATTGTGAACTTTTCACTTGATGCTACATGTGCTTCAAATTAGTTTGACCTACGAACTGAGCACTTCCATGAACATGGTTGTCGACATTTAGGCCACAAAATAGCTAACTGAAAATTTCTCACGGGAGTTTCTTGTTTCTTAGATATTTGATGGTTTAATGGATGTGACACATTTAAATAATACCAGCTTGAATAAAATCAATAAATTTACTGCAACGACAAGAAAACTTTGTTTTTTAATTCAGATAATTACAAGCAAAGCATTGAATTGCACTGTTTTTTTATTTTCTGTCAACGTTCCAGAGTGTTATATCCGAATAAATGCTTTAGGATTTTGCAATTTTATAGTTGTATAGCTGTTTTGAAAGAAATAATTTTTCTTCAGTTTTTCTTAAAATTTTTTCTGTCTGTCTTTCTGTTTTATGCATTCATGAGTCTCCCTCAGTTAGTCCTTTATTATGTTTTAATACTCAAAACTATGGGAGTGCATGCTCCAGAAATCCCTAGTCCCTGCAGCTCGCACCAGGGATGAGGTGATTGTGACCGAGACCAGTCGTGACAGGGGAGGGGAACAAGCAGGTACGCTGCATCCAGCATCTTCAAATGGCTTTGTCAAACCCGTGCTTTTGAAAACAACCTGAAACTCTGGGCAATTTTATCCAGTGTTATTAGAGGATTTTTGAAAAATTCTTAAAAAATGCTTTCTAGTTGATACAATTCGGATGTATTACCACAATTTGGAATGTTGCAATACAACACTTTGAAATGTTCAATCGTGACCTAAATTTCAAAGTGGGGATAGCTTCACGCGAAAATATTAGATTCTTAACTCTATGATTGTTATTATTTCCAGAATTCAAAGGCCCGGACCTTAATTCCGTGACGTCACAGTCATTTGAAGCTTTCATACGGGTCTAGAAACAACTATATGCGGGGCTCGAGTCAGCTTTCGACGTCCGGTTACTCCTAGCTCACTCTTCGCATCCATATGTTCCCATGAACGGGCTGGGTGGGGGCGCCAAAACTGATTTTGTCCGCGGACGCGGGAAAACATAGGTACGCCACTGCCTGTAATGACCCAAAGCCAGGAAAAAGCTTGTGGCAGCAGTTATTTTTGCACCAAACAATATTCAGTTTCACAGACATTTAATGGCCTCATGCGATAATGAGGAAATGTTGTGGTAGTTTCGGCTGAATCCAATTGGAGAGAACATAAAGGAAACAATGAGATGATAAAGAACTTGACTTGCTTTACACAGAAATTTACTAATTGCAAAACGTGCAGCATTTCTTTCTATTTCTACTCCGGAGGCGGTTGTAGTTGTGCTGTTTAACACCGTAGCCAACCGATACGACATCGATCTTATGAATACGCAATAAACATATTTCATGAAGGAACTGAGATTTACCTCATTAACCGACAAACTACAAAAAAACAGAAAAATATTCAGTTATTTTCTGAAGATTTCTTATCAATATTCAGTTCTTGTCGTATCGGATTGGCAAAACAGAAATATATTCAGTTATTTTCTGAAGATTTCAGCAAAACAGAAAAATATGCGCAAAACAGAAAAATATTCAGTTATTTTCTGAAGATTTCTTATCAATATTCAGTTCTTAGCAGTTCTTCAGCATGCCTTTAGTGCCTACACAAAGTCTGGGAACAGCTTAAATCTTCTAGAATGCAGCAAATGGATAAAACTAAATCTGAAGAGTTAGATCCAGATATCTTTGCGCATAAAAAGCAGTGCCAAATTTAAACAGCTGCTTGCCGTCGTCATTGCCTAAAAAGGTTCAAGTTCAATTATCGATACGTTTCCTGGCAGTCATGTGCTTTGCTCTTTAAACAGCTTTAACAAAAAATATTGAATTGATATTGTTTTGCAAATTGCTTAGACAGTGTGAACTGCGTAGTATTGACATAAAAAAATTGCTATTGATATGCACAGTTCCAGAGTTCACTTCAACGTTCAGAATCACGATCTGTAATTTTCAACATAAGCTTTATCTTACTACGCAAAATATTTTAGGCTGTTTAACTCAGCTTCCGCCTGCGCTTGGAATAAGCAGTGGATTGTCCTAATGATAAAACTGTAAGTTTTGCCAGAGTTAGTTTGTATTCAAACATTTTTCTGGTTGAAAAACATGCTCGTTACGTTGTTTAACTGCATTCAAACTCTTAGTTGTTGCCTTTTTTGGCAGTCATGATAATGTTAGCTTTCATGATTTTGCTTGTATGCAACCATCTTGTCCTTGCACAAAACAAAGATGAAAGAACTGCTTATGGTGGTAAGGATATCTTATGGTGTACTTTATAATTTATCTCCTAATGTTTCTGCATGAAAAGGTATGTTGTCATTACCGAACATATTTCGGTGTATTGGACCATTCAAAGATAAAAAAAAAAATACGAGACTTCAAGTTTAAGTTTTATTACATATTGATGCAATTTCACCTTGTAATAGAGAACCGCTGTCGCTGTTGGAATATCAAAATTCAATAGAATTTCAAATATCACCGTACAACGTCGTAGTAATAGACTTCGAGCTTGTTGCAAACATTGCAAAGATTTCCTTAAATTGGAATATGCAATTGGAAAGCAACTGGAAACATTTGTTTAGCACCTATCACTTTTTTTCAGATCACAAACACGGAAAACAATCTCTTTTAGAAGCAAATGATTGTGCCTTTGTATTTGCGTCCACTGATTTCAAGGAAACGTCAGCACATTCTTACGAGTATTTTGCGAGTGGATGGACTTTTACCGAAAACAAAGAACAAAGCGGTAGTTCAGGAGAAGGCAGTGGAAAATACGATGACAAAAAAGTCCCCCCCCGCAAAAACTACTTGTGGAAATGCGTTGTAGCGGCCAACGAATCCAAACAACATTCGAAGAGGCATTGCTGTTTTCTCAAAAGCAAGGAAGACCATTGTGCCATTCATCGCACAACGTCGAACTGCAGCACGTCCGTTGAAACAATGGGATATTTGCCCTACTATTTGGTTGCAGGAACTTTGGGCTTATTAGGCAACGCTGCGGTTATTTGGTGTACCACGAGATTGCTTCTGGCAAAATTCGAATCACTTTCTTCAGTTCAACGAATCCACAACTTCCTGCTGCTGAATCTTGCCGTTTCTGATTTTTTAATGGGCCTTTACCTTTGCACCATCGCAATTATATTAACATTTTGTGCAAATAAGGCAGGCGACGAAGACAAGTGTGAGATACGCGCATTACAAGCTTGCAATGGTCTGGGTATTATAAATTTTGTGTCCACTCAGGTATCAGTGACGTCTTTGGTCATTATGACTTCCTATCGCTTGTACAGCGTAATGCGACCGTACAAGGTGAGCAAGATCTCATTGCGATTGACTGGGTTGTACGTGTTTGCGTGCTGGGCCTTGTGGGTGGCAATTGCGTTTGTTCCATTAAGCAACAACGCGCTACTGAAACTAAAATTTGTGAAAAGTGCAAGGCTTGAAGTGCCTTACCGTACAAGTGAAGTGCATCGCCATTATGACAAAGTCCCTTACGGCAGGTTGAAGAAAACCGTATCAAACATACTAAGCATAGCTAATGAGTTCTGTTCAGCAAATATTACTTTATCAAAAACGCCCAGCTGGAATGAACTTCTTGACATGGCGAAGCAATTTAAGCTTTATCAAGATGAAGTTCTGTATGGCTTCTATAACAAACAAGTCTTGTGCAGTATGAAATATATGGTAGATGGGAACGACGACTCAGTCAGCTTTACCCTGACCATTCTTACGTACAACTTCATTGCTTTTCTGTTTGTTGCACTTAGCTACTGCGTCGTTGTGTTCCAAACATCTTCGCGTGGCTGTTGGTTTTATAAGCATTGCAATTCTTGGAGATGGTGTAATTGCTCGTCGGTTTCGGGAAACGAAGCCGTTTGCGTTGCTGCTGGCAACGCTCAGAACGAAAGCAGAAAGATGCATCGATTAATTGCCGCCATTGTTATTACTGATTCAATCTGCTGGGTCCCATTGTGCATACTGGCATTCTGGCATGCTGCGTACACGGTCAGATTAAACAAACAAGACACTCCTTGTTTCTGGACATTGACAAAAAAACTGAACTTGGTTGCTCTACTGTTTGTGCCTTTGAACAGCTGCGTTAACCCAATGCTGTATTCTGCGCGATTAAGAGTCTTTTTCAAAAACCTTTTTGCCAAGATTCATCCCCATTGATGAATTCTCCATGTCCCACTAAAACATTAATATAAGGAGTTGCTAAAATAAATAACCTTTGATGGAAAACAGTCAAATTACACTGATGCGGTTTCTGCCAAATCATCTGTGTACGAGGGCAAGCATTACGGAATTTTGGTAACGCAATGTGAACCATGTAGCCTACTGTAAGGTTAACTGGAAGCACCAACGTCACAAAAAGGATGGAGCAAGATGAAACATTGAGAGCTCTAGTTAAGAAAACGGATAAGCTGCGTATGTCATTTCAGTGATACTAAGCATTGATCACTGTTTTCGACACTTTTACGTTATTAGGTAACACTTTCAAACTAAAATCTATAATACCGGCTTTAAATTCAGGTTTGAACGCAGCACGACTATCCTGCGGAACGGTTGGCTGCTTTTTGCAAAAAAGAGCTGTACTCCAATCAATCTTTTTGGGAGAAGAAACATGTCTTGTTCAGTTTTTAACTTTTTTGCAGTATATTTCGCTGTTTCCTGTGAAAACGAAATAAAGCAAATACCCAAAGTGTCATTATCACACCCCAGCTTCAACTTCGAGCCAACTGTGTCCAATTTCAAAACTAAAAGAAATATTTTTTTACAGATTGCCATCAAAATTTGCCTGATTTTTGCACAAAGTAGTCAGATTTCTCTTAAGTTTCATTTTGTGTTGCCCCTTCATGTGGAACATCTTCGTAAAATCGTTGAGCTGAACAAATTCTAGTCTCAACCATCGGCAATTTTTTTTTATAGGAAATCGATTTCACGTAACATTACGCATCCTCAATCCTACAACCTTATTCAATATTGTTAGCTTTTGTGCACGCTGTAGTAGCTGCAGTAAATTTGCATGCAATATATATTATCGAATTTCAAATTATCAAAACATGAAAATACTTATTGAATTGCTTATGCGACATGGCACTTCTGTTTCTGTTTGGCCTCTGTGAAAAGGAAAAAAGCCAATATCTCGTCGTGCCACCGGGTATAGGTGCCCCTGGAAGAGATTAAGAAATGTTTCTTAGTTTTGCAGATCTCCGTGAAGGAAAGTGAAACATTACATGTAAGTTTGAGAGCCCACTGATCAATGGCGAAAGAGTTTTTTTCACCTTTGGACATGTAATGTTTTGTAGTGGAAAATAAAGTTTAAGGAAAATTTGAAAAGGGCACCTGCAGTACAGACTTAACTATGATTTTAGACGACTTTGGCTTGTAACCCGGTGAGTTGATAACATTCGAGATAGTTACCAACAAATGATTTGTGTATAATATGGCAAAAATTTTTTAGTAGACTGCCAAGAATTTGTTTGAGCTTTCACCCTTGCTACTTTCCATTTCTGTTTGAAACGTTGGTCATTGTATCGTTCTGGTGTTTTCGGGTAAAGCGTTTTTCGTCATTCATAGTTTTTGTCCGGAAAAAGCAAATTTCACTCTGCTAACGTGTGCTCCAAACCGTAGTTACAGTACCTGCAGCAACAAGAGTAGGCGAGACAGTAACAGGAGTAGGCGTAGCTACCTCCAGTAACAGGAGTAAGTGTGTAACTTACGCTCGTTTGTGGAAAAGCGTAAATATTAAACAAAATCGTGTACTTTAATGTGAAATGCTTTCTAAAAACTTTGTTAATTGAATGGCATTTGGTAAAATTAGTTTCTTATATTTTTTTCGAAAGCTATTGCTTCTACAGTAATAAAATAGCAGGTTTCAGAACCTACGAATCTTGAGACACTTGCTGTTGCGGCGAAAATTATCTGTGACAAAAATTAGTAAATACATGAGCAAAGAAAGATGTTATCAAACCAACTCTTTAACTGATCTGTTTGTTTTGGCGCATTTATTAAGAAGGAAAATAGAAACTCGCAGATTAATTATGCCAACATGCTGTGAATTCACGTACCTAAAACAAATCAACAATTAAAAGACCAAAAGACAAAAAGGTGAGGGGTGCTACAACCTTTTGCAAAATTTTGCGTATTGAATAGGTGGAAGCGTTTTATACCCTGAAACACGTTTATGATTGAGTGACGTTGACCGCAAATGCAAACTGAAAGAATAACCTAAAGTAAGCAAATGAAATTGTCTCGATCAGAAAAATCAAGTCATAATGAATCAGACTAAGGAATGTCAAATTAGAGATTAATCATCAAAGTATAGGAATAGAATAAAAATTACACAAAAGGAACAAGCAGAAAAGCTTTCAAAAGTGATCATTTGAAAACTTTGTTGGCAAAAGATGAAGAAAAATATTTACCCAATAGTTTTCAGAAAGTTGCAAAAAACATTTACGAATTTTGTAAGAAAGTTATATGTGTTTCAAGAACAAAAAATAACAACTGCTCGATAACACCTACCCTTTGCTTACCCTAATTTTTAGCACAAATCATCATTCTTCTTCCATCATATGCTGTGACTTGTTTGCTGTAACTTAAGATCTAATGCTCTAATCTTTTCAAGCGTGCTGTTGAGTAAAGATTTTATTTGCTGTGGCTTTCTTGTGCGGACCATTTGACATAAGTCGTTGTTTCTGAAGAAATAAACATAAAATCAGTCTTGTTTGTCTTCACATTTTATAGCTCGTTGTCAGCATCATAACTTACAGCAAAGACACACTTCCCCGTGTCTCCATGAAGAGCCTTCCACGTGATCTTGCCGTTGGTTTTTACTTACCTCAACACAGACTAAATCAGTAATGTGATTTGTTTCCGCTGACTTTTTAGGACCAGAGCTAGTTCCACATAAAAAAATTCGCGCGTAACACGTTGCAATCACAATCTTTCACTCTAAAATAAAAATTACCATGCCCCTTCAACGTTTTGGACTATTTCTAATATTTGCCGAAAGATCCAATCCACGCAGAACGAAAAACGTGTTACGAATTTAGTAGAATCATCATCACGTAAGGACGCTCATGTCATTTATTCATTCATTAATTCAAACCTGCGATTTCTTTCGCGGGAGCTTCGACCTGTTCTGGGGAGCTTAAATTTGAAATGCGCAAGAAGGGCAATGTTTTTTCGTCTTTTTAACAACCTACACGACGGTTTACAAAATGCATTAGTTCAGTACAGAAACAAATGCTACAAATTGCATGAAAAGTTTCTGAAAGACGAAGTTCCAATAAATAAATTTGCTGCAAAACATAATATTGACATTCATAAAAAATAGGTAACAGGGACGTTTTTCATGCATTATTGTGACTCAAACCACGAAAAACAGAATTGCGATAGAAAGAACAAAACTCCGAAAGCTAGAAATTAATTGTATGTTAATAAAAATTGTTATGAGAAAAACAACCGAAAAGGACTAACAAATTCTGCAAATTCGTCTGAATGCTGAGACACAAAGTGTTGGCGAAAGACTTTTTGAATCAACTACACAGACAGTCTTATTGTTGCTATAAATCAATGCTAAATTGAAGAAAAGATCTGTGTGTGTAAGAAATTTTGAACTGTCAGACATTGTTTTTTAACGCACATTGCAACTGATATGGCATCTGTTGTTGCAGAAACTTGTCTGAAACTTTAGAATTGACATAAAAAGCACAAGTTTTAAAACCATTACATGCATACGTTTACAGTAAAATATTTGTAACCCAGAAAACAGTCAGTCAAAAACAATTTCAAAACAAAAAAAGTTAATCACACACTCAACGCAATGCCAACGGACAGGTTGCAACAGGACCGCCTGTATCAAAATTGCGAAATTCAAGATTATCAAAATAAGAACATGTTGTCAGTATGAAGGATACTCTTACTACAGCGAAAACTGAAACCGGGCCGCACAAAACCTTCGATTGGGCCGCGGGTTGGACATAGCTGGCCTAAAGCAACTAGCAATCTTCACTACCCAAATGAAACACAGTCCGCGCAACAGGAATTTGCGAAATTACTCCGTCAGTTACTTAAAGCGCTTCCAAACACCTGCAAGGGAGTCTGCAAAAATCCTTACGAAATCTTTTCAAAGATAACTCCAACCATTCTCTACTAAATTTTTCCGAAAAAAAAATCCTACTTCACAGCCAGTTGAATCCATATCTTTACTACACTCTCACTTCGAGGTCAGTCCAACAACCCAGTTGGCAGTATCGTTGGTCATTTCTGGCGATACCCTGTGTTTGCCTAGATGAGATGCAGGTCCTGAATAAATTGCGGGACACACCAATTCTGGATAATTTTTTCAACAACCGCACGGCTCTTGTGAAGTAACCTTCTTTGCCAACGATAATGACAAACAATGTTCTCTATGTGGTATGTTGTCTGACAACCAATCGAGGATAACAAATACATCGAATAAAAGTTGATATATTTTAATTCATATTTTGCAATTTTGAGGCGGCAATTAGCTCAGTGGTAGAGTGTCCGCCACTAAATTAGAAGTTTGGTGCTCAATCCACGACTACTGTGTGCCTTACGGTAGCGCTCTTTGAGCAAAGCCTTCACCTCCACCGCCCCAATAAAAACCATTAATCAGGCTTCGGCCTGCCGCCAGTAGACGTTCATTATATCCATCGCATTACATGCAATCATAAAAATAAATTGCAAAAGCAACTAATCGCAAATAATTTTACTTATGGGGAAGACGCAACCTGCAGCTAAAACTTGATTTCAACTACTTCTACATGTCACAAGGGTTTTTTAACCTTGAATATATCACAGCTGATGACGTCACAGCATTTGATGACATCAAAACAAATGGCGCACATTAAAGCCTGCTGTACAGTTTATCGTATTTAACGATTGTAGGCCGTCATTAATTGTAAACCGTTCATGCACATAGCGTAACCTATTTACTACTTAGCTTCTGTGACAATCTTCATACGCAATATCCCAAAAAGCAGACAGCATGAAGCTGCACATTTTCATGTCGGCCGTGCATACGTACAGGCACAGGCGATGCAACATATCACTTAAATCTGTTGATTTATTTTTTGAGGCAGAGAGAAAGCGACATGGAGACTGTTTGATAAACTGAATGAGTGTAAAGATGGACAGCCAAATAAAAATCAGAAAAATGTAAGCCGTTCTCGGTTGTAAGACATGATTGTAAACCGCAGGAAATTATAAAAAAAGGAAATGAAATGCGCAGATTACAATTGCTAAAATATGATACAAACCAGTGCATTACGTGCAGAAAATGTTTTTTATTTTGGAAACCATCGTCAAACAACACTTCGCACTCGCTTTTACTCCTACAACGCCAACGCGGCATATGAATGAAAGAGAAAATCCTAAAAGCATCTCAGCAGATTACTTCTTCGTCGTTTGAGTGAGTCGTTGCTGTTCACTGCTAGGCCGCACTAGATCTTAGGGCAGGTGTAGGTCACAGGCATCCAGCCACAATTTGCAAGGCGCCGTTGATGGCAGGATCAATGAGGTGGGTATGAGCACTGCGGCACCAGACAGGGCACAGTGCTCTGTTGTTGAATGGACCAGGGCAAGGGTAGCTATTCGCAGCGTTGATGCTTCAGCACCCAAGCAAGAGCCAGCAAGCCGCGTCAGGAGTGCGACACGTGATGTCAACTTTTTACGAAGTGACTCGAGGTGTCGGCGATACGTGAGCGACCTGTCCAACGCTACTCCGAGTTATTTGGGCTAGGAGCAGAAGGGCAGGATTTCGTTGTTTTGGTTGACTTTTAGCTCACGTTTAGCTTCCTTGTTGTTGAGGTGGAAGACTGCCAACGTCGTTTTTGTAGTGCTCAGCTTTGACGGATGCCTGTATGACGCCGTTCTTACGGCGTCCTAACGTGTTCCGTTTCCCTTTGGCGGAGGTAAGGATGAAGCTGTGACGGCCAACCATCTCCACGATCATGCGGATTCTCGAAGCGACAGGTTTAGCAGGCACGTAGCCTGCTTGGGACACTGGGTGGGGCGTAGAGTTTTCTGAGAGTGGTCCAAAATTTTTGAACTATGTCCAATAGTTTTGAAATGTGTCCAACATATTTTTCCAGAGGGAGGTATTTCTTGGGGGGTTTCTCAACCCCTGGTTACGGTCCTAAGGTTTGGTAAGCATATCAATAAATGCTGCAGGGAGACTTACATAAAGGTGTGGCGGTGTTGTTGCTCGCGGCCGCCTTCATCGATTGCTGACTGATTGGTCCACTGATTGTTCGCCTCATCGCATTGCATTGCCTTGTTTGCGCATTTTGTGTCGAACGTGTGTGGTAGAGTCAGACCGTGTGGAGTTACTGACTAGGCCAGGGGTGTCAAACTTACGGACCGCGGGCCAAAACCGGCCCGCGGGATGATTTTGTAAAGAAAAAACTTCCTTGTTTGCTTGACGTTTATTCAGTCACACTTCAGCAACTGGTGACTAGATTTCAATTACTTGAAACCTTAACGCAATGGCCTATATTTTATTGATTTTTTTCTGTTTTTCTCACGTGAAAATTTCCCGTTTTCTG
>JGI24021J15306_10003441_pt1 | contig 17830 bp, 2 predicted proteins | sample Ectturendosymbi1_FD_15306 | JGI IMG/M metagenome (IMG submission 15306)
CATGTGTGAGTAAACCTATATGAAAGCTTTAGTCAGAAGGTTTAGGGAGACTACGTGAGCTCAGACTCATAAGCGTCCCCCTTGGTTTAGCTGCTAACTGACGAACCCATGTACTAGCGTAAAGTTAAACCTAAAGCACAACAAATTGCTAAGTCTCACTAGAGACCACCCAATTTCGTCGTGTACATAGACAATGTTTTTGCTCTGCTACACCTTGTCCCACCTGGATTTTGAAAATTTCAGCAAAAAGGGTTGTTTTCTTAGTTTCTAGTGAGAAAAAACACATTTGACCACTCTTAGCCCCCCAAGAAAAATTAGGAAAAATCTCCTAGTGCCCCCCTGGAAAAAATCGTTCCGACGCCCATGGTTTTCTGTATTGCTTTCCTTAGATTTTGATATGTGAGTTACATGGCATCAACAGCAATGTTGCAATTCACTTTTGCTGCGCTGTTTTGAAGCAATTAGCAATTATACCAAAGTGGAGTGGTTCCTAATTGCTGTGCCACAAGAACTCCTCTCTATGTGCCACAACGCGATAGTGTAAAGGAGGTGCGTAATTAGGGGGGCAAGGGGGCCCAATTCCGCGGGCGTTGAATTACCATTGGGGCGCCGAAAAGTCCCAACAATGTCACAAGTACTTTCTTCAATACAGTAAATATGCTTCCGTAAGACCTCAGGTTCGAACATTGGGGCGCCAAACTTTGCTTCTTGCCCCGGGCGCTGTCTAACCTCGTTACGTTCCTGGTGTAAAGTGAATTTAATAGCTCTTATGATGTGTAAAACGCATTATCCTAGGAGGCAGTTGTCCTGATACCTATAACCAACTTGGAGTTTGTGATAGGCCTACACTTTTAGAGAAGATAAATCGTATTCTGCATGATGTGTCCATTGGTAAATTGCAACAGATATGGAAATGATTTGTAATCAGACACGAAGTCTGCACATCCCAGGTTGATAAAAACAGAACGTTTTACAATGGCGTTGGAAGCAGAATCACAGGGTTAAAAACACTTTTTTAATATTTCAAAGCACAAAGCTACTATGAACATTTGGCACCAAGCAACTATCAACGGTTTGTTGGTGAAAAAAGTTGGAGTGAAATACAACTACGTGCATCTGAAGCAAGTGCTACAGTGTTGATTATACCTTGCTATACATTAGCAACTGGTGAGATGGCTATGGCTTATGGAATGGTGGTGGGGACAGCGAAGAAAAATTTTCTGTCCGTAACACCTCTAGTTCCTGCAGTTGCGGCTATGCATTTACGTTCCATTGACAACACAATGGTTGAAAGATGCCATCAGGAGGTTGAACCCAACTGGTCTTTTCCGAAATTTTGCGCTGTCTCCGCAGTGTGCGTAAACAAACAATTTCTAGCACGCACCTCGCAAGTGTGATCTCATTTTATTGAAAACAACATTGATATAACTGTAGACGTAGCAACGTTCCCAAAAACGCTTCTTCCGCGTGAAATTTATTCAGACCGCGGTCGTGGTGGTGAAAGATTCAGTTCGAAGCTAAGAAGATTGACCTTCCGTACATTTCAGTGTGAGGTGGAACTGGATTATATTATTGTCATCAGATCGTCGCTTGTTCTAGTAGCAAAATGTTTGTGAAAGCATTAGGAATTGATGTCAGTTAATTTACCTGAATTTATCCTGATTGCAAGCGTGTGTTCTGCTGTCTTGTTTATACGACTTCGAAACACTTTACGTAACTGGTTCGTGACTTCAGTTTTAAGTCATGCCCTGCAAACTCATTGAACTTTGTAATGATTTTCTGTAACGATTCCGGAGGATTTTTTTCCGGTATTTCAGCCCATTGTCCGGGAGGGCAAACATTTCTATCAGAAAAACACTTGAAAAATTAGTAAATGCGTATCCAATTAGTGCAAATGATTTAAAACATGAAATACCTCTGGCAAAGTATTTGCATCGGAAAGAGTCGCACTTGCCTACATCGCTCGAACAAATTCTTTCGTTTATAACTCCTTACAAAGCTGCGTTTGCAAATGTAAATAGCTTCTGTAATCTTGTCATTCCCAAGCTATGTTCGTTGGTAAAATTGAAGTGGTATCTACTGCCCTTATGACTGTTTATACAATACAAGTTGTTACGAATAGATGTAACTCTTACCGTCACCAGGGCTTCATCATGCGAGAAACGTTTTTCAAAAATGAAATTAGTGAAAACATTTATCAGAAATTCCATGACCAGTGAATGATTAAGCAATATTGCTCTACTTTCAATTGAAAAGGTACGAGCCGAAAAATAGATTTAGATGATTTCGTTGATGAATTTGACAGTCGACATGATCATCGATGGATGAAGTTACATTGAGTTGATATGCAATTCTGACGTAGGCTGTGCAGGGATTTGTGTGAGAATCATATTTCTCATTGTCTATTTGTCTGAATATTTTTGTTGAGGTAGTGCGTTTTTCGCTCATGACAAGACAGTCATAAATTAACGCAAGGTTTCAAAATCAGCTTTTGAGGATCAGTCAGAGGAAATTTAGTGTAAATATGAAAATGAACAAGTCTGTTGGAAATATTCTGCGAAGCAAGTTTTGCGCCTGCTGTTGCATCTTGCTATCAAGTACACGCTCTAAATGCCGATGCACATATGCCTACCTGCAGCGCTGCTTTAGATGCCACTGGTGCCGAAACCTCGCTGTTGTTAACTGCACGGTGCATTGAATAGCCCTAACCCTATCCACACTGCAGATTGCTATTACACTCGTGATATTAGTTGCGTAACATTGTTACGGTTACACCACATTCACAAACTGTCCATAAGCTACCACAAAAACGGATTAGTCAGTAGTCACCAACCTGTTGGCAGATAGTATAATAAAAGAATTGCTTTATCGTAAGAATATTTTGACGAAACTAGTTGGCTATCACCAGTCTACTTGTCTCTGTGTCAGGATGAAATTCGTGGTTGGAACCTTTTCGCTTTGGTGTAAATTGTTTTCACTTTCGTGCAGCTGTTTTCGTTCATGTGGGGCCAGCACAAACATCTACAGAAAAGATGTTTCGATTCAAATGTGTAGTGCTGTGTAACTTGCATGTTCAGCACCAGGACCGTAATCAGGGGGGAAAACCCCCCCCTGCAAAATTTTTTCGCCTTCCCTGGAAAGATGTGTTGGACATAGTGTAAAAAATGTGTGCCCCTCAGAAAACTCTTCGCCCCACCTGGTGTCCCAAGCTGGTTACGGGCCTGTTGTATACTCCTATGAACCCTCTACAATGCTGTTGATGGACCTGCTTCTATCCAGGCCAGCAAACGAAGGTGAGAATCTGCCCATAACCAATTTAAAATCACGAATCTCAGCCAACACTACAGGCACCAGTAAAAAAGTTATAATTGGCACCAGAAGATAGCTTTTCTGCTCAAATTTATGTGGTTTACACGGAATGATCTAACCCGGTGGTTCCTAACCTGGGGTAAATTTAATTTTCCAAGGGTGTAAATTTACTGAACCATACATTGCAGGAAATGTAAATTTTTATGATCATACCAAACTGTAACAGTTTGTTGAAATAAGCACCAATGAACGTATTGGGGGTAAATCTGGTGATCTTGTTTGATAAAAGGGTAAGGTACGTAAAAAAGGTTAAGAACCAATGAAACTAGTAAGCTACGCATTTTGCTGTCGGTTGCAGATTTAGCTAATCATGCCAAATTTGTCTTTTCGTAGCCGACGTGAGCTGTCTACGCCTCTACGGGTTTGCAATTGCAACAAAACCACTTGGCCATCAGTCAATGCTGCCAGGCGCGTAACCACGAGCGAGAAAGGTGCCGCATCCCCCTCAAATTTCGGATTGCAAATATTGAGCCGTTCCTTTGAGCAAAAATTGTCATGACCACGTAAAGCCAATCAATCATCTACTCCCCCACGCTGTAGATAGCTGGTATTTCACTGAATTTTCCGCATTAGAGCAGACAGCTTACCTTGTGCTGAGTAGCATGGTTTCTTGAGGCGCGTCGTGCTACCACATAGTACAGTAATTCAACGCTACGGTGTAGTACCCGTTGACGGAGTAAGGTTTTGCACTATTCCGCTGTTAGGTCAAACTCCTTGAGCTACTGGAGCACGCCCAATGCATTTTTACCAGTTAGCAGCAAGCTGTTTGCTAATGTGCATATATAGTTATTTACACGGTGCATAACGGTTTAATCAGGGGGCATTAGTTCCGACAAGAAACTCATCCACTCACCTTTATGCTGCAAAACTTCGATGCAGACATACAGCGGAATCAGTCACGGACAGCAGACCTGAAACTGGGTTTTCGTTTTGCAAGCTTGTGTCAGCTATAGTTTTTCCATGTTTACTGCAGTCCTATTTTCACTATAGCTCCTTTCGAGACTGCCATCAGGCATTAAAAATGAAATCGTAACAATAAAACAGACCTACAGTATTTTGCACAGTCCAGAATTATGCTAGCGAAAGCAGTCGCGTTTGTGACCGCTGGGCAGTTCACATTCACACGCCGAAAAGAAAAAGGGAACAGTGATATTACTATGAAAGAATAGCACTGTTGATCCTAATCGATGAGAGCCTGGGTTAAAGTCCGGCAAGCAAATCCTGATGTTCAGCATAGTGTGAAACATTAGTTGGAGTATTTTTAAATCTCCGTTTCTACTGCACTAGGCAACAAAAAGGGGCGCATCTATATCAGAGGGGCGTCAATTTAACGGAGTGCCGAGGGCAGTTGCCACAAACTCAGGCCCGTAACGAGGGGCGTCCCCCTGGAAAAATGTGTTGAACACTATTTAAAATTATTGGACTTAGTTTAAAAAATTTGGGCCCCCCTTAGAACTCTCTGCCCCGGCTGGTGTCCCAAGCTGGTTACGGGCCTGGCTAGCGCAGAATATTCGACACAGCAGTACAAGTGTGCGATTGCGTCTGGTGGTTAGTTGCCTCTAGTGAATTATAACGCTAGATCATATTTTACGATGTTGACAAGCCTGTTGGGTTTGACAGAGTAAATCATAGCGAGTTACTCTTCAAAATAACGGAAAATCACAATGCAGGATGGACATTTACGTTGCTTCCCTACTCTTGCCTTCCCCACTTTTTCCATCTAGAACCGCCACTGAGCACAGGATGTCAAACACGCGTAGTCTATTGTTTAATTCATCTCACGCCGATCGTGCTGCTAGCCATGCGCTGCAGTGAGGCAAAAAATAGCACTGTTCCACACAAGTTTGGCACAAATGTAACCATATTAGGCAAAGTTTATGTAACGTCAACACATTTTATTCGAAGCTTGTTGTTTGGAAAAGCGGTAAAAGTTATTCGTACCATCAATTTATACGGATTTGGCGAAGATATGTGTTAACCGAAGATTACTGCATAACAAATAAAACAGCAACCTCTCCGCTTGCCTTGGTTTCAGTTTGGAAATTTTTATAGATTCTATTTCCAACCAAGTCACATTTCTGATATAAAAAGGATGATTTGATTTTTTCAGTTTGAAAAATAGACGTTACCATTCCTATATAACATTTGTTTCGTAGAACTAAGCAAGGTTGAAAATCACCTTTGGTACTCGGTATTTGATGAAAAAAGCCGATACGAAGCACACTGCTGGTGAGGTTTGCGATAAGAATTTTTCATACGATATCATCAGTGAGCACAGCACGATTATATGACGGTGATGATGGTGCATAATTAATGACGCGCAATCAGGGGCGTAACGAGGAGGGGCTCAAATCCCCGGGCGCTGAAGTACTGCGTGGGGCGCCGTAAAGTTCCAACAATGTCACAAGTACTTTCTTCATTACAGTACCATTTGCTTCGGAAAGACCTCAGGTTCGAACATGGGGGCGCCAAACCTGCTTCTTGCCCCGGCTCCATCTAACCCCGTTACGCCCCTGCGCGCAATAATATATACGTTACTACAAAAGCATCCCCATACCATTTCGATTCTTTGCTACTGACGAACCGTAAGTGGGGCAAATATTTCGTCACCTTCAAATACGTGCAATACAGCATACACAGAATGCGTAAAATCGTTTGCCCCAGCACAGTAGATTACCTTGTAAAAGCAAAACAAATCGCAGACTAACTCTCAACGCTGGAAAACAGCGCAAAATGACGTACATGCAAAAGTTCAGCATCACTTCAAGGCATGCACAATTTTGTTTGTAATGTTCATGTACTTGAGACAACGGAGTGTTTTAAAGCCAGTGGCAACAGACACAAACAAATTCGAATTTTTGAAAAAACATGCGCTGCGGCTTGCTGAGGCAAGTCAAAAAGGTATAAAGGAACTTAAGCTTATGTTTACCCTGTCCCGATTAAAAACCTTCCGATTTAATATTTGACGCAGATTAAAGATTAGGATAAGTTTCTTTTCATTATGGACTAGCCTTCAACTTTATCTGAAAGGTCGATACAAACCACTCGAAAAATGTTAAAATCAAAGTACAAACCTTGGACCACGGTTCTCAAACTGTGCGTCGTTTTTATTTTCCAAAGGACAAAAGTAGTCAGGGCAGTTTTATAACTTTACCAAATAACAATTATTGTTCAAGTGCAATCACATTGACAGTCGATAGCCTATTTACTGTCTCATGATTACGTAACTTTTGTTATTGGTTGCTGATAAACGCACTATACAATTTTAATTTGCTTTGCATCCGACAAACGAAGGCTACAGCAGTCAGTTAAAAAATGGATGTAAATAGGAAGTTAATGTTGCAACCTCAGCGTAAATCCTCGATTGAACACGACTGCCTAACCACAGTTTAGATGTTGTGTTCACATTTATCTTGCAGAACGGAGGAAGAACCTCAATGTGTTGTTTGCAGCTAGGTATTGACCAGCAAAAGCATGCTACCGAATAAGCTTTAAACGTCATTTAACATCATCACATCCGCATTTGTGAATAGGGAATTTCTTCTCTCGGAAAGTAAATGGTCTAAAGAGGCAAGTGTCCACCATTTCAGAATTCACGCAACTCCCAAGAAAGGCTTTATCAAAATCTTAATAAGTTGCGCGTGCGCAATTTCTGTGCACAAAATTGTTAAGTCTAAAAAAACCCCACACCACTGCTGCGAAACTATTGCTGCCTGCTGCAATCGATCTTGCAAGTACGATGATAGGAGCTGCCCAACATTTAAAAAACAAAGTATGGCTATCAAATGATACCGTGCGTCGCAGGATTGGTGACATGGGGCGGAAGCTGGGGATTTTTCGGTCACTGACCGATTTTTTATTGAAAAGACCGAAGAAAATTAAGCCAATTCGGCCGTGCTTTTACAGTCACAAAAAAACATCCGAAAAAGAAAAAACGAGACGCTTTTTCGGACAAATGTCTCAGCGAAAAGAAAAACTCAGGGCGGAAGTCAGCCACGACCAATTGATCGATCAAATAAAGCATCGAGAATTTGGTCTACAGTTGGATGACACAACTGATGGTAGCCAAGAAGCACACATGATTTGTAATGTTCGGTTTGTTAACTTCACTGAATAAATATTAGAAGAGCTGCAAATTTGCAAACCTATTGAACTTGGATGCAGAGGCATTGATTTTCACTACAATTGACTATTTTATTTCAAAAAACAACGTAAACTGGAGAAAAGGTATCAGCATATGCACCGATGGTGTCAAAGCTATGTCTGGCAGCTGCTGTGGCCTCTGAAGTCTAATGCAACAACGTGTACCAATGGGTAGCATAATGGACTCACTGCGTGATTAACCGCGAGGCGTTATTTGCTCGAGAACTGAGTCCTGAACTTACTTAGCTCTTTTTAACTTGCTCATTGCTTAGCTCAGAACGCATTTTCATTCTAATTGGCTTCCAGACGACACAGTTGAAGTCGTCAACAAAGTTGTGAACTTCATTGAAACACGGCCATTGAAGTCAAGAATTTTTGAAAAACTTAGCGCATAGATGAATGCTGAGCATCAAAGTTCGCTGTTTTACTGTTCATCCAGGTGGCTGTCGCTGGGAAAATCCTTAGGAGTCCACGAACTGGTGGAAGAAATTCAAGTTTTTGCAACAAGAAAATAATAAACTAGTTCATTGCTTAGCTCATAACGAATTTTTATTCAAATTGGCTTACTTGTGTGATATCTTTGCTAAATTTAATAAACTGAATGTTTCTATGCAAGGGTCGGACAGCAAACCTGTCTGGAAGTTTTCAATGCTTCCTTTCTTGTCTAATTTGCTTGGAAAGAAATGTGTGATGACGCCTTCAAATTTACGAAGAATATATTTGCGACATCTAAGCTCGAGTCGAAAGTTGCTCAGTACTTTCGGATAATTTGTCAAGCTATGAATGGATTCGCGATCCTTTGGTCCAACCTACCCCATCGTCCTTTACTGAATAAGAAAAAGAAGACCAAATTGGCCTTACCCGTGATAACTCCCTGAAATAAAAGTTTAATTCAAGAAATCAGATAAATCTTTAGCTTTCACTGAATGACGAATACCCAGCTTAGGCGAAAAAAGCGCTACAAATTGTTATCCCATTCGCTTGGTCGCATTTATGCGAAGTAGGTTTTCTGCCATGGCGTAATTGAAACCAAATATCGATCACGAATAAACCTGTAGAGGGAAATGCAGATGGCAGTTTCACAAATATCACCTTAAACGATGCATATTTGTTATTTTTGTTTCATCCATAAATAAAACTTTGATATTCGTGTGTCTTTAGCAAATTCTCATTGCCGGTGCGTCGCAAGTCAAGGAAAATTTTCAACGCGTCGCAAAAAAAAGTTTGAGAACACTGCCTTGGACAGTACAATTCAAAATTCGAAAGGTCCGGATACGATACAAAGAATTCGCAGTTCTCTTATCCACAAGATTGACTTTTCTTCGACAATAAACAAGACATTGCAAATAGAGTTAATATGGCATTTTCTCATCTAGTCAAAGATATGGCCCGAAGACGTACCGTAACCAGTAGTTAGTAGATGCTAAGGAAATCAGTTATCAGGACAAAAATTTGTCACGCTCATCTACGTGAGCCTTTCTGCTTCACAAACGACATGTTGTACTGAGAAAATGAACATAGTCCGGGTGTGTTTTTTGCGGTGTTACCTTTCTGAGGTTAGTTATATACTTCAACACGGAAAACATTTATATTGTTACATAAGGAGCCACACAACAAAGTTCGTAGCTCCAAAAACCATGCTAAGCGATATATCACAAAGCACTGCTCACTAAAGAACGAGCTTCCTCCCACTGCGTGTTTGTTGTTTGAAACTCTTCATTGAAGATGTTTAAGAAGCGATCCCCAAACTCAGCCAGTAAGGGGTGAAGGTTCAGAGTTTTAGCATTGCAGGTACAACAGCCAATGTACTCAACTGTTTACAATGCTGGGAAAACGGCATTTTCAGAATGGAAGAGCAAACGTTCAGACTCTTCCAAAAATGCCTACGTTAACGTAACAAATATCTCAAGGAAACTGTAATTACGTGCTCGGTTTTTCAAAGGCTGACATTAAAAAATTCATTTCGTGTTTCAATCAACCCCTTCCAAGTATGCGCCAATGCAGCTGGTACGGCAATGAGATAAAAAAACGATCCACAAGGTTTCCCAACGCACCGCGAAATAGTTGGCAACGTAGTACAACTGGCCTCCACGACAACATATAAAATAAAATAAAAAAATGTTCGAAGGTGGCGAATCACATCAGTTGAATTCCTAAGAACATGCATCAAATGAACACTCTGAAAACATCTGCCATTCCATTTTACAACTTTTCAAGCAATTCCACCTGATGTGAAAGTTTTTGACAAAGATCACTGGCAATTTTTTCTTGGTCCTTCAAAGTCTCGGAACACTTTGCAATCGCCTTAGCTTTCTCTTCCAGCAATGAACCACATACTACAGCTCTTGCGTAATTGTAACACACCCACGGATCATTGGGTTTGATCCCTTTGAGACTAAAAGCCTTCAAGAATAGACCAGCAGCGCGTCCATACTGTTTTTTGGCTGCCAAGAACTTTCCGCAATAAACTACACATCTCGACGAAATATTCCATTCTTTGTTGTTACTGGCAGCTTGATAGAGTTCGTCGAAGTATCCATCAGCATCAGCGATGCGCGCGAGATTGTCTTCGTCACAAATGGACAGCAATTTTGCGTCGATCCGAACGATGGAGCGCAAAACGGTCATATCATCAAAGTCGCGTTGAACAGATTTTCTCAAACCGTACTCGTAAAAATCGTCTCCTTCTTGAAGCTGCTTGCGGTCACGCAGTGCCAAGGATCGCGCATCAAACAGGATCTTCTTTTTCTCAGCTTTATTGAATGAAGAGAGGCCAGCCAGTCGAATTCCAACACCGCTGTTTGAAGTCAAACGAAGAAGCAGCAGATTGACGTTAGTTTGCCGAAGGCACTCCACGCAAATCATTACAGCTACCTCCGAAAACCAAATGAACTTTTCACGTTTTTCTAAAGAAATTTCTGCATTGTCGCACAGTATGACACGAGCAAGCGTATGCAGTATGGCAGCGATCCTTTCCACAAAAAATATTTGGCAATGGGTGTCTATGCCCAAAAAAAGCACTCCTTTTTCCAGTTGGCGAAACCTATCCAAACAATCTGGGTCTATGTTTAACGAATACCACGCCGCGTCTTTTATATACTGGATGAGTTTGGCATCAGTAACAAGAGATGATAAAAAGTTTACCTCATTCGACTTGAGCTGGAGAACCAATGACATGTAACGCGAAAGCTCTCTTTGGTGCGAACCAAGGTTTTTCCCAGCGTCGATGCACAGCTCAACCACTCTCTTCGCAACTTTACCAGCGTCTTCAGATCTCTGCAAAAGATACTTGACATCCAGTTGATTTCCAATGGAAGACTGCCATAACATGTTCAAACTCTTCTTCAACGCATTTTCAGCTTCAGTAACAGATTGGTCAGTTTCAAGAAGACCCTTGACTTCGTACAAATGGCTGACAGCTTGTTTGAAAACGAATTTATCACATGCTTCACCGTCTGTCTCGACAAAACGCAAAACCGACCGAATATGCGGAAGCATCTTTTTCATGAAGTTGAAATCTTCGGGTTTGCGAATATCTTTGTGCACCAAGGAGGTTAAAATCTCAACTGCTATTTCAAGCTTAGATAGCAGTATTTCATTCTCCTGTAAGAACATCCGGACCGCGCCAAATACCAGCCTGTGGAAGGTGACGGTTGTGTTCAAATAACTGTCTCCGTCAACTTTGCAAATACCGAAGTTGGAAAATTCGGAAATCAGGCTGCTAGAGAGCAACATATTCTGCGTGTTCCTAAAAAAGAGATCACGGTTCTGCGAATCTTTCGATTCGTTGCACCTTTCAGTGATCCTGCCCATCAAGAGCTGTGGAATACCTCCGTGGTGAAACAAAGAAAGCACCATCACCGTGTTCCACAGCAGAGGCTCGTCTCCAGAATTTTTAGGCTTTAAAAGAAGTATCATAGCCTGAAAAATATCGTGTTGTTTTGGGTTATCCCTCTTGGAGTCCTGCCGAATTAAGCGCGTTAGGCTGGGATTATGGTTATTCATTATGTGCAGGTAGTCTGCGTACTTGATCCGCATCTTTTCGCAAACCGCTTTGACAGTTCGCAGTCCCATCGGAGAACCGCTGAAATTACGAACAATCTCTTTAGCAGTCTCTAAATCTTTCGTTTGTTGTTGAACCGAGTCGCTTGTTGATAAACCGAGAAGTTCACAACCCTCGGTTTCAGACAATCCATCGATCTGATGAGTGATGTAATAAGGCAAATTGGCATAACAACAATCGTTTTTAAATCTGGTAGTGACGTAAATATGGATAATTTTGTTGGTGCAGGCCAAAGAGCGGAAAAGGTCCGCCAACAAATCGAGCTGCTCTTTTGGGGGATCTTCGATCACAATTAATATGGGAACATCCGCTGTAATCAGCAATTCCACAAATTCTTGCGCAGATTTTCTCTCTAGACAAGAGATGGCAGACTGGAAGTTTTCTTTTTTAAGCAACTTATGTGCTGACATCATTTCCAGAAGACTCGTCAACTGCTGTACGACATCGTCACTTCGATCACTGCAGTCAATATAATGCTTGACGAATACAGGCTCGCTTTTCACGTATGGAAAATCTTCCGCCAGTTTCAGTACAATTTGTGATTTGCCGCAACCGGGGTAGCCGTGTATATGCAAAATAGCCTGTTGCTTTTGAGCAAGTCTCTTTTTAAAGTTTGTGTAGGAAATGTTAACTACGAAATCTTGCGTAGGATGCCTAATGCAAGTTACTGATCTTTTCTGTTCATGCAGGGCGTCACCTGAAACGCACCGTATCTCGTTTAAACACTCCAGAAAATTAATGCAGCGCAACAAATGGTGAAGACTATATACGTTAAATTACTGATAATTCTTTTTTTCTGAAAACCACCGAGATTACCAACAAGTGCTTCCTTTCATGTAGATAACCTGCATCCCTAAACATGCTATTATTTTCATTGCTATTATAGTAATAACAACAGAGGTGAAAGTAAGCCTGTAGTAATATAATAATTATTGTAATCGACTTTATTATAGTAATAATAATTATTGTAATCGACTTTATTATAGTAATAATAATTATTGTAATCGACTTTCAGCCCTCGCAGAATGTCATATTCAGCGCATATGACGCCAAAAACTCTTACCTGAACTATTATCAGCTGAGCTGAAGGCTACGTTAGAGTCAATTGCCACTTGTGTAGATCCATAAAAATTGTACACATTGGATGGCTCTCCTGAAGAACCTTGAAGTAATGGGCAACTATTACAGCGACCCATAGAAACAAGCGGAAATTTGGCTTAAGAGGCATGTTGCACATTTCTGTCTTCGTGCGTTTCAACGCTTTGTTGCAATAGCTGTTTGTTTTAATCCTGAAAGATTGCCATGGTAAATATTGTGCGGCCTACACGTTATAAATGCTAATGAAAAAAAGTATAATTAACAACCTTAGTTGAATAACCGCAAAATCCATTTTGTGAGCAGCAGGTGTAACAAAGCAAGGCCAACAGGCGAATAAAGCCGAATTTCAAAGCAATTTTGATGAATTGCCTGCTAATGGTAAAACCATTGTAAACCAATCATCAAAAAACACTAAAAGCTACTACTTGCTGAAATGACTGCGTTCAAACGAATCCAAGCAACAACCCTCGCGTAATCATTTACGCCTCCACCAACGTTCGGAACATCATTGTATCCAAAGGTCGTGGAAAATTGCGTCAGTCAGACCTTCGCAAAAATCCGGCCCAACACATGACATACCTTACTATAGAGCTATTGCTATACTTCCGTCAGTTTCTGAAGTCTCCGAAACACTACTGCATAAACATTTAGAATCTAACGATTTTCTTTTCATTCGAAATTCCGGGTTCCGCAAGCACCACTCTACCACTTCTAATCTGCTTGAAGTGTCCCACAGACTGCTCTACGCCAAAAATAACGGTTCTTCACCACGTGTGTTGTTCTTAGACATTTCCAAAGCATTTGACAGTTATTCATTCCGGCCTCCTTTTCAACCTGCAACAGTTAGGTGCAAGCGGTTCTTTTTCAATTAAATGGAATCTTACCCACTAGGCAGATCACAGTTGGCAAAAATTTCAAACGCCGATTCGGATATGTTGCGTACGAACTGTGGTGTTCCGCAAGGTTCAGTGTTTGATCCCTTGCTTTTTCTGGTGTATGTAAATGACATTTCAGAATATATAAAATCTTCTATTTCCCTCTTTGCTGACGACACCGTTCTATCTTACTCCTCAAAATGCCCCTACAATCTTTATAGCGTTTTGTCAAGCGATTTGAATAATCTACAATCCTGGGCCGACCTATGGAGTATCAGTTGCAATGCATCTAAAACAGAAGTCCTTAACATATTTTCAAATGTTTCTCATCATCCACCTCTCCAGTTAGCTAACCACCTGTTATCCGAGGTAGACTCTCACAAACATCTTAGTCTTATTTTCCATCATTCCTTATCCTGGCATACGCACGTTGTATCATTGTATCACAAGGCTATCACACGACTGAACGTTTTTAAAAAACTTAGGTTATCCGTACCAAGGTACATACTACTAGTTTTATACCTTTCCTACAGTCTACCTCTATTTGATTACGGTGATATTATTTACCATAATATCTCTACTGCAGACAGTTGTCGCTTGGAAAACGTACAAACGTCGGCTGCTAAACTTATCCGGGGTTGTATGCAAATCACTTCGCACTCGAAAATCCTGGAAGAACTCTCGATGTCACCTCTGCACCTTCGTCGAAACTGTCACACTTTGTTTGCCCTCCACAAATTTCTTCTTGGATCATGCCCTATATTTTTAGCCAATCTCACCCCTAAACTCTTCCCTGACCTACTCGTAAGTAATCACTCCCTAAGTCGTGGTATGAACGTTCAACTTCCGTGATGTCGAACCGCACTGTTTCATCGTTCATTTTTCCTAAGAGCTTCAAGACTGGAAGTATCCACCTACATCTGTCGAATCACGAGGACCAAATTTGCTTCGTTCCAAAGTAATTGCTTTCATCTGTGGAAAGTCGCATCAAGTACTGCATCTCTGTGGCGTGAATCCACCAGTCACGTGTATCCTTCGTGTAAGCCACGGTCCATAGAACGCACAAACATTATCGCTTGTGTTCGTGTGTCCTTTCCCAGACTGAGACTCATATTTTGCTAGAATGCGACCTAACCAGAGCTTCACGTATGGTTATGTTAAATTCTATTAGAAATATTCCTTTGAAAGAACAGGTGTTCACGCTATCTCAACTAAACGCACTAAGTCAAGCTACATGGAACCGTATTCTCTTATTTGGCCACGTTAAACTCAAACGCCCTTCATCTACAATTATATGATGCCGTTTGTAACTTTCTTTCAACAGCTTTGGCGCAGTTGCAACGATTCGTATTTCTTGCGCTGGGAGCCCAATTTTCTTTTGTTAACGTTCTATTATCAAATGTTTTTTGCGTCTTTATTTATTAATGTAACTTCTTTTGTATCTTTATTTATTAACATTGTGCTATCATATTATCGTATTGCTACTGGTACCGGTAGATGGCATTCCAGGCTCTGACCTGTCGTCGTTTGCCATTAAATAAAATTAAAAAATAAATAAATAAAACCACTTACATTTTCCACTTAATAAAAACTAAAAAACATTGCAGAACACAAATAGCACACGTCTATGGTGGCCCATTGCTGTCAACATGTATCAAGTCAAAGTCAATCTGGATGGAACCAAGTCCATGTTTTTAGGGAATAAGGACTTGTATTCGGATTAGGACTTTACTTCCCAACATTGTTGAATACCCCCAGCTTTAATAAAGTATTGAGGCATCACGTTAAGAACCCCGAGTTTAGAGGGAACAAAGAAAAGAAACCGTCTTCCTGAAGACCTATTTAACATACTTCAATTCACCTCCAGAAAACTTTAAACTGCAATTTTTAATAATGTCCTTACAAAAACATCAAACACACACCACAAAACTGTTTACCTGATGAAGCTTGGGAACCAGTTGTGTGATGGTCAGATGCCATTTCTTTTACTGAGTTCAAACGCTCAGATGTAACGTATGATGGCTTAAACTCGTGCAACAATTGGAGAAGCTTTTCAGCAGTGTTGATATGGCCACCTAGGAACGTAAACAACGGTATCGTAATGTCATGCTAGTAGACATCAACAACGCAACAAAATTTTTTCTATCAATTACTTGATGCAGTACAATTGTGTCAAGATAAAGTCTTGTGTCTTCTGCGTACATATAGTATAGCCCTACATTAAAAAAAAAACAAAATTTGGGTAAAAAAACAAAAATATTTGTACCCTAATTTCTTTGGCCATAACTTTTGAACCAGAAATGCTAGAAAGTGATCAAGGGCTCTAAACAGGGTTCCCACACATTTCTAAAAATCATTTTCCATACTTTTTCAATACCTTTTCAATTCTACATTAAAAAATTCAATTCCATCACTTCTCTTAATTTTTCAAAATTATTGATTATGAAACTCAATTTTACACATTACATAACACTGCGTAAGTGCTTTGCCTCCAGTAAAATTCTGCTCAGATACTTAAGATATCTTTTCCATTTTGAATTTCCATACTTTTTCAATACCTAATGTACATTTTGGCCAAACTCAATACTTTTTGAAGGCCTTGAAAACCACTTTTGAAATTCAATACTTTTTCAATACTTTCAATACTGCATGGGAACCCTGTCTAAAGGCTCATATTATAGCCTAGTTTCCACTAAAAACTTGAGTCAAGAAATTGGCTCTTGTGGTTGAGGCCCGTAGCCCAATGACCTCAGCCAAAAATGTGGTAAACCTACTTCCATTATGGCGTTACCTACAAAAAACAAAATCCAAAACTTGCCAATTCTTTTGGAAATCTGAACTAGAAGACTTCCTGCATCTTTAAAGGGTTTGTACAGCTCCCTAGCTCAATCGTCTGGCGAGATATGGTGGTGCAAAGTAACGCAAAAAATGGCTAATGTGAGAATCACAGCATGAGCATATTGTGCAGTGGCTCCGAACATGTTAAGAACAAGCCAAATACACAAGTTGAACAATCATATTAGAAATGAAATCTGCTACACATACACGTGCAAATCTTAGAGCTTACCATACTGTTTTGTCCACAAAAGTATCATCTGATATTTTTGCTCCCTGACATTGTTGGGATGGTCATACTCTATATCATCAATGGAAGCATCTGTAAGGCCCAATTCTGTCCTTGCAAATGATTTCCAATTTTGATTACCAACTTGATCAATCACATAATAGTATACTCTTGCATCAGACGTTGTGCCATCTAAAACATCATGAGACAAACAGTGGAACAAACAAAGTCTACAGCTACCCTTGAAAATCAATGCATTTACTTATTACAAGCATATAAAGAAATAAATCAACGAAGTATTGCTGGTGAATAGAAACGAATCTTGGCATGAATCTGAAGAAAATAATTCAAAAAAGTTGTAGAACATCAACAAATCTTAATTCTATGACAACTAAAGCAAATTGATCATCAAACACTATTTTCCTCATTCCTCAAGCAACAGTGACCAGAAGTTGCAATGTCTGCTAATGGTTGAACAACACAACAAAACGAATGAAATGTAAATACTGTCATCTAATTCTTCAGGCACATAAAAACCATCATTTTATATATATTCATCCTTGCACAAATTAATTACAATCATTGCTGGAAACTAGAAGCCATGGTATTTCAACGCATTTATTTTCAACCCTACTTATTTTTTATAAAATATGAAATTTATGCATTTTCATTATAGGAGCATTGCGGTGGAAACAAGTGTACAATTCATTGTAAGTCACATTACAGCCATACATTTTGTATGCAGCTGCATCATGATACTGCCGTAAAATTTGTTTATGGAACTCAAACCTAGCGAGTTTTTATGCAACCAAATATATGAAAGTTTACATCTTTAACACTTTGAGAACCGGTCTACGATATATTTGTACTGCAATTTCGGCCTAAAAAACAGCAGTTTTCGGTTGCCTTACCAACGCCATAGCTCCTCTGCCGATTGCGCTAGAGAGCTGCTCAAGGGCTCAAACGGATCGGCCAATCTAGTAGATTGCACTCGGAAAAAAATTTTTTGGTTGGGGTGTGCGGATTTGACTGACGTCATAAGTGAAGTAATTTTAGGGTCATTTTGATTCATGTTGCCTGGCCTAGGGCCCAACCACTAGGCCAAAGTGTTTCACTAAAGTTTTCATTGGAAACTAGACTCGAGTCCAAGTCTTTTGAGCCTTTGATCGACTTTCTAGCGTTTCTGGTTCAAAAGTTATGATCTAAAATAAACAAATT
>JGI24021J15306_10003442_pt1 | contig 17829 bp, 9 predicted proteins | sample Ectturendosymbi1_FD_15306 | JGI IMG/M metagenome (IMG submission 15306)
AGGCTAGTCTATCAATGAAGTTCCTTAAAAATTGTCCAGATACATCACAAGAGCAGTGTGTTTTGTTTGAAATCACTTCAAAAACTTATACCTACTTAACAAAACTTCTTTTTGCTACTTTAATTTGGAACTACAGTAAACCTTGGTTAATCCAGATATTCGCCAATACCAGATAAAACTGCTGGTACGAATGATTTCTAACGTTTTTCTAAATTACGAAAATCTTCGGTTTATCTGGATTTTATAATCCGGATCTTTGCCAGTACCAGATAAAATCTGCTCTTTTCACATCTCGTAATCCAGATTTTTGTCTCTAGGAACGATTTGGCAGCTTTCAGATGTAACACAAGCATGCTCAAAATCACCAATGAGCGTATAGAATTATGATAACAACGGCCGAAACTGCGTGCATCATTCAACTAATCGTAGAGACGATTATTGCGTCACACATAGGCATGGCTCATGTTGAACATAACGCTCAAGGCACGCTGCCGAACCACGGTTTCAGTCTATTGATCAGTGTTGACTGATGAGTGTGCTTGCATCGAACATTATCTCTGAGTGTATTACACATGGCAAGATGTCTGGAGGGCATTACAGTCTAAATAGAGCGACTGCTCATGGACCTGTAGCGGAAACATTTGCGTCAGTCCAAAACTCTAATAAGAGTGACTGCTTATGGACCAGTCGCGGAAACATTTGCATCAGTCCAAAACCCAAGATTTCTTTGCACCCAAGTAATCTAAACTTATGAGCTAGAGATTGTTCATAACTTCCTAGATATGTCGGTAAGTACTCTGATTGTAAAAGCGCCAATAATTGCATTCTGCTGCTGCGAAAGTCTGCTGTTGGGTTGTAAATGTGTTCAATTTAGGTAATTTTCACCGATATCTCAGTACTTAGATGACGTCAGGTTAGAAACAAACATCTTCGGTTAATCCGGATCTTCGCCTAAACCAGATAAAATCGTCGGTCAAATCGTATCCGGATTAACCGAGGTTTACTGTAATTGTCTTGACTAAGCGGTAAAATAACAGTTCATCATGTTTATAACTTGCTTTGAGATCTTGTATCGGAAAAATCGTGTTTAATTTAAAGTAATTTTTGGTGCTAATATTTTATGTGAAACACTCAATAAGCCACTAATTTTTTGAGTGATCTAAATAGAACTTTTCAAGACCTTTGAAATGTGGATTGGTTTGGTAAAACAAAAGTTATAAGTAATCAAAAATGGTGTTACACATGAGTGAACACAGGAGGTCCTGTAGTTTACCCATTGGTTACACATAGAAACCCATGTCCAATGAACTTGTACTTCCTAAATTGGGTGAAATATGTCTGATGCTACAACATATCCAAACCACAAGGTCTAAAAGTTAGTATTAGTCAATTTATAGATCTATAAAGTCAGACCAACAAATTTTTCATGAATTTTCTGCTTCAGTGAACACAAAAAGTGGTCATCTTTAAACACTCATAACTTCGGTTCTACTTGGCCGATTTTGAAAAAATTGGTATATTTTGAATCAGAAAAAGAAGTTCTACAAGCATACCAAATTTCATAAAAATCTGAGAGGGTGGGTTGCATGGCCTGGATCAGTTGATGTGAAATGACCCGATATGAACTTGTTCAAATTTTTACTGCCATAAATGTAGTGGTTGTAGCCTATGAAGGTGAAGCCAACACTGGAATCTGATCAAAATGTGTGAGCCAGTACTGCATATTTCATTCATTCTAGCAAAAAATTGTTTGATTTACTGCAGATAAAAGGCTTGTTTATCTGTACTTTTGGACAGTGAAAGTCCAAGAACAATACATTCTTACAAAGCTTAACTTGGCCCTATGGAGCTCCATTGTTCAAACAGTTATGTCAGAAACTGGTTTTGTTGAAGAGAATTATAATGTAAACACCAATGCATATGTGTATACTTGCATGGTCTGCTGTATATTCCAGTAGCTGTTAATGCAGTGTTACATCAATTGATCTCAGTTTCTTTTTGAGTCATAACTAAATGTTTAAATGTTTTTGGGGAAGCTGTCCTTACTTCCTTGAGCCATTAATGTTTTCCTTTGCCCTACAATTGCTTGATTTTCACTTCACTGTAGAGATTCAGAAACAAATCTTGGTAATTTTAGTGCCTTTTAACAGGATGAATGTGTGAAGTTTTTTGTGCAAAGCATAAATTACTACTCCACCATATTGATATAGTAGTAGTTCAAAGTATTTAGCGATTTTTTAGACTGCAGTAATTTGTAGATGCATGGGTTGGTTCCCTGCTTTTTGTACAAGATGAAAGAATGAAGGTAAAGATGCTGAAGCAGGATTGGTAGATATGCCATAAACGCAATGGGCAGGCACACTCATAAACGGCCAAGGAGTCGTCCTAAAGGCTAAATGTGGTTTCTGTTTATTTTGATAAATAAATATTTTCCTAAGAATAATTCCATGAAGCCATTGCCAACACCTGGTCTAAATATACTAGAGACCAACCAGTCGACTCACCTCAACTTGTCCAACAACCCACTATCAACTTACTGTACGGGTCAGCGAATCAAAGTGAGCTTCAGCTAGTTAGTGGATTCAGGAAATAAACTGCAGATTAGAAATTCGATCGATTGCTTACATACATATTTATTCGCTTATAAGACAAGTCCCATCTTCACCTGGGAGATTGTCGATATTCTGTTTAGACTCAGTTATAAGACGAAGGAAGGAAATAAGGTAACGAGAGAAACACAGTTCAGTATCAAAGTACATTTATACTAGCTTTTAAACCAGCGTGTTTTTATTGATTCTTCTTCATTAGCACTGTGGATGCATTGTGCTTACCAGTATGACGTTATAGGGAAAAACGAAGTCCCGCGCGCTCTTCAACGAACGAGGCGCTGACTCACAATAGGCTAAAAGATTTATCTAATTCATAGCATGACAGTTAATTTAATTACCACATACCGGTATGTGTCTCTGTTGTTTATTTTTGCCAGAAACTGTGAAATATCTGTACAGTTCTGATGAACTATTTTCTATCTCTGTAGGCCCCGCTTATAAGATGGGCCCCCCAATTTGAACCCAAAATCTCGAGGAAAAATCCCCGTCTTATAAGCAAATAAATATGGTATATGCATCATTAACTATCTCCATTATCAGGGTTTGAAATGTTAAACTGGTAATTTCAACTGTCAGTAAAGGAAGCATGCTTGTGAGAGTGCACATGGAGACATTTTAAGTGTTTAAATGGAGTGTGGTACCACATTCAAATTGGTCCAAAATTCGGCCAAATTTCCAAAAATACTCACAAAAGGCCAAGCAAAATATGTGCGACCAAAGCACACTTCTGAAAATGGCCAAATTTTCACAATTTGGTTATAAAAAGGTCAAGTCCCCAACCCTGTGCTGAAGTATTTTCTGCGCATTTAAGCTAAACAGCAGCGGGGTATAATATTTTGCTCCATTTTGTGTGGAATTGTGTAGCAGATTATGGTGCACATATGGGAAGGATGATGTATTGCCAAAGACGGTGTATGAGATGGTGTAAAATTCGGCATTAGATGTAAGTGTTGCTGTAAATACAGTACAAACCCTACTTTTTGAAACCAATGACCTTATTTTGATCTTTCATCCACCTGAGCGCAGGGGTCCCAAATTGCTGAGACCACCACTGCTAAGGCTTGATAAGCAGCTGTAGCTATAGGGCTACAGAGCCGGTTCTTTAGCGTTGTGGTAATGTTTTTGGCTTGTAGCCAGGGCCAGATTTAGGGGAGTGCAAATTGGGCACATGCCCAGGCCCCCAAAAACTGAGGGTCTCCACAGTCATGAGCCATGAAGCCCCCTGGTTAAGACAGATATATTGACATTGACAGGCTGAGAAAGAAATTTGCAAGGGAGAAGTCTTGTAAAGTGCCTGGCCTGTACATACTGGTATTATGCATTTTTGTATCAATAGTCAAAGGTCGTTTTGTTTACTTAGTCATGTACAGTGTAATAATTTTCTTATTAAAATTGAACAAACAATATGTTTTTTCAACTTTTTCTAGAATCTTGCATTCATCAAACTGTACAATTATTTAAGTAAGTTTAATGTATGACTACTTATGATTACATATTTACAGCTGACTGATAATAGTATTTCCTTGGCCTTGAACGAACAATATTTCCTTGAGGTGCTCTGAGGGCCCCCAAACAAAGGCTAGGCCCTGGGGCCTCCACATGTCTAAATCTGGCCCTGGAGCAGACAACCAGTTACCTGTACAGTTTTGAAGGTAGCCCATAAATGGATAGCTCAATACCGTTTGTAAAACCTAAAATATTGCCTACTAGCTAACATTCAGATTTGCATGTGTGGTGTTTTCTTGCGAATGGTGATAAATGATGGAATTTGTACGTGCAGGTTATCAGAACATTCAATGCCCTTGGAGTTAGAGACAAGAGAGTTGTTCGGGCTCTTCGAGAAAGGGAAAAAGGAGGTGGTCCGCTAGGAAGGTATAGTCAAAATGGTAGCGGTATAATTTTGCACATAATTTTCTGTGTTGCTGATACAGTGAGTCAGTCTTATGTTTCTAAGTCTCTGTGGTACGTTTTTCTCAAAAACTATTTGTGTAGATCTGAAACCAGTTCATTTTGTGTTCCTTTTGTTTTGCAAGAGCATGTGATGTTTTATTTCTTTCAAGTGTTGCCAACAGTTTTTGAGTGCTGTCTTGTTCTGAATTGCATGGTCTGAAACTGTTTTTTCATCGGTCATAGACCGAATAACAAATAAACTTTTCAAAAGTGTTTCTGTATATCCTGCCATTTCTGTGTCTTATATTGGAAGCCCACATTTACTGGGATTTTAGCACTAGCATGTTGAAAAGCAAATCACACTGATTACTACGTTATAGCCAAAACTTAAAAAACAAACTCGGAATTTGTCATAATTGGCGATTGTCGCAGCTAGATAATTTGCGCTATTTTTACCATACATACAGATGTGATATAAAACACTTTGCTAGCGCTTCCGCAAAGAAGAAAGAAACCTATACTTCCAGAAAAAAATCATTTCTGCACTGCAAAATTGTTTTCATGGTAAAGAGCATTGTGTAGACTGTTAATTTTGCGTATTATTCTTATTTTGGAACATGTTTGTGAACTTGAGGAATATTTTTCAGGGGTACATAGGTCAGGAAACCAACGATAGCTATATTTTTGCTGAACACATTTTCTATGCTGATTCAACTGTGTGCAATCATTTGAGTAGTCTATTCAGTGTGTGTTTAATGCATCGAAAAATTCCACAGGAATGCATGCAAACTGTAATTGTACCTATTTGTAAAAACAAGAATGGAGACAAGTGATGCTGGGAACTACAGGCCTGTTTCCCTTCCCTTGCAACTATCATCTCCAAGTTGTTTGAGCACTACATTTTGTCCTGAATCTCACCACTTTTGGCCACAACAGACAACCAGTTTGGCTTCAAGCTGAAACATAGCATTGGCATGTGTACTTTTTGCTTAAACAGACTGTTTCTTATTATGTAAACAAAGATACCCCAGTGTTTTCAGCTTTCTTAGATGCATCTAAAGCATTTGATAAAACTAACCACAACCTTGGTACATGAAAAGCGGAAGTGCTGAATAGCCTTATGATGAAAATCACGGCCAAAGCAAATGATACAAATGACGTATTGCAAACGTTTTGTTAACTCCATTGCAAATTTGCAATGCACGGGATGATGATCACAGGAGTTATGGAAACGTTTGCAATATGTGATTTGTATCATTTGCTTTGGCTGTGATTTTCATTATAACCACAACTTGCTGTTTGCTAAATTAAGCATAATGTACCTATGTGCATAGTAAGATTGTTGTTGAGTTGGTACAGGCAACAGACCATGCAAGTAAGATGGGATACCTACTACTCTTCCCCCTTTACTGTAGCCAGTGGGGTAAGGCAAGGGGGAGCTCTGAGCCCATATTTATTTGCTGTTTACCTTGATGAACTATCAAACCAGCTGGTTTCAGCCTGGGTGGGATGCACTGCGGGAGATACAGTTGTGAATCATCTACTGCAGTATTTCCCAATCTTTTTTGGCTAGCGCTCCCTTTTCTGACAAACAAATTTCTATCGCCCCCTACCATGCCTAGCACACATATCAACACAATTTTTTCGTGCATTTCACCATAAAACTGAATTTCGTAAAACGCTAAGTTTTTGTTACAAATTACATGCATACATGTTCGTTGATCATACTGTTTTTATGACATTTGGTCACCCAAAGTTAGTAAGACAACAGAAATGTAATTATTAACTGGGTCTCCTATCGCCCCCCAACCGCCCATTTCTGCTTCACCGCCCCCAAGGGGGCAGTACTGCCCACTTTGGGAACCACTGATCTACTGTTTCCTGATGATATATGTGTGTTCAGCCCTAGTATTAGTGGGCTGCAATGTCTTCTGACTATTTGTGGTGACTATGCTGCCGAACACGAAATTACTTTTAATTGCAACAAAACAATTGGTGTTCTTTTTTTGCCCAAAAAAGTGCAAACAACCTGCCCCATCAAATGTTTTACTCAATAGTGTACGTGTGCAATTTTTTGACCAAGTGAAATACTTTAGTGTGTGGCTAAATCTATCACTCAAGGATGATGATGATGATGATGATAATGATATTTAGAGACAAGTGAAATCATTATACTGTGCAACAAACAAACTCAGGCACTTTTGATCAGTGCTCTCTTGCAGTAAAAAACACTCTATTTCGTGCCTATTGAATGCCAATGTATGTTTGTCAACTGTGGAGCAAATACACACAGACCAGTATGAAGCGCTTGCATGCTGCGTATAACAATGCCTACCGAATTACGCATCACATACCCAGAAATGTAAGTGTTCGCCCACACCAGGCCAACCATTGTGTCAGGACCTTTGATGCCCTGCTGAGAAACAATTTGTATCGATTTTTATACGATGCGCATCTTCATCCAACTTTTTTATTCGATCGCTTCGAATGTCTGATGCTTTTTGCAATCTTCATTTTTCCTCTCAAAGCTCCTGTATGATGGAGACCAACTGCAGTAGTTGTTGGTGCATTATTTCGGTGTTCGCGTCTCATCAGTATTGCTTTTGTGTAGTAAAAAGAAAAAATGTGTGTGCAATGTATACAAACCAAGCATACAAAAAGTAAGAAGTGCTGTTAAAATGCTTTGCTCCTCTCAGTGTTGGTTGGTCATGTGCAAACACCGATTCTGTAATGCATTACTGTATGACTAACCAGTTTTTGTGCTCTTGTGAATGACAACACAGTTGTGGTGATGATAAAGTGTTTTGCTCCTCACCATGATCATGTGCAAATTGCGCTACTGTGTCGCCAACCATGTTTTTGTGCTCTTGTGTCTATGATCGCGTCTGTATGGACCACGAGTCTGAAATAAACTAATAATATTATTATTTTTGAAAGCAACAAACTCTGTTTTGTCTGTTTCAGAGAAGCGTCGAAAGTGCTTTCCGCACTAGATGTGCGTTTATCTACCGCCGTCACCACTTCGCCACTCAGTTATCGGGCCAAACAACGTACTGTAGATACCGGAAGAATTACGACGTCCTCTTCTTGGATATCATTTCCCGGTGGAAGAGGCACGAAGACATCAGATTCATTCAATAAGATAGAAGTCAGGTCTGGCACCGGGTCGAGAAGCTTGAGACATGCTAGCGGTTCTGCCTTGCTATCCAGTCGCAACACTGCGCATTCTCAATTTAAGATTATATCCACATCCGTTCAAAAACTCCGCCAATCAGCCAGCAGCATAAGAGCCGACAGCGTGGGTACTCATGTAACAAGTGCGAGCGGCTTTTTATAACACCTTTTTCGTGATCGACCAGTGCGATTAAAATATAAGAAGGCATTGCACCATTACTGCAGACCGATTACATCAACCAAACATACTTAAAAAAGAGACTGAGTTAAAAACTTGTAAAATGAGGAGCAAGTAATATTAGTGTTGTAACAGCCTGCCTTTTCAGTTGGGCTGCCCATCCTCGGTGAAAAATGTCACTGTTCATCGCGACTATTGAAACNCCAAGCACGCAAGTTCAAGGTGCACTAAAACCGAGGGGTCTAAATNGCCTTACAGTAAAAACAATGGCCAAACCGGTAAGCTTAATATGCAGATCACCACAGATATACTGTAACATCGGCATCCACGATGATCGCGTTGATCAGAACAGGCCGTAGATATTCAGCTTGGATACAGCGACTTGTGAATTATGACCCCCGTGAGACTTGAAAGAGAAATAATGTAATTACGTTTCAAAACGCTAGTGATATCTGTAGCTAAATCTTGTCAAGAACTCCCGTACTTCCTTGTGTCTGGGTAAGAATGAGGTAAGTATCATTAAACGTAGTATCATATTGTGGCACAAACACTGTAGTAATAGCGTATTTGATCTGGATGTCTTCATTAAAATTTGATGGACATGCATCGCGGGTTTTTAATTGGCATTCTAAACATTTTTAAAACAAATTCAGTTGGAAGTACTGCTGTTCACATATAACATGGAAAGCTATACCTTGCTTAGTTAGTACCATCCTTCACCCAGAACAGATCCTTTTTTATTACAGTTTGTTTTCAGAGCCAAAGTTTTAGTCTCTCATTTCAGAAAAGGCAAATCATTTTCTTATTGTTCATGCACTCGAAGAGCAAAACCATACAATTTTCATACATTTGTGTTCTTGTTTTTATTTGCGTTGGATATTGTTATTAGAAGTGTTTTGTTAGTTGCGTATGCAACTAATACTGACCCACATCAATGCGAGAGCTTTATGCATTAGTTGTGTATATAATTTGACGCCTTGTTATCAGCTTTTTTAAAACTGTCCATCTGTTTTATGTTGATTGTTGTGCTTAAACATTTTTTTGTAATTTGGATCGTTTCTATCAAAAACGAAAAAAAAACGGTCAAGAAAATCTTTTTACAGTGCAAATGCCCTATAACGCCACTTCATGGGACGGAAGAAAAAGCGTCGTTATAGGCAAACTGTGGTTATAGCCGAACTGCAATATATCGCTCCTAAAATGGCTCTTCAGTTTAATGCCTAAGCCTGGCAAGGGTTGAAAGTGTTGTTTGCTTAGGATTGCCGCTGACTGTATCGTGTTTTTGCGTGGCCTATTGGCCTATACTTTGGTAAGGAAAAGTAAGAAAATATTTGTACTGTATTTACTCTTCAAAACTGGTTATTGGGATATTGAAATATCTTGCAAGTTTCGCCACTTTGGTACCATTTTCCCGTGAACGAAACAACGATGTGGTACTTATTCCAAAATGGGATACTGCTTCTACAGTTTAGGGCAGTTGTCTCCAATGGGAACGATTTTGTGATTTACCAGATTTGGGGGAATTTCAGTTTCCAGGGGGCGGTTTCTCCAGGTTAGAATATACTAAAATTCTGCTCGGTCTGAAGTGTGCAGACTATATTCAAGCAAATGCTTATGTCTTGTTACTGTGTGCAGAAATTGCAAGGAAAGACCACAAGAGTAAAATGCAAGTGTTCAGAAAAGGTTGACAGTAGTCAAAGCGCTCAGAGAATCGAGCGTTGCAGCGAATGTACGTGTAAATATTTTCGTTCGCAGCACTATGAAAATAGCGGTCAATACATTTTCCTTGTCGTATACCACAACGCGCCAGACTGCCTGACAGCTGGTGCTTGCAAGTCAGCCCAAGTAGTGCTAAGTTGTGTTATGATATTGGTGTTCAGCGCTGTGTTACTTGGGACGAGCCTCACAATTGTTTTGTAATAATGGCGCCTAATAAACTGTGTGAACAAGGATTGCGTTGTGTGCCTGGTTTTGTAGTAAATCAAATTGAAGTGTTGTAATTACAAGAATAAATACGTATAGATTGCGCCGCTGGTTTCAAAGACAAAAATATTTGTGTACGAAATGGCAAGTCACGTTTCATAAAAGCGTAACGCTGGTCAACACCAAGGTCTCGTAATGCGAGCCGGCAAACTTTTTAGACAGTTGCGCACGCATGTTTTGCCCATGCGCCTGAAGTGTGAACTTGACGCTCACAAAGTAGAAAATCTCGAGCAAAATTGATAACACCTAAAACTTGCACGAACGGAATATTGCACAGTTGTAAAAATAACAATATCGTGTTCCATTAGCAGCTACAAACAAAAAATGGTTAGGCCTACTACTGACGCTGGACAGAGTTTTCCCGATCCAAGGAAACCCGCTTCCATCCAACATTTTTCATGGGCATGATTACAATACGTTTCAAGAATTTTTCTGGTGGACATATCATTACTGCATTGCCCCTGCCCGCTCCGGGCGAGAACCAGGGACGTCGTTATATACCTTTTGCGCGTCTGCAGAAGCCATGTCATACCAAACCTGATGAGCAACTACACACTGAATCACCCTTAGGTAGGTTTCATTTGTAAACACAAGCCATTCACGAAAAGTATTTTGCGACTGCAGAAGATCATGATCAGGAGTGTATGTGCCCCAATGTTCAATGGGTCAACTGGAGCATAGAACTAAACCCAGGGCAAACGGAACAATATGCACAGTCGCCAAGGTTTTGATCCCGAACGATTTCACTTGATAATGAAGGCAGTGGCGTACACAGAAAATTTTCATGTGGGGCTTTCATTCAGTGGCGTATGGTGGTCATTTGTGTTTGGTGTGCGCTATTTGTGACGTCATATTCATGTTTCCAAACCAACATTTTCGCGAAATTCGTTGACGCAACATGTGTATTCTTCTACACGCACTCCTTTTAATTTGTGTCATTGCACTGAATATAAACTACCAGCGATCCAAGTTACAATATCGGAGGAAAATAAACTCAACGCTACGACACAGAAGTTTATAATTGCGAAAATATCAGCTGCGCGTTAAAACGGGAGTAAAACACATTCGTCACCACGTCAGAGAAATTTACAACTGCAAAATCAGGCTACGCTAATGTCTTTTCGAATACGAGCAGTGGAGCAAAAAAAGTGTGCGGCTGGTCTGTCTAACGCATACCCCGGTATGCAAGATCGAATCTTGCCGAACCACACAAGAATTGAGAATGCGCACGAAGTATGGAAGAAAAATTCCGATTTTTTGTTATGTATAGAAATCTCGCAAATTTTTAGTTCTCCTTTTTCCCTGCTGAGACGTTATCAAATGCCTGAATGCTTCTATAACAACTGCTGTTTTTGAGCTCGTGCAAGAGTTTTATCATGCTACAGAAACTGGTAATGTAGCCAATGCGGTCAGCACTTGCGCTGATCAGCCATAGCAGACAAAATAGACAATTATTTCGGATAAAGTGAACTATCACGAAATGCAATCTTAAACATGCGTAGTGGACGAAAGGTCCGCAGAAAGTGGTGAGATGGTTTGTGGATGTGAAAGTGGTAAGTGGTGAGATAGGCTATAACCGCAAAAAGTGGTGAGATAGACTTCCCACCAAAACCTATTTATTACTTTTTAGCCCATTTACAATGTTCCTTGAAATTGCATGCTAATTTATTCCGTGGTATTTGCATTAAATCGACAAACTAACAAACAAAAAGTATGCGAAAACATTTAATATCCTTTGCTCAGGTAATAAAGTGTGTGATTATATCAAGCTCAAGAGGGGGTTTTTAACCCCAACCACCACCTTGCGTACGCCATTGAATGAAGGAAAAAATCGAGTATCAAGTGTGGGAAATTCAAACGTTTTTTAGTTAGTTGCTTTTGACCAGGGGGGCGACGGCCTTGGGGCGTGGGCCAAAGAGTGAAATTGAAAAAAAAGCCTTGGGCCAAAGAGTGAAATTGAAAAAGTTGAAATGCTGTAACTAGACGACTTTTTCCTTCATGGGCGTCCGCAGAAATTTTTCCAGCGAGGGGCAACGTCGACATTTTGCTTATCCTTTCCGGGTCGCTGACGATGCAATGCAAATCTACTTTCACAAAACGCTTTACCCTTTCTACATCAGACAGAAAGTGCCATATGTTACGGTAACAGTCACAAATATGCGTTCGTTGGCAGCAGTAACCAGGAATATTACGGAAATTTAAATTAAAACACCACGCAGGCTTTCAAAATTGAGCAGATGAATTATTAAAACTCGCCACAGCAAATACAGCTTTGCTCTCAGTATTCACTCAGAAGTCAGAACTAAACCTTAGCGCAGCGTGGTCCAACTACTTTTGACTTTTGCAAAAATGTGGCAACTTGCGGGTCACATCCAACAAAATCATGTATAAAACAATGGTTTTGCAAGAACTGAGAAAAGGAAGATAGGAAGATAAGAATGAGTCATTAATACAGTATTATTGTACAATACCACATAGTAATTTACAGTATTACAAATCTCTATCAGTGGGATGACAGTAGCCGTGGCTTCTCTGACACTATCGTTCCTATATCAATGCCAATGTTAGTGGCAGTAAGACGGTGACTATTGTCCGGTGTTTCGTCTGTCATTCGATTTATTTTTTTAGAGTGGACTTGCTTCATAGTAGTAAATGTAGCCTACTCCCATACAGGGCGGCTCGTCTAGACGGGCTGCAGCTCTCCTTGAAAAATGTAAGGCAAAAGATTCCGCCAAATGGCCAAACTCGCCTTAAGTTTGGATTTAGCTACGAAATTTCGCAACACAATCATTTTCGGTAGTAACGACACCATTTTGGCTCAACGTTTCCTAGGAATCAAACAAAACCAGTGTTTCGCTCTTTTCCAAAGACGCCGCTTATGCCATGACTTTTTCAGCACACTTGCCGATGAATTTGGCGATTTTGGGGCTGTCTTCGGCACAGCCCTAAAGGAAAGAAACCAGACAATTGGCTACAAGAAACATGGTGTCATATCCGCCTATCGCAAAGCGTTTTTGTTATTTTGACGATGAATTTTCAAAGAAAAAACGGAGGAAATATGATCTTGACTGTTTTTTACTACCTGATTTCCTTGGAGATTGAATTTTATAATTAAGTTTACAATGCTTTTGCTAGTACTTTGGCGATATTGGCGGCACTGGATTCAAATCTGGTCGCCAATCTCGGGCTGCAAAAATACAGCCCTTCATTTATCTGCACCAGTGCAGCTTGCAACATTAGGCTAAGCTGATGAGCTGTTTAGGGTTGTCGATTGAAGATGTACGGCAGTAGTTGGTGGACATCATTCTTGGACAACAAATTTGAAATTAGGCCTTGAACCAGGAGCTCAAACGCGCGGCCCGCACAGGCATTTTGTGCGGCCCGCGTTTCTTCTCGGTAATTTTCAGACAATTAACACCCTTTAACGTCCGCGCAGGCCACTGCAGTGGCCGGCAGTTTTTTGGCCATAACTCTCCAGCCGCTGTAGCTAGAGAGCTGTTTCAAACCCTCTACTAGATGATCATCGGGGCCTATAGAGCCCTTGATCGACCTTCTAGCATGTCTGGAACCAAGGTTGTGGCCCCCAAAAAAATTTTACCCCAAAATAAGAAAATTGCAGAAAATTCATGTCTCTCTCACTGGCAGCTTGCGCGGATAGCGATAACTCGCCGCTAGAACATGATAGAGAGCTATTCGAACCCTCGAAAGACCCGTGAAATCTTGTAGTTTGGGATTTTGGTGGATGTTGTCAGAGGGTAGGTTTATCTTTTTTTGGTTATTCTTTTATGACGTCATCACCCGGACAATGAGCCAAAATTGTGGCTCAAAGTTTGTTTGTATTCTAAGCAGGAATAAGAATCTGTAGAGCCCTAGATCGACTTCCTGGCGTTGCTGGTGCCCAAGTTATGGCCGAAAGACCCCAAATCTTGTAGGAAATCTCTAGGGCAGTGCTTTTCAACCTGTGCGACGGTACGCACTGGTGTGGATGAGAAAACCTTGTGGTGCGGATGACAAACACGGTGCGGAGGACTGGACGAGTGCGGATGAGAAAACCCTGTTGTGTTGTTATAAACATATTTTAAACAGCCTCTCTTTATTGAATCACCATGTTGTTTTTTCGTAAAACATGGTGCTGCGCACAACGAAAAAGTGGCAGAAATTGCGTTCTTATCTCGATAGTTTGAACATCTCAAGAGAGAAATAGGGTATATGAGAAATTATCGAAAGCCACAACGAAACTTTCTATCTGCTAGTTCCGTTGTTACGTCATCATGGAAACAAAAGATGTGCAAGTGCAGGGCAAACATGTATTGTAAGCCTGTCCTAGCATGTGCTGAGATTACATCAAGTTTTTGTTGCCACTCCAGTTGCACTAGACCAGCGTAGCAATTCAATGCGTGTACTAAGCCATGCGCACGCTGATGATCTCAGCAGTGATGTCTTGTGCTGGAAACCACGATAGTGTCACGACAATGAGCATCCAATAATCAGGAATCAATCAATCATTATCTGCTGTTTTTACGCGAATGTTGTCAAGATCAGCTTAGTTTTACCTACCTAATCCCGGTCAGGCTTAGTATGGTAAATAGCAAATACACCATTCTTAAAATGTCGAGAACACAAAAACAAGTCGGCTTCATTCTACAAATGAAAAACACTACCATTTGTTGAACAGCAGCGACAATTTCAGCAACTGATGGCGGTAGGGTAGTATCAGAGCTGGGAAACCGCTACTTTGAAAATAGCGTCGCTACCGCTATCCTTATTTGCTGAAATAATAGCGGCGCTACCCTGCCCGTTACTGAACAAAAATAGTAGCGAGGTATCGCTACCGCTATTCGCTACCGCTACTTTTGGGGAACATTTTAAAATTTGTGCTGTTTTGCAGAAGTAAGGTTTATTTTAGTCTCACCTTGAAATGTTTTTTTAAGCTATCAATTTTGTTGGGTGCCCCTTTTTTGAACAAGCATGATCTGAAAATAATAGTCATTGAACAGTTATAATTAGGGATTGCTCATTTTACAGCAAATGCAAGTATAAATGAAACTTAGACTGCAGACACACATAGAGCGCATTTACTAGTAAGTGGATTGCTGTAGGTTCATCAATTTCCTTTACTGCTGCCTTCTCGCTGGAGTCGAATATAGAACTCAAGATAATAATCCAGCAATAAAAGGACAAAAATTCTTTTTAACAAGGTTTTACGCGCGTGTAAGTTGAATCAGGCCCACAACCAGGGTGGTGGAAAGCCGGGCATTTGCATCCGCCACGAAGTTTTCAGGCATCATTTTAGGTTTTATAAAAAAGGTGATGTTGATCTTTGGTTTTAGTGAAAGCTCCTGAACACTGACTACATGTATTACAAACTGAGCTCCTAGTTTCTCCATGTTTCGGATTATTCACAACAACAGCTTTGAATAGGATGTAGTTTATACAGCCTGCGTATCAAGATCGCCAATTTACAGTATATATCGAGAGCAAATTGGCCAACCACCCTTTTGTTAACATTCTAGCTTTTGAAAGTGCAACCCAAGTGTTGAATGGATTGGCTGCAAATGTGCGTAATCCCGCACCTGCGCACCAGCTGTAAAAATAATCCCTGTGCGATGTGCCACACACAAAACTAGTTTCCTTAACGCAATCAATTGTGATTGATTCGCTTCATGTGGGTCACTGTTGTGACTTAACTATCATTGCTGAATGATGAACGCAAGCTTGAATCATTGCAAGAAGATGGGAGCTGAACCAGGCAGGAGATTCCCCAAACAACCTGCTGCGAAACTAGAGCCTGTAATTGTTGTCTATGTTTATTGGTAAACATATTTTTATTATTTTTCTCGGCCTTTTTGTCATAAGAAATGTTAGATCAGTGTTTCTCAAAGTGGGCGGAATCACCCCCCTTGGGGGCGAGTTTGAGGGGCAAAGGGGCGATAAAACCAAAGGGGAAGATAGGGGGGAAACAACACAAATGGGGCAAAAACGCTCAACCACTAATCCATCGATGAGTTAACTTAAATAGCCTACTGCTATGACATGTCAGTTTCTTGCCAATTTTCATTTACTATGATATTCATTGGACCTTGTTGTTAAAGCAATTTATCCGTTAAATTTTTACTCTGGATCGTCTGGTTCCGGCTACAGTGTGGATTATTTTCACAAGAATCCTGAACGTAATATTAGCGTCGTGATGCAATTGCTTCGTTAAGCTATTTAATAGCTTGGTGCAGCTATTTAATCCTTCCATTTAATAAAATTCTTTAAATGTACTACCTTGTGTGTGCTTTATCATGTTTGGGATCGCAAACGACGTGTCGATAGTGTAAGGGGGGCGATGAAATAAAAAGTTTGAGAAATACTGTTTTAGAGGTACACGCTCATCTATTGAAATGCTGAACGGGTACATGGCCAGAGAAAGTTTGGGAACCCCTAGCTTAGTCAAACTTACGTTTTTTATTCAACGTTGCTGTGAGCCTGTGCACATCACTGTTTGTTCAGCGAAAACCTTAATTTTTCACCGGTGCAAAGTTTTTGTTGCTGAGCTTGCGACCGTGCAAGTACCTAAGAAAAATACAAATGGTAATAAAAACAAACAACGCTATTTTTAACTGGAGTAATAATATTGTTTTTGACGGTTTTCAAACACGATGTTTTTTTCATACGACCAAATTGGTTCGATTGCAAAAAGCGAATTATGCAGTTGATTTCAGTTTAGTTAGTACAATCCGTGCCACGAAGCTCAAACGAAAATTTACTGCGACCACTTTTACAAAGATAGCGTCTCTTCAAATCAACTGCAATATGAAAGAAACGTCATTACGCCTATGCGAAAAAGAATGCATGATGTAGCAAAAAAGCGACATTTCATTACCAAGGTAAGTTGCAAGAACTTTTCCGTTCTGGTTTGAACGAAATGAAATAGGCTACGGCTACGCAGATTTCAAACAACGGTCTTTTGTTTAAACGTGTTGCAGCGACAGAATTGACAGCACTTTGCAAAAAACAAACGACTCCTGAGAACCGAATTGCTTCTGATACAATCTATTTTCACAGAATACGCAAGAAAATTTGCCAATGCGAGTTATGAGCCGCATTATGCCGTTTCTGAGAGACATCTGGTTTTTCTGCACATTTGTAAGATGGTTCTGCAAAACAATCGGTGATTTTATGCTTTTGTATGTCTTGTAAGAAATATTAATTGAAACAACCTTGAAACGACCGCAAATGTTGTTTCCTAAGTGAAGTGCCTTGTGAAAAATGACTATCAAGCATAAAAATGCTTGAGAAATGTAGTGTTTTTTAAATCAGTGTAAAATTCTTTCGGTTATAGAGCAAATTCACCGTCTAACGAAAAAAATACCAACCGATTTAGACGAAGCACTATGTCAGTTCATGCAACAGATGCTTTTCGCCATGCGACAGAACTCATGGGTACAGAGATATGGAGTTTTTGTCAGCATGCCAAATTTTACTTTGCAGAAAGGAGAGGGTTGTCTTGATTCAGTTGTTGAAAAGGCCATCATGAAAATGCAGAAGAAAACTCAACGGCATACGAGAGGCTTAGCCGCGCAGTTTATCGATTTTCTGCACGCCTTAGAATATCAACATATCAACTACACGCTGGAATGATATTTACTACGTTGTTTCTGCCCTACGGTAAGAAATTTCTCCAAAAAGTTTTGAAAATACCGTGAGAGATTATTTTTAAAAAATGTTTGCCCCGATACGAAAACAGCACATTATTTTTGAAAACCTCGTCAGAAAATTTTTTTGTGAAATTACGTTGGCAAATGTGACATGTTTTCAATAAATTCTCGAAAATTATGTGAAAGCACGACAAACGAATGAAAATTGAATTACACATAAGCAAATGCTAGCTGCAACACTCAGCACTCCTGTGGTTTATTGCAAATGAGCGAATGTAGCATCTTTGTTTTTGCCGTAATTTTTCCGGTCCTGACTCACTGATTTTCTACTGCACCACCTGATGCCCGGATA
>JGI24021J15306_10003443_pt1 | contig 17828 bp, 13 predicted proteins | sample Ectturendosymbi1_FD_15306 | JGI IMG/M metagenome (IMG submission 15306)
AATATTGATAACATAAAACAAACCTCATTGCGATATCTCATCATTTTATTTTTTAATAATTTTTTTAAATTGTAAAGAGACTTTATGGACACCCTGTATAAGCGAATTTCAAAAGTGGTTACTGAAATTTTTCTTCAGTTTTGCACTACATACTTGTGTGAACAAAGTTTCTCATCTTTGTTATTGAGCAAAAATGATAAACGATCTATGCTTGGAAGAAACTGATGGAGAACTTTGAGTTGCTCATTTCAAATATTCAGCGTAACATAAAACGATTGGTGCCCCTTGAAACAATTGCAAATAATTCAAAATAGATCATGAAGTGCATTGTTTACATTAGTGGTCGAGGTGTGACGCAAAATTTCAGAAAGTTGTTAAGTGTGCCATGAGTGAAAAAAGGTTGCGGAGCACTGCCTTAGAGGAAACATTGACTGTAGCCTAGCATTCAAAGCCTTGAACAAGATTGCTACCAAATAAGGCATCTATAATGAAATAGTATGTCAAGTACACTGGTGACATTACAAATTCAGCTGATCAAAATCAATAGAAAAACAGATCTTCCACAACATATTCACCATCCAAGAAACCTCTTAACTCAAGAAAAACTTTTGGTTCATTTGGAATTTCAACTGGATGATGAAATACTTCATACCTGACTCGAGATGACATCGTGAGGACTGTCAGTAAAATGGGTATCAGCAGACGGTTCCAACACTTGCGGGTGAGCATTCAATTGGTTTCTTACAAATCTATCCAAATGAACAGAAAAGAACGTGTCATTTAATAGGATTGTATTGTGTGTAACGTCTTCACTCCCACACGCAAAACGCTAGACTTTTAACATGCATCACAGTAAAGAGAAAAAAACACAAATACACGAAGGAAGACGAGGATGTATACTTTGCGGTAGTATAGAGTATATGCTTGATGGCGCTAATGCATTTACTGTACTTTGATGAAATACAAGCTTTTTAAGACACATGCATGAATGATGCCATCATGATTATTATAATGAAGAACTGCAATGACTTCCAAGTACATCAATGTATAGAGTGCATGAGGGAGTTGGAGGCTGCGAAGGACCAAGGGTCATCTAGGCTGCAGACCTAATAAGCACTCAGATCCAAATTTTTTCTAATATGCTTTCACAGACAAAGGTGTGTTTAAGGACTTGTGGGCACTTGCAAAAATTAGGTATGCATTAGGTTTTTGGGACATCCAACAGAACTATATCTGTACGAACTCATTATGATTATTTAGATTAATTATGCCACCAGAACATGCATGGATATATGACGTGAACTGTAACGTTGGCTTTGCTGTTTGTCGAACTATTAGTCAGTATTCATAGCAAGGGAGAAACACCTGTTCCTCATTTACGTGGAACAAGCGTTTTATATTTGTAAAACAAACACTTCACTTGAATTACCACCCTACTTTTTCCTGTTTTGGAAGATTGGATAATAACTAAGTGTGATCTCTGATGAAACGTATGGGTCACTTGACTGCTGTTAAAACTTGTACATAACAGAAACACAATATAACAGAAACAGTGAAATTATAAACGAAAGTATGCGCCCTGAAGTTATTTCATACAATGCCCACTAAAACAATATCAAGCACAAATTAGAAATATTAAGGGCTCTCTACTAACAGAATGCAATAAAGAGATGTGTAAAGTATGTGAGGAGTCACATGCAAATGCTTTTTTAGAAGTTTTCGACATTAGACTTGGCTGACAAAAGATAAAATGCAAGCAAGCACATGTTACCTCATGATGCACAAACCAGTGTGTATTAAGTTGCATGTCTCAGTGCCATGCACCCAGGCCCATAGCTAAGTTTCAAGGTTTGGGGGTCAAGAGATTTTAGGTGGGCAAGATTTGTGTTTTTATTATATATTTAAATCCATTTTTTCTGGGCACAACAAAATTTGGGGATATTGCCCTCAAATGGCTACGATTCCACATGCACCATAGGTCGCTTTCGTCAATGCGGTCAAGATATAAATATGTGTCTGAGAATGTCTGTGGACCCCTGGGTAGCTCAGATACACATTTATAGGAAAGAACAGTGAAGCAAGCTATGAAAGTAATCAAGATCAACAGCAAACTTAACAATTTTCTTTTTGCGAAAAGATCATAAGAATCATCATCTCAGACATAAACTGAGCTACCAGAAGCTAACAAGCCGCATGCTTTTGTGCTGAGAAAAGAATTAAAATGCAAAAAAATAACTGACGTGCCATTGTTCAAATTACTTCCCCAAGGTTCATTGTAACTACATGTTGACAACAGAGCTGACAACATTTGAAGCACTATCTGTAAATAAGAAACTGTGCATTCACATTCAAAACATGCAATACAGCTGTGCAGGAAAGAAAATAACTCAAGTACAACAACAACATCATATCAAACACTAAAGCTACTGGGTTTTACAAAAAAAACACGCTAAAAAGATGGTTGATATTCAGCAAATGGAAACAGCATTCAATCTCCAAATACCAGGTAGGGATGGGCATTCAAAAATACAGATGAATCTGGTTAATCGCATAACCAATTTGCCAAGCTTTTTTATGCATTTAACCAGAATATGCAATTATCCGTCTCAAACAAATATCTGCAAATTTATAGCCCTACTCGACTTCTGTCCACATGCTTGCTACCTGACACCGTTGGTATGTTATAGCTTGACACCGAACATGGAGATTTTTAGAACTGTGGTATACAAAAGTGCTTCTAGATGTTCTAAAAATCCCTTGCTCCTAGTACAGTTCTGAAATCCTTCAGTGTTTAGCAAACCAACGGTCATCAGTTGAAACGTAAATTCAAAGTTGATGCGGGCCCCTACGTTGCATGTTGTCTTGAACGTACGCACTGCATGTGTGACATAATAATCGCCTGTATCAATCGTGGAACATTTCCCACACTCGGGCCCATTTTTCTGCTTTGGACTGTGCAATGCAGTTGTGAACATGTTTATGTCTCACTGCTGTCATGTACGAAAATTTGTAGAACTGCAGGATATAGAAATGCTTTTAGAAGTTCTAAAATTATCTTGGTCCCAATACAGCTGAGCGCTGTATGTAAAGATTTAACTAATTTGTGAGCCTGTGACATCATGAGGCTTTTAAAATCCCAATGGCGTTTGTGATGCATCACTGCATCATTCAGTTGGGGCATTCACCGAATGAATCTTATTGATGTAAAAAAACAGAGAGTGAAGCCAAACAAGTAATGATATTAAAACAGTGCATTGTCTGCGGCGGAATGCACGGCATAATTCTGCATTTTAAACTGTGCAGTGTACTCTGTGCGCAGTGCTTCGGAAAAGTAGCAGTTGTCAAACGGAACTAAAAAGTTGGTGTAGTGGCCTACAGGTGCAACATTTTTTGTTCTGTAAAGAATTTAACACATCTTGTGCAAAGGAATTAAGCATAGTTGCATGCATCGGGTCCTTATCCAATGCCATAACATCAACTTTGAAAGTGCTTCTTTCGAGTCAAAGCTTCGCACCCGTAGCGACAAGATAGAACCACACAGCCCTGTATACAATGCGCTGATGCCCGGAAGTTGAACACGTGGTGTTGATTTTCGCACATTGGTGAAGGGAGTCATTTCGGCAACAGTTGCTCAATCTGATTAATGGCACCAAAGGTTTTCACACTATCTGAGCAGTGCGTTTTACACTCTTTTAAAGTTAACTATGTGATTAAGCGTAAGTTTACAAATGTATGGTGATTTCTATGCGAATAACAGGTTTATGCAAATAACCGGTTGCAATTAACTGGACTATTTTTTTCACGTGTGAATGGCTTTGATTTGGGATTCTAGGATCCTATTCGATAAAGCGATTTATGCGTTCAACCAGTATGCAATTAGCCGAAGTCGTCTGTATTGCATCCAGAAGGATTCAGAGATCCTAAACTATCCGAATCCAAAATGCTAATGTAAACCAGGGGAGAGAATTTGGTTTAGATCAGGGATCTCAAAAATGCAGCCCATGACATTTTGTGTGGTCTGTAATGCTTTTTGGGAATTTTCAAACATTTAACATTTAAGTTATTTAATTCATTCATAGGTTTTGAAACTGTTTGGCCAGCGAGTGAACAAGTTCCTTTCAAAACGAACGTAGAGATGGCTAGAAATGACGATACCATTAGCAAGAAATTAGTTGTAAAAGCTGTTTCTAATAAGGTTGAGGTACCGTCATTGTCACATGAGCGTCATAATGCCTGAAACTGCAACACGTTTGTTTTTGGCTCTTTTTTACTACCCAAAAACCCAGTTTTTTTCAACTACCAAACCCTGGTATTTTAACACTTTGGTGTCCGGCCGCTTTTGGGGATTAAAAAAACAACAACACTGAAATGCACGTGGCTTTGCGTGGGAATTTCTCCCATTCGGTAAGTGCTACCGACCTGGTTGAAATGTCAAAAGACGCGTCAGGACTTCTAGTCCACACTCGAAAAAAATTTTTGCTCAGGGGTTGCGGATTTTTTGGTAGTGACGTCATAAGTGGAGGACTTTAGGCCACCTTGGCCCACTTTGCCTGGCCCTGGGCGCCAACCATTAGACGGTAGTATTTCGCTGAAGTTTTTATTGTAAACTAGGCTACAATCCGAGTCTTTTGATACTTTGGATGACTTGCTGGGGTTTCAGGTTCAAAAGTTAAGATCTGAAGTAGTAAAAATATTTGACTAATTAGCTAATTAGACAATTAATTAATTTGTTTATTTTAGATCATAACTTTTGACCCAGAAACACTAGAAAATCAATAACAAAAGACTCGGACTCGAGTCTAGTTTCCAACAAAAACTTGTGCGAAACACTTTGGCTAAGCGGTTGGGCCCTAGGCCAGGCAACATCAGCCAAAATGACCCAAAAACTACTTGACTTATGACGTCACTCACAAAAAAATTCGCAACCCCCAACAAAAAATTTTTTTAGAGTGCAGACTAGACGATTGGTCGATCTGTTTGAGCCCTTGAAGAGCTCTCTAGCGCAATCGGCAGAGGAGCTATGGGGTTGGTAAGGCAACCAAAAACGTTTTTTAGGCCGAATCGAAGTACGAATATATCGTACACCAGCCCTAAAAATGTTTAAAAAACTGGAAATGCTGTTGCATTCAAATATTAGTAATTCTGATGACACTGAAGTTGCAGATTAACACGTGTAACGGCCAAATTAGCACGTTTGAAGTTTCAACTATTATCATGAAGCACAAAGTGCAGGTTTTTCTCAGTGATCATCATACGTTCGTTGTTGGTTCGTTTATATTTTTGTTTAATTGACCTGTTTAGACGGATCGTGGCGTCATTTTGCACATAAGTGTCTATGTGAACTTTGGTCTTTTTGCTAACCTAAATCAAATAACTGCCACGTGAGGTAGTTCTTCAAAGGTATGCCATGGTTTTGTAGTTACTAGTTAGTTCATTTATAAGCTGTTGTGTGTTAGTTCATATACAAGCTTTGATTTATGGCAAAATTGATTCGGTCCTTTTCAGTTTGCAATAACTTTCTGTAAAATATTTGACTTTGCTTTAGAAGCGACTTTAAGCAGATTTTTAATCATATGCATTTAGTTTAAAGACGTTAGTAATCAAAGAAAATCAGCCATTTATTATAAAACAAAGCTCAACAGAATCCATGCAATCCATGAAAATGAAGACCACAAAACTATTTTGGCACAGAAAGAGATCCTATCACAAATTGTGAAAAAAGAAATGAGTCTTTTAGAGGCTACAAAGAAGAGGTCAAACAACCTGGAAGAAACTGTTCTATGTCTTAATTACAATCAAGCCCAAATCAGAGAGCATAGGCGGATCCAGGGTGGGCTAAGGAGGCTGAAGCCCTCCCAAAATTTTTTCAGATATGTTTTTTGATCGATGGTTTTCGACACAGAAACATCCACTGGGGTTATTGTTATGTGTAGCCTTCAAATAAGCCATTTCTTGCAGAGTGATAGGGACGAAAATATTCAATGCATAACTTATTTTGCTGAATTTGGTGAGTCCGAATGTGTTTATTTCAAATTAAACTTCTGATAAACAAGTTTTTATATAATAAATATGGTCCCAATGTTATATAACTATGTAAGTTTTTACATAATGTATTTACAATACATATACGCAGGTTTTTTTAAAGCTGTTTTAGTGACCCGATTTGGGTCCCTAGAATTGAAAATTAGGTCCCTAGAATCAGAGAAATCGGTTCCCTACTGGGTACCTAATCTTTTCCTTAAAAAAAACTGCATATATGCTATATAAACCGTATGTACATAGGCGCAGCCAGAGGAGGCAGGGGACAATGGCCCATTCAAATTTTTAGAATATCTAGTCATTTTGTGCTTTAAGAAGCAGTATCTCGATCAAAAATTGTTGCTCACCTAAAATCAAACAGTTTGACCCACCCAAAATTTTGGGCTGGTCATGCCACTGCGCACGTAAGTACTGTATTTAAACTTTTCTTTCATTTGGGTAAGATCGGGCTTCTTGTGGACAAACGATGAATAAGCAGCAGACTCAGAACTGTCGCTAGAAAGTTTTCAACAGGGGGGCTTTGCGTTTGTGCGGGGGCTTGATGTTCTAAAAGTTGACAGAAGTTCCATTGAGTGATAGTGTTTCATGTTTCAATTTGGGGACTTGGTGCTGTGTTTAGGGGGGCTAAGCCCACCAAATCCCCCTTGTGGTGACGGGGCTGAGCAGACTGTGGACAAAAGTTGAATAAGCTGCACATAATACTACTTTTTCCCACAAGCTTTTATTAATGATTGCAGCTCATGTTATTACTGTAGTTAAGTGAAGGCATTAAAATTACGCTACAGCGAACATACAATGCAGTAAACTATAGGCTACATAGGTTAGAGCACTGAGTGACTGCGTAAATTCCTAAACAGCAAACCTGACCATAAAACGTAGCCTACATGTCAGGTACGCTTGAAATGAAGCGAGCTAGATTAGATGTAGACTATGCTAAAAATGACTATTGATTAGCATCAGACCTGCCAGCAGGTAGTGGGGTGGGAACAGTGTTCCCACCTTTTCGCAATAGTAGCGTTACTTGAAGACTTAGATTTTTCATAGCAATTTGCACGTGTAGCACCTAGAGCAGAATAAACGAATAAATGACAAGTTATCTCGTGCATAGCACCATAGCACTAAAGTGAAACAAGAAGATTCAGTGCAGAAATTCTAGTAGGCCAATCAATCTTTCTTTGTTTGGTATGGGAACGACGTTCCCACACCTCTTTTTTAGCAATACACCGCTGCCTGCCAGCAACAATTTTTGGACACAAGTTCAGCTCAGCACAAAATCAGATGCTTTTTTATCGACCAATATTCTGCTGTCTCTAATTTTTTTTCAACCTACTGTACAGTATTTCTAATAGTCACGTTTACTACAAAAAATTGAATGAATGAGAATTTGGTCAATGACTAGCTGTGACGTGGAAAAATATTGTCGGATCATTTTCAATGCCCTTTTTATGCAATAAACACCTTCCAGGGCAAAATGTCAGCCTAATTATTGTTTTCGCGTTTTTTGGTATGTTTGTCTCTATGTGTACCCCAAGCGTTTTTTCGAGAGGAGGAAACTTGTGCTTGTTTTCAAAATAATATACCTTTTTTGACCTTCAAGTTATTTTCTATGGTCACAAGACTTCGATAATCAACAGCATTTTCTTTTACATAATTTGTGGTTGATAGTCTGCCACTGATGGGCAGATCAGTGGTGCCTGGGTTAAGAAACAAGTTTGGCGTCCCCATGTTTGAACCTGAGGTCTTTCAGAAGCAAACGTGCTGTTTTGAAATAAGTGCATATGACATTGTCGTAACTTTTTGGCCTCCCACAGTGATTCGGTACCCAGGGTATTATTCCCCTTTGCATCTCTTTGTTACGCCTATGGTGTTATGCAATAAAAATCAAAAAATTCTCTGAAAATAAACAAATTTTCAAGTCCGAACATCATAAACTTCTATTCCATGAACATCTGCAATTTTCTAACACAATACGGCATGGATCTTGCACAGACTGCCGACAGAGGTTACCGGTGGCATTTCAGGTTTCTTCATGGAACTTTTGTGTCAATTCTATGTCTGCCCCACACTTTTTCATCATGGACCTGTGTTTGTTTTGCTGATAATAAAATTTTTCGACTTTCACCAAGTGACTTTTTGAAGGTTAGATAAGTTTGAGAATAATTTCTGAATTGTTTTGAAGGCTGCTTCTGCTCTGGAAATGTCTCAGTAAGCCTGGGTAATGGTGAGAATGCGATTTAGTCACAATGTACATGGTTATTAACCATGGTTGTTTAGAAAGGTTTCCTGAGCAGTTGGGTCTTCACTGCTAGTATGCAGTCAGTACACATCCGGATGAACTCGTCCTTAAGCCCCCCCGCAAAAAATATCCTGGATCCACCTATGGAGAAGACTTTTTCAATGGAACCAGAGGGGGCTTTTTCAGCTTTGAATGGATTTGTCACAAAACTTAGAAACAGACTGAATGATGGAAGTGTGCTTTAATTGTCATGCGTAAGTATTATAAACATCATTGAAAAACTGTGCTTAACTTAATTAGTAATTCGCTAATAAATTGTGCAGAGACCAACAGTAGTAATTTCACAGTGATATTGAGTTTCATTGCTCAAAATCACATTCACTTCAAAACCTGGAAAAAAAACGAGTTTTCCCTGGTTTCTTTTTTCAGCTACCTGAAACCTGGTTTTTAAAAGTTGGCCCCGAATTAAAAACACTAGTCCCTAGATCAGAACTTTTGACTGTTTTGGGAGATTTTTTAGGAATTTGGAAAAGTTTGAAAATGTGTGAAAGCAATCATTTCAGTTTATTTTGCAAATCATGTTTGGTTCTATTTTTAACACTTATCATGACGCTCTGATTTTATGCTTCACCACTACAGATTTAGGAATTTTTTATGTAAAATAGGTATTTTATGGTATTGTTCTTGGGATCTTCGGAGTTGCATTTGTGAAAGCCCTTGCGCTGGTAATTTCCAGTTCACTGCATGCGCTCTTCTTAAGCGTAGGCATACGGGTAGGCATTTTACTGGGAGGGCGAAAAACATTTGCCCTGAAAATAACAATTTGGCCTGAATCTAACTTTTTTAGTTTAATCTGAATGGAGACCAAAACCTCTTGTAAACCCGTTTTATACAGTTGAATTTGTTTATAATGGCTTCGTCTGTAACGTCAATTGACCTATAACGTTACATTTTGTTCGGTCTTGATAGCATCTTTTACATGCATTTCAATTCGCTTATAACGTCAATAACGGTCTTTATGCAATCCCCTAGAGCAGCGTTCCCCGAAGTGGGTTCCGCGGAACCCTAGGGTTCCAAAGACAAATCTAAAAGGTTCCACGAGCTACACTTTCTGGTTTTGAACAAAAACTGCTGATATGTCCTTTAACTCTTTGGGAGTGTGGCAACTGGCAGCCGCTATAATATCATTTGATCTAGCTTTCCTCTTACCCCGTTTTGTTCACTAGTGATGCACAGTGTCGTCACAATATTTATGTGAATCAGGTTTTACCTGATATGCGCAAATGAAGACCAAGTATCGCGCCAAATTGAACATTACAGCAGATATAATCATTCAATTATCAGCTATTAAGCCGAACTTTTCAGAATTGTTGCAGTCCAATAAACAAACACACTGCGCTCACTAAGACGTGCTTGTTGTTGAATTGTTTATGCGTTATGGTTGCTTTTGTTGTGCATAATTTTGTTTACAGCACGAAATTTAATAACGGCAATATGAGTGAAAAAAGTGTTTATATTTACTTGGCAGTTCTGGTGGGGGTTCCTTGTCCACTTGAAATAACCTTGCAGTGTTCCGCGGACAAAAAAGTTTGGGAACCACTGCCTTAGGGATGCCGTTATAGGCAAATTCTCTAGTTACCTTGCTTGTTAACTCAAGGGGGTGAAGCTCTTGCCTGTTGTGTTCTCCCAGACAAGAAACTTTACGGTAATTGCCTTTATTAATGCAAACATGTACGCAATTTCAATGGCGCAACACAAAAGTTAAAAGCGACAGTTCTGGATCAAAGGGTCTGACTCCCTGCACCTGCCTGTGTCAATACGTCTGCACACAGCGCCGTAGGTAACGCCACGCACTAGTGCGCAACAACATGAACCAATTTACTTCTAAAAACTGACTAAATAACACTGGCTGTACGCAACGTGATATTAACAAACGTGAATAAATGGAAACAAGAAGGACAACTAAAAAAATGTAGCAGCGGCTCGTCTGTCATCATTCACATCATGAAATATCAAGAACGCTTCCTTCACTTCAGAAGCCACCTCACTTTCAGCCACATAATGACAAAGATGAGCTTTTGTTTGTGGCATCCGTTGTCTTGTCTACTTCTGCAGCAACAAATAAGGCTGCACTTATCTCCTTTATAAATATCATATCTAATCACATCGTCTATTGCTTTAATTAAATCGTTCTGAATTATGTTTGAGAAGCCAGAAAACACAGTAGATGTCTCTAAATGGCTAGCTAATCTTTCATCTCTTGCAGCAAGAGTACATAAGAGTTCCACATAGTTGCCATGATAATGAGGAGTCGAACTCTCATCGTTACTACGAAACGATAATTGCTGTTTGGCTAGGAAGCAATTTACATTAAGGAGGTCTTTCAAAATCTCTCAGTTTTTCCCTTACCTTAGCATTGTGAACGCTGATATTTAGCCTCTGCTGTTTGTTCAAAGCCAATGTCTATCCTTGCGCTTACAAAAGTTTTTAAAGCAATTTGGTTTTGAATGTGATTTGTTGACCTTGCATGTCTGCTAAGGCTTCTTGGTAGATATTTCATGTCACAAAATCCTGCTGTGGTCCACACATTTTCATAGCAAATTTCCTTTACGTGGTTTGTCGATCACGCCAGTGATACTATATCAGTACAATAGAAGTGCCTTACTATGTCACAACAATGAAACGTTTTCATTGAGGCAGAGATATTGGCTGCCTCCCTTCGCGGCCTTATCACTGTAGCTGCAAGCCTGACTGATGTGGCATAACGCTGCATATTCTGTGTATTATACACAACGTGAAATGAGTGCCAGACTATGGAATGCGAGAGCATATAGTAGAAGTAATACACATATTAAAAGTGTATACAAACATTACACTGTAGCTGACATGAAGGTTAAAGAGCTGACATAAAGGTAATTGCATGGCAAGCACTCACCAAACATTGTTTGTGACAAACTACTCCATGCGAGAGAAGGCACAAGCAGTCACTGCCTCCCTTCGTGACTTCCCCCTGACTTGAAGAGATATGCCAATTCACATGCATTGACGATGAAAATGATTAGAATCATACAACAATTGCACCTTTTCAACAGGAAAGGGCAAATGTTTATTCAATTTGTTATCTTGGATTCCTAATTCATTTTGCACATTTCATGATTATGTACGGCAAACAATCCCTCCCTTGCATTCACACTGACGGCACGTCACTGATTTTTCATCATTTGCCCTGAAAAACAGAGTTTGCGCTTGCCCTGAAAAACAGAGTTTGCCCTGAAAATTTTCACTGTATACTTTTCACATTCAGGATTTTTGAGCAACTTGTGCTTGCCCAGAAAAACAGAGTGTATTTGAACTTGTATTGAATATATATTTTTTATCATTCAGAATTTGGAACAACTTGCGCTTGCCCTGAAAAACAGTGCGCCCTGAATTCACTGTATTGAATATAAACTTTTATCATACAGAATTTTGAACAACCTGCGCTTGCCCTGAATAACAGAGTTTGCCCTGAATTCACTGTATTGAATTTTTTATCATTCAGAATGTTAAACAACTTGCGCTTGTCCTGAAAAACAGAGTGTGCCTTGAATTCATTGTATTGAATATGTATTTTTTTATTATTCAGAATTTTGAACAACTTGCGCTTGCCCTGAAAAATAAAGCGCGCCTTGAATTCACTGCATTGAAGATGTATTTTTCATTATTCAGAATTTTGAACAACTTGCACTTGCTCTGAAAAGCAAAGTTTGCCCTGAATTTTTCAAGCCGGGGGGGGCTGCTTCCCTCCCCGCCTCGTACGCCACTGTTCTTAAGACAGCAACATGTGCAGTAATTTCTGCAGTTACGTGCATTTGTGAGTTTCTCACATGTTTTCAGTTGTAGTCGCTTTGTTAACATTTCAGTTAGTCAAAATGCCTGGAAAAAGGGGAACTTTGAAGGAACAGCTGCCTTTGCTGGCACAAATGGCTTGAAAATATCTTTGCATAACCTGCTACTTCAGCTTCTTCAAAGAAATCTTTTTCCGGTGCAGTAATAACTGCCACTAAGTTGAGATCACTGCTAACATACAAACAGTTGGAAAACCTTGATGTATTGCACTACATCAGCGGCGCATCGTTTCACTGTCATGTCAGCTCTCCTTGTGCTGCAGGTACTCAGCATTAACGTCAATCAAATAACAAACACTGCCACTGCAGGTCCAGGTTTTTTGGAACAAGCAACAAAATTTCCCTTTCAACGTTGCATATGATTGTCATGAAAAATCCACATCGCTGCCTTGCTGAAAAATCACCTACGCAATAACTTGAAAGAATCTACATTGACCTGTGCATCGAGCACATGTTTTTCAGAGTCTGCTACTCAGGCAATGCTAGACGTTATCAAAACTGTAAGAAGTTGTACACAGCCAGGCACACGCAGAGCTATTTTGTAATATTTCGCTTCATAGCGAAAGGACACAATCGTTATTTTGGCACTGTGGGTCTATGTTTTATATGCTTTTTACACTTGTTACAATGCAACTAAGTAAGGTCTACTTCAATGTCACACCATGTAACGCGGGTTCGTTTCTACTCAAGCTATACTTTTGAGGAATTTTTCAAATTGAAAGGCATGACGGCTAGCCACAGAAATTGTTGTCACATTGTCTGAAGAAAATACCAGACAAGCATTGTATTTCAAAAACAACTTTGTTGGTTTGAACAGCTAACAACATTGTTTGTCGTGCAAGAAGTCTTATACTTCTTCCTCACAATTCATTTTTACATCACGATGCAAAATCAGATAAATTTCACTCATGGTTATTCTACACCAAGGATGGCCAACCCACAGTTTGTGAGTGGCTCTTTGCTCAGTTTCATGCAGCTGTTACATAAGTACCATATTTATTCGTATAAAGTTGCACAGTTTTGTCCCAGTTGTTCACCTTGAAAGACTTACCCATGCATTGCGTGGAAGTGTGCTTGGTGGCTTGTGCAAGCACATACACAAGTGAGCGCATTTGTGCGACACACGTGCTAGTTACTGTGTTGCGTGAAAGTAACGTGCATAACAATAAATGGCTTGTAAATTTTTGTCATTATCATTTTGGTGCGTGATATTTACAATAAAACCAGCTGAGCACAGGAATGTATATGAATGAGAAAGAGATGGGGTAGTGTTCATGTGTGCTCATTTGTATGTGGCTCTTTGCAGTAACACAATAAGATATGTGGGTCTTGGTCTCTGACTGGTTGGCCACCCATGTTCTACGCTGTGATTTCACAAGCTTGTACCAATCTCTACTGAAAGAGTTCCTTAGAGGCAGACATGCAGTTGATTGTCAGCATAAATTTTATCAGTGTATGCACACGTATCGATAAAAACAGTTCTTGTTGCTGTGCGGATGATGTTTGGTAATTGTTCAACAAAATACTTGTCTTTTGGCACCGTGTTCACAGGAACATAAACTGATTGTGATGTAATAAATGCGCTGTGATCAGTTGTAACCTGGAAATCTTTCATTGAGGATTTTGACAATGTGACCAACACCACTACTAAATACATAATTGCACTAGCCACGTTTGATTGGGTCTTAAGGATACTAATAGAAAGTCTGGTTTCATTCTGAAAAGTATCACTTATCAAAAACTGCCCCTCCGCGACAGAACCACTTTTGCCAGGCTAGATGCGCAACTGCATTAAACTTGTGATTCAATGTTGTGAAAATGTGTTGTTTGTTTGTAATAAATTTTTTTATTACGCGATTAAGGAAAGTGCGTTATGTGATTCTCCTTGGTTTTTGAGTAGACACCTTTTTTTAAGTAGTTTTCAGGTGGAACGCATTGCAAGAAAAAACAGAATAGGATTGGTATTCTGGATTCGATTTAGCTATTCTAGAATAGTAAACTATTCTGAAATGCCCATCCCTAATGCCACATAAACTTATACACAAGATTTCAAAAGAAGGGATTTGGATTCAAAGAATAACATCCATTACATCATAAAAGATTTCAGTACAGCGTTCCGCAATTTTATTCTATGATAGCATGTGAGGCGTTGTTACTTGGGCTTTGCACTATGTTAGTGAAGTAAGGACTAAGAGTTTGACCTTTCTTGTCTGATGTTTAATTGTGACATAGCTGTACTTTTCCATGAGCACGGTTAATACTGCATTTAGTTTTATACACGAACTCCACCAATCAATATTCACAGTTTACTGTTCACTAAATGAGTTTGAGCAACGTTGATTCTTTCATCACAAATGTTTTTTTTTGTCTATATTTGATAAATGTCTTACATGATACAGTTTTTGCTGATCTATATTAAATGAAATAACCTGAAACTGTTAGCAGTCTTCCTAATGAACATGCCATAACTTGTATAAAAACGTAAACACAGTGATATAAGTCACACATACTCCTTGCTTGTAGCTTGATAAAGCCAAAAGTACAATATATATGAAAAGACATGAGCAAAAACTGACCGATGTACCTAAAGCATATACAATTTGGGGCAAACATCTGTATTCCAATTGTGCAGAACTGAACTATAACTTCAATTTAGCTTCAGCTGCGCTAAATCACTTCTAGTCTTAGCATAAGACAGTGAAAGGCAGACATCAATTCTTAATTATCAACTATTTTGCTTACCGCAAGGAGCTTGCTACGCACTGCAAATGTTCAATTGAAGTTCTCAATATAGCTTGAACATTACTGAATGAAAGACTTGTGTTTATTGACTTTGGCATGCTGTCATCAGTCCATTCTGTTAAATGCCAATCTTTGACCTGCCACAGAACAACAGCTTCAGTGTTAAATGCAACACTCATTTCAACATGTCACGCACACTAACATAAACTGAGCTGCTAAAATTCAGACTGTAAGTTTTCAACAAGCTCATTGAAATTTAAATGTACCAGATATGTTACAAACTTAAAATGTCATATTTTTTACATAGCTTTTATTTTTTAATTTATGTTTTTGTTTCAGACACAGGGTCACATCACACTAGTTAAAAGAAACTAAATGTACACCAATGCTTATAGATAACGCATCACAAGGTAGTTAGTTGGTGCAGATATTCAATACTGAAGAGGAGTTGAAACTAGATTGTGTGCAATTGCACTGTAATTGAAAGGCATACAATAGGTATGAAACAGTGTGTTTATTTGCAATGGAGCACTGAGAAAAGGTGGCTCTGACTTTGTTTGCTGCACAATGAAGTGATTACACTTGTCTCTGTGTGTCACTGCCATCCAATGAGTAATGAAGTACATAATATGCTAAGATATTTGACCTGTTGATCAAACTTAACAGTTATGCTTTCAGGGAAACAACTGGTGTGGCAAGCACAAGCATTTGAAACTTTTTAGGGGAAGAAACTACACAGACCATTTTTTACAATAAAAAACAATTTCATGTTTAGCAGCATTATCACAACAAATGTTCAGAAGGCATTGAAGACCACTGAGGCTGGGACCTAACAAATATAAATCAACAGCACACAGGTGGTTCACAACCATACTTCCCACAGTGCATCCTGCCATGTCTCTGCCCAGCTGCACCCATCAACATAAACAATGAATGGATATGCTCTTAAAAATCCACACGAACAAAACAGCAAGTAGGGAAATCTTCGCTTTTTCCGCAAAAATACAATTCACTTGAAAAACTCCTAAAATACACTTTTTCATCATAAATTTTTACAAAATATGTACACTACCTAAAATTTTTAAAAACAAAAAGTTTTTACTAGTTAACTATTTAGAATTGGCTATGTAAAATATTCCTGGTGTTACAGCTTTTAGTATATTGTCTTGTTCCATTTACTGATTACACCAGGGGATACATGCTGACAGCAAAAAGTCATGAATTCAAAGCCCTCCAAACAAGTTGTTTCTCTGCACCGATGAACTACAAAACAAACAAAAATCCTGCTTATTTTGATCTCAAAGTAGATTAGTAATAATTTTGAGGTATGGTACAAGATTCAAGCACAGCTGGTAATCTACTGCTTTGCCAAGACAAGTTTTTAATCTCAGGTTTATTATTGGTCTTTGACACCTCTAGCTTTGAAACAAATCCATGCTTTTGTTGACAAATTTATACACTTCATTTTTTTCTGAATTGGATTATACAAGTATATGTATGAACAAAACAAAAGATACACCTTCCAGTAAAAACATACTGACTATTGAAACTCATCCAGAATAGCAATCAGAGCTGGATAAAGTGTGAAAATCAGGAAGGATCCTCCCAGGAAATTGTACATGCTTGTGGGAAATTAATCAGCTGCAAGTCACATAAACTCTGATAATATGCAAAAAATTGCGAGCAAATCACAAGACGGACTCCATGAATTTCTTTGCTGAGTTACGGTGGACCAATATCTGGCATTGTGACGCAACAGTTACACGTATGGAGCAATAGTGTTCTCCTGCAGTTTCTGGTCGCATGTTGTAATGATGGCATAGCCTGATGTGCTGGTTGCTGAGATCGGGACAGGTGTTAACACTTCGTGAGCCAAGGTACGATATATTTGTACTTTGAAATCAGTCTAAAACCAGCAGTTTTCAGTTGCTTTACCAACGCCCTAGCTCCTCCACCGACTGCATTAGAGAGCTTTTCAAACCCTCAAATGGATCTGCCGGTCTTCTAGTCTGCACTCGAAAAAAAAATATTGGTTAGGGGTGCGGATTTTTTGTGAGTGACGTCATAAGTGATGTAATTCTGGGGCTATTTTGGCTCATGTTACTTGGCCTAAGGCCCAACTGCTAGGCCAAAGTATTTCGCTCAAGTTTTCATTGGAAACTAGGATCAAGTCCGAGTTTTTAGAGCTTTTGATCGACTTTCTAGCGTTTCTGGTTCAAAAGTTATGATGCAAAAAAAACAAATTAATTATTCATCTATTTAGCCAAATATTTTACTTACTTTAGACAATAACTTTTGAGCCTGAAACCCCAGCAAGTCATCCAAGGTATGAAAAGTCTCGGATTTTAGCCTAGTTTTCAGCAAAGTACTACCATCTAACGATTTGAGCCCAGGGCCAGGTGAAGTGAGCCAAGGTGGCCTAAAAGTCCTCCACTTATGACGTCACTCACAAAGATCCGCAACACCAACCAAAAATTTTTTTCCGAGTACAAGCTACAAGACTTGCATTGTCTTTCGAGCTTTTGACCGGGTCAGTAGTGCTTACCAGACCGGAGAAATTCTCGCACAAAGCCACATGCATTTTGGTGTTTTTTTCTCGAAAATCCCCGGTTTTGGCCGGACACCAAAGTGTTAACATTGTCGGGTTTTGCGATATATTGTGAACGCAAGGTTGGCATATCCTATTCATCCAGTGTGGCCATGGCTGTACTAGTATTCAGATTCAACAATACGTTTCAGTTTAACACGTATAGAGCCGGCCTACGGTATGTTCGTAGTTTGATTTTGGCCTAAAAAACAGCAAATTTTGGTTGCCTTACAAATGCCCTAGCTCCTCCGCCGATTGCGCTAGAGAGCTTTTCAACGGCTCAAACGGATCGGCCAGTCTAGTAGATTGCACTCGAAAAAAATTTTTTGCCTGGGGG
>JGI24021J15306_10003444_pt1 | contig 17822 bp, 10 predicted proteins | sample Ectturendosymbi1_FD_15306 | JGI IMG/M metagenome (IMG submission 15306)
AACTAGGCTACAATCCGAGTCTTTTGATACTTTGGATGACCTGCTGGGGTTTCGGGTTCAAAAGTTGTGATGTAAGTTAGTAAAAATATTTAACTAATTAGCTTATTAGTTAATTAATTAATTTGTTTATTTTAGATCATAACTTTTGAACCAGAAATGCTAGAAAGTCAATCAAAGGCTCAAAAGACTCGAGTCTAGTTTCCAATGAAAACTTCAGTGAAACACTTTAGCCTAGCGGTTGGGCCCTAGGCCAGGCAACATGAGCCATAATGACCCTAAAGCCACTTCACTTATGACGTCAGTCACAAACAATCCACACCCCCAACCAAAAAGTTTTTTTCGAGTGCAAATTACTAGACTGGCCGATCCGTTTGAGCCGTTGAACAGCTCTCTAGCGCAATCGGCAGAGGAGCTAGGGTGTTGGTAAGGCAACCGAAAACTGTTGTTTTTTAGGCTGAAATCGAAGTACGAATATATCATAGGCAGGCTCTCAAAGTGTTAATACTTTATTTAAATAAAAATCTTGAAATTTACCTTATGTTTGCTTTATCAGGCTTGGGGGGCAAAAAAAACACGTAGAGAGTGAAAGGGGAAGATGGAATAAAAAATTTTGAGAAACACTGACCCAGATGATGTAATGTCTGATGTCATTTGAATATCATGTGTTTTAGTTTTTATTATTAGATGTATTTATATGTTCTTACTATCTTTTGCAGCGGAAAAATTTTTAGAAAGCATTGAATCTCAAGAGGGCTATGCCTTGATGTTGCTGAAGCTCATTAAAACTCAATCTGGTAATATTTCTGCCAGTGTGCCATTGGCATCGGCCATTGCTTTCAAGAACTTCGTGAAAAGAAACTGGCGCATTGTGAGTAATTCCATTTATGTGCTTTGATTTTGATGTAAGTAATTAACTCAGAATTAGTGTCTACTAAGAAGTTTAATATGCTACTAAGAGACATGATTTGTTTGTTACTTTCAATGTGTACTGTGATGTAATGCAGTACACACAGACATGTTAATTGAACTGCTCATAGAAGTTGGTATATTTGTGAACTAAACTCTGAAGGTCAGAACTTTTTTGCCACAATGTTGACTTGGAGGTAAGTGCGTAACTCACACACAGGACAACTATAACTTCAAACTCTACATGAAATTGTCATTTTGAAATCAAAATCAATTTACTAATTCAGCATGCTAGCTAGGTTAAAAAATCTTAGGCAGTCATTGCTGGCTCAACGATGTCCTCCAACTTCTGAATATTAGAACCAGAATCGAATTTTTGAATAGCAGGTGGTAGAGTTCACTATGTGAATTGACCTCTGTGGGTCTTCAATAGTATCAGTTTAAAAATACTCCTACTGCTAATAATTTTCCATTTTGTGTCATGAGAAACAATTGTGCCAATTGAGTATGAAGTTAGTTGTGTAGAAGAGACCACATAAGTAAATTGCTGTGCTGGCTGACTTGAGAAATCAGCACCCCTTAAACCAGGGTTCTGAACACTTTGAGAGCCGGGGTACAATATATTCGTACTTTGATTTCGGCCTAAAACCAACAGTTGTCAGTTGCCTTACCAATGCCATAGCTCCTCTGCCGATTGCGCTAGAGAGCTACTCAAGGGCTTAAACGGATCAGACAGTCTTCTAGATTGCACTCAAAAAAAAAAAATTTTGGTTGGGGGTTGCGGATGTTTTGTTTTGTGAGTGACATCATAAGTAAAGTAGTTTTTGGGCCATTTTGGCTCATGTTACCTGGCCTAGGGCCCAACCACTAGGCCAAGTATTTTGCTGAAGTTTTCATTGGAAACTAGGCTCGAGTCAGTCTTTTGAGCCTTTGATCAACTTTCTAGCGTTTCTGGTTCAAAAGTTATGATCTTAAATAAACAAATTAATTAATTAGATAATCAACTAATTAGTCAAAAATTTTTACTAACTTAGATCATAACTTATGAACCCGAAACCCCAGCAGGTCATCCAAAGTATCAAAAGACTAGGATTGTAGCCTAGTTTCCAATAAAAACTTTAGCGAAAAACTACCATCTAACGGTTGGCGCCCAAGGCCAGGTGAAGTTAGCCAAGGTGGCCAAAAATTCCTCCAGTTATGATGTCACTCACAAAAAACCCGCGTCCCCAACCCCTCAATTTATTTCGAGTGCAAACTACAAGACTTGCCACATCTTTTGACACTTTGACCAGGTCCGTAACCTGTACAGGAGCGGAGATATTCCCACGCAAAGCCACGTGTGATCCAACTGTTTTTTTGCGAACCGCTTGAATTAACTCGGACCTCAAAGTGTTAACCATTTCATTGTTATCACCCCTTGAGAATAACCTCATACATTCCATTTAACCGCTTCTGTAAAAATAAGATATTATAGCTAGCTAGCCAGCAATCAACAATGAAATGTAAGAATGGCTTCATAATTTGCATGTTGCAAAAGCCAAATGATTACATTAGGGATAATAAGAACCACTGCCTTAATGGACAAGCCTCATAATTCTCTATTGTTTTTATGAGGTGGGCCATCTTAGATCCATCTCTCTCCCATACCTGTCTGTTGCACATCATTCTTCTATCCAATATGTTGATAGATATTGGTTTTTGATGTTGTAAACATACCATCATATTCATGTGCGATCTGCAAAACCAGTGTATTTTTTTCCTCAGTGAACACATGAGTCAGATAACATCATAAACATGGGTAGTTTTGGCTTCAAAAGCAATTTTTAAAATGGGTGTCATTTTATAATTGCGAGCAAATCTAACATAGTGCCAAGATGTGATATGAAGAGTGCAAGTAGGTTTTGCCATGAACAGACTTAAGGATCCTTATTGACATAAAACTACTTGGCTTTTGCATTTCATGGGTAGTGTTTGAATTTTCAGGTTGAAGATGAACCAAACAAAATTTGTGATCAGGATAGAGAGTCCATCAAAAGAAATGTGGTGGAACTGATGCTTTCAAGTCCTGAGCGATATCAAAAACAATTAAGTGAAGCAATCAGTATTGTTGGTTCGTTTTTTTTTGTTTTTAGTTTTTGGCAAAATAACTTTATACAATAAAGCGATTTCTTCATCACTGAGATATTGTATAGCTTAGTTATGATTCAGATGAGCATTGGTTTTCATAATTATCTGCTTGTGTTGAAAAAATGTCCACAAAAGTTGTCAGTTCACTGTTTAAAAATATGTTTTTGGTGATGTTCTTTTATGTTATTTTTTCTAGAGCTTGACTGATGCATCGGCATCAGGGTTGATAAAAATCATGATTTTTTTTATCAAAAAAATGTTTGTTTTTTTAATTGAAATCTGAGTTTTTTGATTTAATGTGTAGAAGATGGCCAATTAACAAGTAGTAATTTTTAGTTTTGAAAAGTTTGTTGTAATATAACTTTTTGGGCTTTGTTTCTTCTAGTACAGCAACTAGAATTCAGCTGAACTTCCATTCAAAATTACTTTGCGCCTATTAATCATGCTTAAAGCAAATCAATTGACAACACCAGTACTGGTGTACAAAACGAAATATTTATCGGAATGACAAAAATCCTCAAACCATCAGTTTATCAACTTAATTAATACTTATGGCATGTTAAAAAGTTCGTACAAAAATACAAGCTTGTCAGCCTTTTTGGTGTGAAGTCTGTTGTTAAAATTGATTATTGTAACCCAGCTTTCACTAGTTCAGCTTTTGCAAAAGTATAACTTACATGCATAAAATGGTAAAAACCTATAATATGTGTGTATTATGCATTTGAATCGAAAATATGTTTCAAAACTACTGTTTCTACATTCAACAGCCTACATTTGCTGGAATTTAGATGTAAGTTTTACTTTATGCCAGGCCTGTAGCCATGGGGGCATTCAGGGACAGTGTCCCTAAAATTTGTGCCCCCCAAAATGTGTTGTGCCCAGAAAAGTTTGTTTTGAACATATACCATAATAAAAACAAAAATCTTTATCCCCCTAACAGTTTATTTTGCTGTCCAAACCTCAAATCCTGGCTTCATGCCTGCCTTATGCCAGCTTACACATTCACACTTGTGGCATTCTGACAGTTGTGACTTCTGAGTCTGCAAATGTTAGTGATTTCAGCCCACATATCATTTTTGCAGTTAGTTGGCATAGAATATGGGACCTCACGGTTGCTATGATTGATAAAAAGTTAATTGCTTTAACTTTTGTTGTCATAAGAAGTCTCTGCCTTCTCTAATAGCAAGTGAAACTGATTAGAATACCAATTAAATGTGCCATACAAATCACAGTAAGCTTCCAAACTGCATATGATTTTCTTGCTTCAATTTTGATTATTCCGTCACTGCTTTAAATGAAATGATTAAAATCAATCAACCCTGAATAGAAATAGCTGAACTTTCATTCAAACATTTTTGCACTTACACAATATCCCTTAATGTAAATAAGTTCATAACCCCAGTACCAGTGTATGAAATGAAATATTTATTGAAATGTCAATACTGAAACTGCCAGTTGAGGAATTTCGTTGACACTCAGGCATACATGCATAAAATATTCGAAACCTATAATAATATATCTGTTTCATGAATCAAAAATATGTTCGATATCTATGTTTATTGTCAACAGCCTTCATATTTGATGGAATTTAAATACAGCTTTTACTTCATGCCAGTCCACTCTTTCACACTTATGGAATTCTTACAGTTATGACTTCTGAATCTGCAAGGGTTGGTGATTTCAGTCCACATGTCCTTTTTGCAGATAAAAAGGAAATAGAATCTGTGACCTCACAGTTGCTGTAATTGATAAAACTTCGAACTTGTATCATCATAAGAACTCTTTGTTTTCTACACTAATACTGTATGAGCTATGTGAAAACCTATAAGAATGCTAATTAATGTTGCTTGATTTAAATCATGATTTTATTGCTTGATCTAAATCAGGGGTCACCAACAGGGTGCCCGCGGGCACCTGGTCGCCCGCAAGGACCAAGTAGGTCGCCCACGGACCTGTTATAACATTAGCATGATCAATGTCTTCACATTAACGAATATCAATATGAAAATAATTGAAGGTGAATTAGGCAAGATTTTTATTTCAGAAGTTTGTATCAAACCAGCCCCTTTGCATTAATTGGTACACAAGAAGTAGCTCGCAGTTTCAAAAAGGTTGGTGACCCCTGATCTAAATTACAACCCTGATCAGCATGCCGATATGGTGATGTTGCTGATGTCTCATCTCAGCAAAATTCCGCCGATTTATATCAGCAATATTTGATCATAAAATTCGTTTTTGGGTTTTGTTTTATGAGTGATGTCATAAGTGAGGTAGGTTTTTTGGCCATTTAGGCTCATGTTACCTGGCCTAAGGCCCAACTGCTAGATGGAAGTATTTCGCTTAAGTTTTTATTAGAAAATAGGCTAGAATCTGAGTCCTCTGAGCCTTCGATCAACTTCCTATTGTTTCTGGTTCAAAAGTTGGTGTAAAAACAACAAATTAATAAATTATAATTAAGGCATTAATTACTATTTTTATTGTTTTAGGTCATAACTTTTGACCCCAAAACCCCAGCAAGCCATCCAAAGTCTCAAAAGACTTAGATTTAAGCCTAGTTTACAATGAAAACTTTGCCGATATATCACCACCTAGCGGTTTAAGCCTAGGGCCAGATGAAGTGGGCCGAAAAGGCCTAAAACTACGCCACTTATGATGTCATTCACAAAATATCTAAAACTCAACCAAAATTTTGTTTTCATTGCAGACTCAAAGACTTGCCAAGACTTTTGAGTGTTTGAACAATGAACAGCTCTCTAGCACAGGGGTTCCCAACCTTTCCCTTACCACATACCCCTTCAGCATTTCAACAGATAAGCATGTACCCCTTCAGAATTTTGAACCATGAACATGTACCCCTAACATTTCTCATGACAAAATATTTTATGATTATTCGTAGATACATTTAACAATAAGCATGTATTGACTTTTGCAAGTAATATTAACTGATATATCTATAAATATTTGGAAATAAACAATATGCAAATATATTTCTATCTTTTATTGATAACCTTAAATGTACCCCTTTGGATAGGCAAATGTACCCTTGGGGGTACATGTACCCCAGGTTGGGAACCCCTGCTCTAGCACAATCGCCTGGCGAGTTTTGCAATTGCTACAAGACATGTGAAAACTGCTCATTTAGGCCAACACTACTGGCAGCAAACATGTTAAGCAAATATGTAGACTGTGTGTGGAACATGACCAAATGAATTTTGGTGTATTAGCAAATCTGATCAATATACGTAAGCTAGTATACATTCACAGTGAGATTGTACAAGAGACCTAACTGTCTCCTCCAAGTTCTGCCATCATTACATTCATTGTGCATGGAAAATATTTTCACGCTTCATTTGTGATTTAATAAACAACTAAGTAATAGTAGGCGTAATCCAGTTTAGTGTTTTTCTATTGATTTGACATACCTGTTCCAAAATTTCCATGTCAGAGTCAGACAGCAAGGTTTCTGGATTAGAGCAGGGGTCCACAAATAGTGGGTCGCAACCAAAATTTGGGTCACAAGACCTACCACTCTGGGTCGTGAAATAATTTGAATTTGCATTTCAAGTTTGCTATGCTCATTAGACAGAGTAAATGCAAACATTTACTATTTTATGAGCTAAGTTTCATATAATTTTGCGAAAGAAAATTGCTATTGTCAATAGTAGTCTTAAAATTAGTATTTAATTATGAAGTATTTTTCACAAAATTATATGCTCACGAAATAGTTGGGTCGCAAGAATTTACAACAATTTTTTAGGGTTGTGCTGAAAAGTATTTGTGGACCCCTGTATTAGAGGGGTGAAATGCATTGGGAGAAATCGGTTCCCAGCAATTTTGTGTCATATAGTGAGGATTCCGGTTGTTCGGCATTCGGACAAGTCTGACTGTAGATTAATTTACATTGTAAAGCAATGATGTAAATTACAAAATGTGCTCCAAATGTACTTACATTTTAGTAAGTCACCCAAAGTTCTGACTACATTTTTAAAAAATTATATGTAGTAGTGTTTTTCGTCTTAACACTATTTTTGACTTCAAGTTCTGCTAAAGTTTTTGTTTTGTTGAGAAGTTATGCGTAACTGAAAACTAGAGCTCAGTGTGTTTTCTGAAATTTGTATGCAACCAAGTTGTGATTCACTGGTTTGTAAAGGCAATTCTTATATTGCAAAGCTATACAGCTAGTTTTCTGGATGAGGTTGTGGTGTACGTGCTGACAGTAACAAACTGTTATGTTGCTCCACACAAAGTTCCACATGACTCATCAGATTTTAGTTTTCATGTAAAAATCAACCCTGTATCAAATCGCTCAGAGAAAACCCCATGAATCCTTAAAATGAAATCACTTATGACATATAATTTCAGGTTTTGTGAAGTCACTACTAATGTGCTATACCAAGTTCAGAGAAAGCAACTGAAGCTGTAATTTTGCTTTAGGTAGAGAGGACTTTCCAGAAAAGTGGCCAACTCTGCTAACACAGATGGTTCATCACATGGAATCAGGCGATTTTCACGTAATTAATGGTGTTTTGCAAACTGCTCATTCACTCTTTAAACGGTAAGTTTGTTTTAATAAAAAAGCAGGTCTGCTTTTAGGTCTACCTAAATTGCATTAATCTGAAATTTAGTATTAGTGATCTCACTCCTGAAGGCTGAATGTTGTTTGTGTACTACAAAAGCACACCAGTCTGCTTTTTAAGGTTGCATGCTCCATTGCTTATTGTCTCTGCGTTTAGGATTCCTAATAATGAAATACGAAACCAACTGATAAAGCACAGAAACACTATGCCAGATTTTAGGGTGTCAGTTGTAAACATTAAATTAATGCTACATTTTAATTTTAAGAAATGAATTAAATAATTCACAATGGTAGTAAGCACTTGCACAATGTTTAGTTACTAAAATAAGTTTGTGGTTGATGGTGACATTGTAGAATTAAAAAAAATGTTAGTGCTTATTTTTAAAAATAATGTTTAGCAGATTTGGAGTGGAAAAATTGTTGACCTTGATTTCAAAGGTTTATTTTCTGTAAAATTTTCTTGTTTGTTTGATTTTTTGGTGCAGCGGAAAAAGGACATAAGTGTCAAAATCATTGGGATATTTTTCATCCAATAAAAAAAGGATAGTAGTAATTTTTATTCTGCTTGTTTCAAACACATTTGCAATTATTTATTAGGCAGCGGAAAACATGCAAAAACAGCTAATTGGTGCATCAAACACTCACCCAAGCTGCCAAATAAGATGGAAGTTAACACATTAATTAAAAGTATTAACCACATCATTCTACTTGTATCAAATTAATCTTTAGTTATTTATTTACAAAGTAAAAACACTGAATTCTCTTAAAGCCGTTCAGCACGTAACGATGCCTTGGCAAAGAAATCACATGGCAGCAAAAATGTTAACAATCTTTTAATGTTTTCATCTTTATCTGACTGCAGGTAAAAATTTTAATGCTTATAAGAGGAAAACATTATTAATGATATGCATGCCTTTGTGCTTTTTAATGGTTTTGTTTTGGTCTTCTGTTGTAGGTGAATTGCTGAAAATTCAACTTTTCACACATTACATCATTTTTAGTTCCCTCTTATTTTGTTTATGATGTAATGCATGTATAAACACAAAGATTGATGATGAAAATGATGTATGAGCTTTCTGGAGATGTATTTTTTCTATTACAGGTACCGTCATGAGTTTAGATCTGATAATCTGTGGCGGGAAATAAAGACTGTTCTAGACTGTTTTGCTTCACCGTTGACACAACTCTTTGAAAAAAACATTCAACTTGTCTCTCAGCATGCGGGCAACAAAGATGCCCTGAAGGTGCTGTGTGGTATTCAAACCGTTTCAGTCACATAACACTCTGATTTTGTAGATTAACAGTTGGGTTTTTCTTTGTAACTTCGACCTTTATGTTGTGTGATTGCTTGTGTATTTTTCAATGTGTGTGCTTTATGTTGGCTGTTCTAGCTCAGCCCGAGTTTATGCCATACATAGTAAATTTAAGATTCTCATTTTAAGACTTGTAGTTCACCAGTGATGGTATTATAGGTCTAACCATAGTACTAGACTGTATAATCTGATGTAAATGTGAATTGCTTTATAACGACTTTCCTCAGACACCAATAATTTGGTAACTTTTTTGCAGGTGCTATTCAGTTCATTGGTACTCATATCAAAGATTTTCTACAGTTTGAACTATCAGGTGAGTTTCTTGGCTGGATGATAAGATTATAAACACTGTGAGAGATATCCTGGAAGAGATGGAAGAGTTTCATTTTACATCTTTATAAGACTAGTGCTTCAAATTTAAAAACATCGTTCAGCAAATTTTGATGTATGGGAAAATACCGTCACCGCGACCGAAGTCACCCTAGCCCTGAAGATGTTGGAGGCTGCTGGTTGTAATGAAATCCGAAATATGTGTAGACATGAACACAGGATTTCACGGATCTCTTTAACTCGCAAGCGTCATTATCAAGTAGCCTGGTGATCTTGAAAGGCATCGAAAGATTGCCAAGGTGCTGTGATCACGACTATGGAAAGTAGGGAGACAGGTGGGAATACTTCGGGTGTTTTCCTCTTTAGCCTCCCGGGAAAAGTTTGCTCCAAGTTCCTTGGGAAAGAAATGCCGCTAAATAACTGAATTTGAGCTGGATTATCCAGCTGTCGCGGCACTATTCAAAGAGCTATGGCACAATAAACCAACCACCTCTACACGAAGTGCACACCGTTACTTTTGTCAAAACAATCACATTTTCACTCTCGAGATATCTGTGAAAATAAATGGTATCGATAAATTGACGCGCAAATTAGCATTGACCCTCCTCCCATGTGAAAAAATGTTTGCTATACATATATATGTATTTTTTCTGTTTGACACAGTCCTACCTTCCCCACAGCTTAATATGCTGGCTTTGCTCCCATCGCAACGTATAAAGGCAAACTCATCGCAGATTTCAAATACGTACTCTAAAGATTTGTTGCCATTGCATTGTATGCTAAATCACTTACGCGTTCTCCCTATTTCTTAGTCAATTGAAAGCGAGTTGATTAATAGGTCGGAGGAGTTTTTGGCTATTGGCGTCAACCAGTTAGTTTCGAAGTTCTAGTGAAATCATTGATTTGAGTAAACGTTTTTCTAATTCTGTAAGTCCCAGTTCTCTATTTGTCGCAGCTTGTGTTCTTGACGTCAGTCAGTCAAGATGTTCTTATCTCTGAGCTTGTGTTACGATTTATTCATTTTAGTCTTGAGTTTGTTGGCTTTCTCTGCTCTTGCTTCAGTCTTCCAACTTTTCACCCGTAATCTTTGCTTGCAATTTCAGGACCGAGGATATGTTATTTTAGGTGAAATCGATTTCCGATTAAATTTTGCTGATAGATTCCTTGCTTACCCGTTACCCGCATTGTGGAGAGTACGTACTGAATTATCCAGTGCTGTTTTTGTCCTGGCCGTTAACACCGCCAACCAAATATTTACTTACCAACAAATTTTCGAGAAATCTTGGGAGTATGCCAAACATCTACGATTGTTATGTCAATCTCGAAAAAGTATAAATATGACCGAGTCCACGCAGAAAAGCGTGAAGTTTTGCAGAAACATGGGTTGACATTCCATTACTACTCTACTGGCCATCAGCTCATCGCATTCCGGTGAAGATGTTTGTGTCCGTGCTAACAGCAACCTTTAAACTCCCACGACGGCCACTTTTTTGACCAAGATTTTTAACTTCATAACTCGCCAGCCGATTGAGCTAGAGAGCTGTTCAAGCCCTCTGCGGATTCAGCAAGTCTTCTAGTTGAGATTGAAAAAAATGTTTCGTTTGGGGTTCTCTGTGGGGGACATCACAAGTGGGTGTGTTTTTGCCTTTCTAGTGAACTTTACCTGGCCCTGGGCGCCAACCCAGTGAGCCAATTTTTGGCTCAAAGCTTTTTTGGAATCTAGGCTATCATCCGAGTCTTAAGCCCTTGATTGGCTTTCTAGCACATCTGGAACCAAAATTATGGCTCAAAAACCCAGTCTTTGACAAAAATCGAAAAGTTTCACAAAAGGTAACATCAACCATTTCAGGCCAAACTTTGGCCAGCCATAACTCAACAGTAGATTGAGCTAGACAGCTATTCAAACCAGGGTTTAGAAAAACCCGTTGTTTTTTCAAAAAAGAAACAATCCACCTGTTTTTTTTTTTGTTTTTAAAGAAACAAGATTTTGTTCTTTTTTTAAGGAAATCGGAAAAAAAACATTCTGTATTGTTTTTCTTCCATCATGCAATATCACTATTTTCAGAATTATACAATAATAACTTGTTATACCTATTGTGGCATTCAAACATGAGGGTAAAAAAATGTATCCCATCTTTGTTTTTGCAAAGTGTTGTTGGTCAATTCAACTCACTCCTAAGTGGGAAGGCTTGGCAAGCATGCACACAGCAAACAGAGAAAAACCATTCCCACACAAATTCTGCAGTTTCACGTCAAGTTTATGTGCATGCCCTGCTAGTTCAGCATCAATAGTGTATTTTTTCAATATATGATTTGGTATGTTCCAAAATCAGAAGAAATTTTAGATGCAGAGAAGGCAGAAAAATTGGTTAAAATATACCGATTGTGCAGAGCTGAAGAAGATAACCAGTAGAGTTTACTCAAAACTGTTCGATTTCTTCTTTTTTCTCAAGTCCTTTGAATTTCGTTGCTGTTCGTTATGTTTGATGTGAAAAAATTATAGTAAACTTATTTTATATTTTACTTCTTAGTACATTTTTCAAAGCAAAAGTAAAGAGTGTTTTTTTTTGGTGGGCTTTATTACTTTTTTTAAGTGGGCTTTTGTAAAAAACCCGGGGGTTTTAGTTTTTTTACAACAACCCTGATTCAAACCCTCTAAAGACTCGTGAAGTCTTGTAGTTTAGAATGAAAAAAAAATTAAATTTTGGACTTGGGGCTTTTGGTTGATGACATCATGAGTGGGGTATGTTTTACCTTTCTTTTGATGACATCATCGCCGATCCAATCGAGTCGATATAGTGGCTCAAAGTTTTGTTGGATTCTAAGCTGCAATACGCTAAAATCAGTGAAGTTTTTATCAATCCGTAGGCTTATCTATTCTGTCCTGTAATTTTTAGACAGAGCAGTACCTGCCGCCAGGCCCGTAACTAGAGGGGAGGAAAATCCCCGGAAAATATTTCGAACCCCTGGAAAAATGTGCTGGACAAAGTTTAAAATAGTTGGACATAGTTTAAAAAGATTGAACCCCTCTCAGAAAACTCTTCGCCCCCTGGTGTCCAAGCTGGTTACGGGTCTGCCTGCCGCTGTTACCTAGAATAATAACGTGCGATCATTTTTGATACGTTTGTGAAGTAGGCCTAATAAACGTATTTGAGGCTTGAGCGTAAAGCGTCAAGATTCATTGCTTTTAGTGTGGAACGAGAAGTTAGCCTATAGGCCTAGTTGTATACGTCCAGAAGTCACACTTCCCCTTGTTCGGCGTATTTTGTGTGATGACTGTTGTGAAAAAATGTGTTATGGCTAGCCCAGGTACAGTAGTCTTGTATTTTGTACTGCACAGAAGCAAGATACTATGAGTGCTGACGATCAGAATTACACGTTTGCGCAGCCTGTTGTTCAAACAGCAAGATGGAGTTAATAGTGTAGCTATAAGAGTTTATTTAGCAATCACTGCTAAGCTTATCCCAAAAGAGTATTGCAGTTAGTTGGATTATGGATGTTAACCATATTGCATCCACGTAGGCCTTACTTCAGGCTTGCACAACACAGGCCCGTAAGATCTTTTCTTGCGGCCCGTGAGAGCTTTCTCAGAGAAAATGCTGCAAAAGCCCGATTTCGGATAATTAATTCTCCTTTCAGAATTTCTTCCACACTACAATTAATTAACACTTTTGCGGCCCGCGGCGAATTTAAGTTTTTAAGTTGATCAATTTGGCCCTTCGAGTTTTCTGCGTTGTCAGACCTGCCTTAGTTCATATTTGTTGACATTTATAGCGTATTAGAGATACAAAATGTTATTAAACTAAAAATCTGCCATGCACTAGGAGAATAACAAGTCTAAGACAACAGAAAGGTTGGTGCGTGCGTATTTCGCCCAGTTAAAAGCACAATGCGCATGTATATTAAGCAAAATTCACTAAAGCCCTGCTCAGAAATCCCGGGGGGTCCACTACCCAAGGGCTTCTTTTTTGTTGATTTCATATACTGTACTTACAGAAATGTTAGGAACCGGTACTTCCATGACTTTTCCTGATTTTCAGAGACAAATGGAATGGTGCCAGAGTTATTTTACGAAAATGTCCCTGAAAGCCTAACGAGCTTTATATGGACAATTGTGGTACTATACTACCCATGGCAGGGTTACCTGATGTGTAGCAAATTTTGGAACCTTACTCTCTTAACATTTCAATGTGATTTTCAGTGCAAAATGTGTTTGGCCAAATACGACCTCGGAAAACTTATATGTGAAGAGTCTTCCTGCACCCTGACTTGATATGAAGAAAAATCGGAGGACGTTTTCTACGCACATGCAAAAATTCCACTCTAATAATTCCTCTGTTGGGAGTACAGTACATAAAATTTGTATGATGCATATGTTACGCTGTGCAGATACGATTTTGTTGTGAAAGTGATTAAAAATGGACGCCAGGAAGTCAAAAGTGGTTTGGTCCGGAAATAACGGATGTCACATGTCCCAGGAAAACGTAATCAAATATGGGTTGCATTACGCACTTGCCTTCCTGACTCGTAGAGCGTTTGAAGGATTCCTGAGCAGGGCTCATGGTAAAGTTTATCAATTTGCGTTAATGAAAGAAACCGTTCATCGCGGCGCACTGCTTTGGCCGGCCTCAGGTTTGTTCTTTCGGTAATAGTGTTTTCATAACTGAACGATAGGCTTGATTATGAGTTTCTATAAATTTTTGTTAACATTTACATTTTATTACAACAACCCTAAATAATCGTCGTTGATTAAACGACGATGATTAAAACCTAATTCTTTTTGTTAAACTCGTTGAAAAAATTTAGTTGCAAGCTACGAGCCTGGTATTTCCAGGAAAATATTTATTAATTTTGTAATTAATTCGTACAATTCGCAAATGCTGTGTTGTAAATTTAATATAAATTTTGAGAATGTATATCCTCCCTGCACACACATGAAGGCCTCAATTGAAGACTTTCTGGCGACGATTCTGCCAAAATTGTGTTCGCAGGTGGAACTAAAAAATATCGAAATAAGAAAAAATTAAGATATTTTGTTGTAAAGGCCATTCAGCCTCGAGATGTGACATAACGTCGAAATCTTTTTTAGAAATCACCATTAAGGGGCCCGTGTAACCAATGTGGTGGGGAGCAGAGTTGGACTGCTAGGGCACTGCCTGGGAAGACATCGTTGTAAATTCTCCTAACGTCGATTTAGCTGTAGAAAATATAACGGACAAAATTGATCAATGCCCTCGTCAGTACATTCCTATAAAAAAGTAATATCACAGAATGCACCTGCTCAATTGAGCAAACCCTGGTTGCTCCTAAATTTGAAACGTTTAATTCGCAAAAACAGCGTTTATTTACCAAATGGCGCAAAACACTTGACCCAGTCTATAAATATTCTTACAATAAGTTTCGAAATCCGATTCAACGTACAGAGCAAAGAGAAACAATACAAGCTGCGCATTCTGGATAAACTTCATGTATCCAGCTCATCATCTGATTTTCGTAAGACTGTTAAAGATCTTATTGGCACTACACCACAGTTCAATGCTACTTTAAAAACTGGCAACGATATGTACTACGTCAATGTCTCTAAAGCCAATTTGTTCAATAAGTACTTCGCTTCAATATCTAGTGTTACTGATGTAGTTCTTTCCAAGCCGTTTCTACCCTTCAACTACATCACTAACCTGCGTATACCTCCACTTACCATCGAACCGTTTGCTGTCTGTCATGTTTCAGCAGGCCTGAATTCGAGGAAATCCAAAGGTTTTGATAATTTACCTAACCAATTGTTGAAGTCATGTTCCATGTCGCTAGCTACACCGTTTAGACTCTTTTAACTTCATTCTTGCAACCAACCGGTATCCAAGGCCGTGAAAAATAGCGTCGGTCATACCTTTGCACAAATCCAGCACGACATATGACACATCTCACCATAAACCTATTGCTATACTTTTGTCAGTTTCTAAACAATCTAAAGTCTTCGAAAAACTACTACATAATCATTTGTACAAATACTTAGAATCTAACGATCTGCTCTTCAGTCGAAATTCCGGGTTCCCCAAACACCACTCTACAACTTCTAAGTTGCTGGAAGTGTCTCACGGACTGCTCAACACCAAAGATAATGGTTACGGTATTCATTCCCGTGTTGTGTTTGTAGACATTTCCAAAGCATTTGACAAAGTTGCTCATTCCGGCCTCCTTTTTAAGCTGCGACAGTTGGGTGTGATCAGATCTTTTTTAACTTCTTGGAAACTTACCTACTAGGCAGAACCCAGTTTGTGCGAATTTCAAATTCCAAGTCTGATATTATTGCGTATGACTTGTGGTGTTCTGAAAGGTTCAGTGCTTGGTCCCTTGTTTTTTCTTATGTATGTAAATGACATTTCAAAAGACTCTGTTCTATCGTACTCCTCAAAATACCCCTACAATCTACATAGCGTTTTGTCAAAGTGATTTGAATACTCTACAATCCTGGGCCGACCTATGGAGTATCAGTTTCAATGCATCTAAAACGAACGTCCTTACCATATCTTCAAATGTTTCTCATCATCCACCTCTCCAGTTAGCTAACCATCTGTTATCCGAGGTAGACTCTCGCAAACATCTTGGTCTTATTTTCCATCGTTTCTTATCCTGGCATACGCACGTAGTATCATTGTATCGCAAGTGCCAAGGTACGCACTCGTAATTTTGTACCTTTCCTACATTCTACCTCTGTTTGATTACGGTGATGTTAGGTTACGATATGGAAAACGTATACAAACGTCGGCTGCTGAACTTATCACAGGTTGTATGCAAACCACTTCGCACTCGCAAATCCTACAAGAACTCTCTATGTCACCTCTGGACCTTCGTCGAAACTGCCACATTTCATTTGCTCTCCACAAATTTCGTCTTGGACCATACCCTAAATTTTAAGCCAATCTAACCCCTAAACTCTCCCGTGGCCCAAGTAATCACTCTGCGTCGTGAACGTTCAACTTCCGTCATGTCGAACCGCATTGTTTCGTAGTTCATTTTTCCTAAAAGCTTCAAGACTGGAATTCATACCTACATCTGTCAAATCACTAGGACCAATTTTGTTTCGTTCCAAAGCTTCATACTGCATCTCCGTGAATCCGCGAAACACGTCCTGGTTGTGTATGCTGCGTTTACGTCACAGTCCATTGAACCCACACTATAAACGTTATCTTGTGGGCTTTCCAAGAATGAGACTCATCATTTGTTAAGTTATGTTAAATTATATTAGAAATCTCAACTGAACGCACGTTCAGTCAAGCTACATGGAATCGTATTCTCTTATTTGGCCACGTTAAAACGCCCTTCTTCCTTGCAATTATACGATGCCGTTTATACTTTCTTTAAACAGCTTTGATTCGTATTTCTTGTACTGGGAGCCCAACTTTCTTTTGTTAACGTTCTATTATCAAAATTTTTTTGCGTCCTTATTTATTAATGTAACTTCTTTTGCATCTTCATTTATTAACAATGTGCCATAATATTATCGTATTGCTACTGGTACCGGCAGATGGCATTCCAGACTCTGGCCTGTCGTCGTCAGGTAAAATAAAATTTAGTATGAGACATAGTGGGTTTTGGGAATTGTACGTTAAATTTTTCAATTTACGCAAGTTGGTGACTGTAAAACAGTCGAAGCAAACAGAAAATACTTGCGACAAGTTATTATAAAATAAAAAGATTTTGCTTAGGTCGACCGTGATTACAACTGTGGTTGATCAAGCTTGGACTAGACTGGGTGAAGTGTGGAGATTCGTTCTTTGGGTCATAATGACCTTTCAAACCCCGTTAAACTTTTCCTCGCCTAACTCAGACCTGGTCGGAACATAAAGTAGCAAAAACAAATATTGAAGGTACACTCAGCTTGTATCAACCTAGCTGAGCGTTGGAGGAGTGTATCAACCTTCATTTTTTTATTATACCTTGTCAAGCAGGCCTAGCTGGAGAAATTTTAAGAAGTTCAAGCAAAGATACACAAATTCAGTACAGTAAAATTAAACACGTGCTTCACTTTCATTTCTAACGTCGATCTCTAACCTATCATTCAAAACCTGCATGAAGTGATACTGTACGGTAGGATACCACCCAAAGTGCTTAGACTTCTCAACCTACTGCAGTGCATTGCCACTTACTTGCAGAGTACACTGCCTTGTGTTTCTGGAGATACATAATGCCTCGCTCTTTTCAGTGATAGTTTTCATTCCCGCTCGGTCGCACCCAGCTGCAAACCGAACAAGTGCATGTTGAAAACCCAGTTCAGAGGATGCAAGAAGCACCAAATCGGGCGCAAAAAGAAAACGGTTGATCCTGCAGCTTCCAACGTGACAACCTCGTCGACTCAGCTGTGTCTGTCTGTCCGAAGGCGATAAAAAGGAGTGGTGACAGCACACACCCTTGTCGTTGTCAGACTCCAACACACACTGTGGACGGCTGTGACTTAACTCCGCCGAAAAGGACACAAACTTCTGAACAGCCTGTAACAGACGACCGTCAACACCGTACTCCCGCAATACTCCCCAAAACTTTTCCTGAGGGACCCGGTCATACGCTTTCTC
>JGI24021J15306_10003445_pt1 | contig 17820 bp, 8 predicted proteins | sample Ectturendosymbi1_FD_15306 | JGI IMG/M metagenome (IMG submission 15306)
ACTCCTACCTTCCGACTTGATTTGTCACTTGTTATACTAAGAAACATACCACTTCTCACCATGTTTTGGAATAAGTTTTAGAAATAGCTTTTTCCTGGCCTTGCTATGGATGTAAAACACGAGCACGCAGCATGTTTTAGGGTGTCTTTCAAACATTTTTCGTAGATACGAGAGAGATACAGCATGTCTTAGAGTGTCTTTCAAACATTTTTCGTAGTTACATAACAATATCATAAGTAATTTCTTGATTCATCAAAATCGACTTGAAACAAATTTGTTGCATATATTTGCGCACACAAAACTGAGAATGGTTTTCTATAATTTCTGTCATTAGTTTTGGGGTCAACACTGTTGGGTCAACAACAGTATTCTTATTTACTGTACAGAGAGTGAAAATATGGACACCTATCTTTTTGGACACACTTCTAACGCTTTGTGAATTTATGACATAAGGCGCTTTAAATCTGCAGTGATTCTCCGAAAAACCACATAGTTAAACGACGAGCAAAAGCAACCGCTTTCTTGGCCTAGAAATGGTGGCCAATTTTGAATGATAGGCAACAGTTTGCACGGCCAGAGAATCTACGATATTTTAAACAAGTCAAGGCCTTTGTGGCGTCCCCCTGTTTGAATGCCCCCAAATGCTTTACCAAAATCCGTCAGTGCCCGGGACTGCACTGTAAAAGTTCGCCCACATCCAGTTGCCCATATATCTTCACGATATATGATGTCTTGATTAAAATTGCATGTATGCCTTTTTCCAACGATGCGCGATTTAATCGGAACTTAATCGTCTCACTTCATTCGTTGGATGCTTTTGAAAAATCTTCATTTTTCAACCACTTGTCTGAACCAAATACCTAAATAAAAGAAAAAAAGAAATAAGCGTGAATTATTGGTTGTTGTTCAGGGTGTGCTGCAGATGCTCCGTTTGAACACATTGAAGGTGGACTACAGACTGGCATGATGACAATTGATTAACGATGGCNTGTGTGCATGTTNAAAGNGATAGGCATGATATTGGTATTGGCTTCCATGCAGGGACGCCGGAACGGGGTGCATGACGGGGGCACCGCCCCCCATGCCCACTGAAAAGTGGGCACCAGGCACAGGTGCCCTTACATAACAGTATCATAACTAATTTCTTGATTTATCAAAATCGACTTGAAACAAATTTGTTGCAGATATTTGCGCACACAAAACTGAGAATGGTTTTCTATAATTTCTGTCATTAGTTTTGGGGTCAACATTGATGTAGAACATGTAAATACGAAAAGAATGACCATTATGGGTGCGCTTTTACACTGACCTCAATCAAACACTTTTGAACTCGTGGTACATCAAGATTATGGACATCTGCAGGGGCGGCAAAACGGGCATTTGCCCGCCCCTCTTGCAAATTGGGAATAAGAACCAAATTTTCTAGAAAACCTTACGTCAGCAGCTTAATTCCGATTGATTGATTTATTTCTTGCAATGACAGTTTCTTTGCCGGTATGACACCACACTGTATAAGAGCAAAGGTTCGCTGTTCTCGTGACAGGCAGTGATGAGCTTGCATTTCACTCATGTCCGTTCATTTGCCTGCAGATTGCAGAGGCAAGTTGCAAAACTTCCGAGCGGATTGTTTTACTGTTGGTCTTTATTGTGCAACAATAACATGGCAACAAATCTTCTAATGTTCACTTCAAGTTACGTTGGTAGGCGTTTTGCCGCATCCCAGTGGCGTATCTATGTAAAGTGGCGCCCATGGCAAAATGTAAATGTGCGCCCTTTCTAACAATTTAAATATTAGTTGTAGGCACAATATTTACAAAAGATAAACTATGAAGAAAATAAAATTTTTAAAACGGAAAATAAGTGTTTATTTTTGCTTTGAACTTTTCAGCATAACGACTACAACATACTTCTGTACTCATTTGTTTTTCTCATGATGAATATCAAAACATTCAAGTAACAACGTTATCGTAGTTAATAGGTCTACATCGGGTTGCCTGGCAAAATTGTATAACTTACAAAAAAGCAAACAATATATTGCAACTGCAAACGACAATTTTTTTTAAATGGAACAGATTTAATTGAATTGTACAAACAATTATTTAATGCAAGTTATGTATCACTTGTGTTCGAACGACACAGTTTCACTAAAACATAAATATATCCAGCATTTTCCGGTTAAATTACACAAAAATGCTATTCTAATCAAAACAGCACTTTCCGTGCCCTTATCGAAGTAAATTTGTTTGGTATTTCATCAAAGTAAGTTTTCGCTGTTTCGTCCCTCTCTATTCTTATCAAAGCTAGATCACACAACCTTCCCTGGCTTATTGCTGTCAATGAGACCCAGAGATATGAAAAGACCAGTTTCAGTTTACTGGAAGATCATTCGCAGCTTGCAATACATACAACTGCCATCGTCAGCATCATTTGCAAAGCAATTCGAAGAATGTCAGGACGACATCAGGACGCGATCATGTTACGTTACACGACTTGAAATCAGCATTTTGAAATCTAGAATCTTCTCGTATAATAACACCCGTCGCCCAGGGGCGGCTTTAGTGGGCTTAGCTCCCCCAACAAAACTCCAAACCCCCTAAATTGAAATTTGAAACGCTATAAATCAGTTGAGCGTTGTTAAAGTTTAGAATGCTTAACCCCCCTGCACAAACGTAAAGCCCCTCTATTGGAGATCTTCTGGTGACGGCTCTGCGTATAACTGCTTGCCATCTACATCTGAACTGTACACAACTCCTAAATTGTCACACGTATATTTTAGTTTTTCACAGTCAGAATCTTTCCACAAGGCTTTGGGCATCGAACAGAAAGCCAAATTAGGACAGAAAAAGCTAGGTCTAAACATGGTTAATAAATCTCTTTCATGAGTTAACTTTTTTTGCTCAACATGGTATGGCAACGCTACTAACTGCTAATTTTTCGAGGACTAACTAATGTTCTCAACCTTAGTTTCTGGACTGGGGTATTGTATTCAGCTTATTATCAGGCACTAGTGGCCATCAAAGAAGTTTCGTGAAGTCGGAGTGGGCCGCAGCAGTTTAAGTAATTTGTTAATCTGCACGACCTCAGCAGCAGTTATTTGCATAACAGTCAGATTCTCACAGCCTTTTCCAGATTGATTGCCATTGTGGCCAACACAAATGAATACATCTGTACTAGAGAAGAAGAGATTTTAACTATTAGGATGACCGTGTTGGAAGAATAAGTTTAGAACGTATGTGAAAACTTGAAAATGAAGATTCTGAACAACACCTTCCACGNGTGGTGGNATAAACAGCAATATTTGGGAGGATTTCATTGTAATTAGCTAACATTTTTCAACNCAATGAATATCACCATTGTTCACATGTAGCTATGCAGAATATTGATTGCTAGTTGAGGGCGTACGGCTTTGAACCCTGGTAATTGGTAATTAGGCACGCAGACATCTTGATTAGTTTGCAACGGTACGCTTTAGTCTTAACATTAAGACTTGCTGTTTATACGTTATTTGGGAAAGCAAGATCAAATTTGGGCAAAAATTTTTTGCATCCCCAAAAATGTGCACTTCCGTACACTTATGGCAGGGACGGGGAGCTTAACTACTATCATGGACCGCATGAATTGTGTACTATCGCTGGCGGGCCACAAAATCAATTAAATTTATCCTAAAACTCTAGCTTTATCTAACTATGGGGAACAGCGACTTCTCTTGACTTACTGTCTACGGTAAGTGCCTGTTTATCATGGAGCTTCGTTTTGACGCGATTTTGTACTCTTACTTGGTAACGAAAATTCTGACGCTGTCCATACCAAATGTTAACGCGGGCCGCAGGTTACCCACCCCTACTTTACGGCTCCCAAAGTAAATAACGTTTCGCCGTTAATCAAAATGACATCAGCGTCGAACTACAATCATCTTATGAATCTTACACCACTTACGTAAGATATTTCGAGGTCATATACAAGAGACAGGAGAACGCAATACTGCAGCCAGGATAAATTTGGATAAATTAACTGAAGCCGTTTCTTAATGCTTTCACAAATCTTTTGCTACTGGGACAAGCAACAATCTGCTGAAAGTAATATAATCCAGTTCCATCTCACACTGAAATGCACGAAAGATCAATCTTCCCATTTCTGCGACTGTGTCTTAGTTTCGAATTGAATTTTTCAACACCACGATCTGACTAGATTTCACGCAAGATCTGAGCAACAAAAACAAATCTAGTTACCCGACCGTCAAAAACAACAGCACAGCTTACCGCATGCATTTGCAAAATATTGAATGCAGGCTAGAGGGTTTCTAAATTATCGTTTGGAATACTGCTGGCCGAAAGTTATCTACTGTATATGTCAACCAAACGAACTTGAACGGGAAAATGTGAAAAAAACTGGGGGGCCAAGCAGCGAGCCAAGAAAAAATCTAGGGGCCATGGCCAACCGAGGCCTCTCCTTAGAATCGCCACTGTTTGCTATACAATTTCGAGCACAGTCTAACAGCATTCAAGGACAATATTGTGGGAGTCAAGGAAGCAGCCTTCATGTGGCGACTCCTATTTCTTGCCAATACTTACAGGTGATTAAACTGCAATCTATAATCGAAATGCCATCTCAATAAGCTCGTTGTCAACTGCAATGTTGTAAAACGTCTTGCTCTGATGCCGTTCAACCAGTTCCGTCGCCACGGAGAGCTTTTTTGGGGCTTAACCCCGCAACAAAACACCAATTCCCCTAAAAAAACTTGAATTATGAAGCACTATGAATCGGCGGAATTTTTATCAAATTTCAGAATGTCAAGCCTCCCTGAGCAAGCGTAAAACCCCCTATTGAAAGCTTTCTGGCGACAGTTTTGTTTTGAACCAACGAGGAACTCTAGAGCTGTGTTTGGCTTCCAACGTTTTTGAGACCAACGAAAAGTGCTAAATCAAAACTATGCTCTCACATTTTTCAAATTTCACATTTGAAAATAAAAAGTTATTCGTAACAAGGAAGCACCCTCCGGATTTCGCATCGCAAAATACATTTTCAAACATGGTCATGACACATGTCTAATAGATAAGCTTTGCAAAATACATTTTGATAGATAGAACTTGTATAGAATGAACAGGATTACTTTGTCATAGTAATTTTGAATAAAAGATGATTTTAATACTTTTTTGTCTCTGAAAAAGCTTGCCCCAAACTTTGCTGCAAATGAATGATTGAACCAAAACATATTTTTGAAACCTCCCAGTGTTTTATATTTCCCTTTCCTTTCCACATTTTTTTTGGTTCTTATTTTGGGGGATAGGTTGTTCATCAATTGTTTCGTTTTTGTTACTTTGCTTAGTGGTTACACGCTTTGCCAAGTAGTGCAAATGCCAAGGTGAGATTGTGCAAATTGCTAGAACCATGGCCGCTCTTCGATAATACTTTCAATTTGCTTTCCTGCATTTACTGTTGTTGCGAGATACTAAAATTTCCAGGAAGCTTCAACATTATTACTTGGCACAGAAACATCATATAGACAAAACCTGCAGCATAACGGTCAGTGTGTTTATCTGTTAGCACCAAGGAAGCGAAAATTTAAAATCATACTTAAAGCAGCATAACCGGAATGAAATTNATCTACGTTTCACAAAACGCGTNGCTGTTGCTTACCAATATGTTTCGAACATCCAAATATAAGAATTTAAGGTTCAAATCTGCTGGTNTTATAATTTTTCGCTTTTAAAGATCTTTCTCAAAATTCATTCTGCTTTTTATCGCTGTACTGACACTTCAGGAAATGCTTGTCTTTGAAGCAACTGACGCTCGTTTTGTGAGCAACACGGCTTTTCAATTACCAGCGATACAGAGAGAAATGATCTGCGGTCGATTGTCGTTTCCAGCAAAGAAGCTAAGGGCTAGCTTGATGGTAAAAATTCTTTCAGAGACAACGAAGCGTTGTAATTCTCTACTACCTTACAAGCGGTCAGTAACATCGGGTGAGGTGGTGCACGTGGGATATGTGTCAGTGAAATTATTTGTCTTACTCAATGGCAACGACGCTTAAACGAACTAACAAAAACTTTTAAATCGGTCAGATGTTTTTCAGTCAGCATGTCCACAGGGGCTGTCTAATTAAGATGCATAGATGCATAGTGAAGTAAGTTTATCCGAATGTTTTTGTAAATTCCATAACTATTGCAAAACTGACTGCATGCTGGCACTAAAATAGCTGCTTGGAAAGATTAGTTTTATCTTACGGCTGTGTTATGAGTAAGATCAAAATCTGCTGCATCAAGGTCAAGACAGAGACCAGCTACCGAGGCCTACGCGAGAACTTTAGTTACGTAAAACTGGGCAAGACAAAGATATATACTAGAAAGATTTGGATAGTAAGGTTGAACATGGTGATCTAATGTAAAGAAAGTGAGCCTTCTTTGTTTCATTAATGTGTCCATACATTTTGAATTGCTAACCTAAGCTTTTTATATTTGGTCAATATATAAATTCAGTGTCTGTTGAAAAGTACAATTGTTTTTTTTTCCGTAGCTGGAACATGAATGCAGCAGTCGCCATTCTAAGCTGCGTTGTAATGAACGAATTGCATGAAAAACGGGTAATAAAGGTTCAGATGAGCAATAATGTGATAAACACTTCCATTTATCTCCAAAATATCACGCTATGCATAATAATGCCCCAATATGAATCCACTGATGTTTAACCCACTTATCTAATTACGTTTTGTCACTTTAATAGCAACATGACGTTCTAAACCAGTGGTTTTGGGTTCGTGAACCATTTTTGGTGGGGTCGCGAGAAGATAAGTAGATTTATGTACACAGCTGTATTATAGTAGATTTACAGTATGTACACAGCTGTATTATACTTGTTTTATTCGAGTTTTAGATGGGGTTGTAGGATTGTATTGTTTATTCAGCTTCAAACATTCAGTATCAAGTCGTCAGCTTAATGGCGTGCAGCTTATTGAAACCTTTTATGGGAAATCTGTTAAATAATACAATAATAATAGCTTTTATTGCAGAATCCTGGTCCATATCTCAGGCGCAATCATACAACACAAGTGCACAAAAATATTTAGTCGTACCGTAGTGCATTACAGAATTTGTGTTTGCATACAACCAACATTGCGAGGAGCAAAACACATTAACAGGACACAAACTGTAGCATCATTCACACATCATAATGCAGTGATCCAGTGGTGTGAGAGAAATGAAGGCATTCCAACATCAAAATTTTTGGGGAAACAGCTAACAGAGAAAAAGGAAAAGTGAAAGATAAGTCAAATGGGGGTGTAAATTGGTACTCAGAGGCTTCCAAACTGTTCCGATCAAGATTTCAAATGCTTGCAACGCATTTATCATGAGATCGACAGCCAATTAATTTTCCTGAATTTTAAAGCAGGATGTGGCAATTAGCATTTTACCAGTTATATTTTTACTATTTATATGCTTGGTTTGCACACATAGCACACACATTTTTTACTACACAAAAGCAATACTGATTCAGAGACCTGATTTAGAGACAAACTCTCTGAAACATCTTTTCATTTTTGTTTGACTTATCTCTTCACTTTTGTTTGATTTATACCAGAATACCAAATATTTTTGACAGTGTGGTATTCACTTTTCACCTGCAGAAATACAGAAATATCCTGTAAGTAGAATTTGACCATATACCAGGCTGCGCTGTGGAATCCATGCACAAAATGTTCAACAGCTCATTTAACAACTCCTGTCATCCCAACAAAGACTATGCTGCAGTATATTTTGCCATAGTGCCGTCCGTTCAGGTTAGTTTACCCTCGATATTCTTAACATTTCCTTCTAGTCCATTTCTAAGATTGCGGTAAACCCGTGTGCTTTGTGCTGCTGCTTTTATTCGAAAAGAAAATTGTTAACCGTGAGGGAAACACGGCTTAAATAGAGTACTTCTGTGGGAGAACTGCTTTTAAACAACCCCGTTGCGATTTGTTTGCGATTTCAAAGTTATGAAAAAGTCAACATTTTGTTGAAGAGGCTTTTGAGTGATGTATGGAAAATATTCTTTGTGATAATAAAACAATTAACCTAAATTAAACAAAATGAAAGCACTTTACTGCACCGGGAAATCATGTCAGCGTTTTGTTTACTTCATCAGCAAGACGTGGTCGTGTCCATTAGCACAGTTCGCAACAGCGATGACTTTACACTACATCCTCTGTGCGGCTTGTTTTCCTGTTTCACCTCCTGAATAAGCCCTAGAAATTTGCCACTCTGTGTATTGCTTGTTAGAGATGTTTTAGGCTCTATGGTGTATAGACCAAATTTTGCCATTCGTAATATCGAGTTTTTCTGATATGTTATCTGATAAAACGTAAAAATCGAATATCTTACTTGCAGAGTCACACTGTTTGATACGCAAACAAGTTCACTACTTTTCATTGTTTGCAGCTGGAGCACGCGTAGGCACGTTAATTGATGTTTACGTAGAATCAGGATGATTTGTGTGTTTTGTTGGGTGTTTAATTTGCTGTGAATAATTAGTTGTGCGCTTGGTTTTAATTGTTAATCGCATGCTTGTCTTAACAACAGTGAAATTCATTTAGTATTTAGCCGTGTTGGTAGACTCCTTATTTCGTTTCTGTTTTCTTTCGGAAACCGCACTCGAACGATTGATCGCAATTCAGCTCGACGAAGTAATGGAAGCACTTAATTCAGAGGGATGAATGCCAGCAATTTCTAGTTTTTAAAAATGAGTCTGAAGTTTGAAAGTGAGGTGGCGTGAGGCAAAACACACTTTGAAAGTTTACGCCTCACGTTCAAAATTAAACGTATGTCCTTAAGAAATGTCTATCACGAGTGTACGAGTAATGCTACATATCAACCATGACTGTAATAAAACTGCATTTTTGAAAGCCTTTTAATTTCTGACTCTGTACAAGGCATATGAAAAAGCCAAATCATGTAACTACTGTATTTCAATTGCCCTTTGCTTTGTTTGATGCGATTGCTTTTGTTTGAGGAAAATAATGGCAACTTTCGTTGGGTTACACAATAACAGAGAAACTACGAAACGACAACTATTGCCATATTTTCGATTAGGCTTGGTTTTATACTTACATAGTAGAAACGCAGCTTGGATTCGGTAAAGCAATAGTTGCATCAGAAGCGCAACCATCATCTCGCTGACTTGGCAGGTTGTGATCAACGGATTCTGCGCCATGGCCGCCTTTCGTAGTAGAGAAAAGCTTCGCAGCAATTACGTTTACGCTTACGTGCTCAGCAATCTGGTCGCCAATATCCTATTTGGAATGTTTTCTGCGTATTCGATTATATCACGCGGGTTGGCAACAGAAGGGATCGAGGCGTCGAACGGAGAACACAGGTGAAGTAACACAGACTTCGTTTTAACCAACAGTTTGCAGATTTGTTACAGGATTCTTGTATTTTCTGACCATCCAGTGCTTTTCGGGTATACACTTGGCAAGACAGGAATCTAACAAAAGTTTGTAAGTCAACGGAGTCAAATGGAAGTCGTACAGTGCAATGTTTTGCCTTACGATCTTGGTCATTTCGATAGGATATCCGCTTCCTGAGCATCATAACCTTGATTGGCAATCATGATTGTTTCTATCCAAAGATTCAGCTAAAACTGATAATTTGACGGTGTAACTAAGGTTGTGTGCAGTGCAACGTAGATGAAGTTGAATACGTACGAATCAATCTACAATCCTTCTACAATTTATAGGTTTCAAGCGGATATGTCAGATTTTTCAGAAAGATCACTTTTAAAGGCTTATTCCATTATGTGTTCTCACTTATTATCAGCATGAACTTTCCAAACTAAAAGTCAGTTCCTGTTCACGAAAAGCAAGAAATCTGGTTGCAGAATTGAACAGTCCAACTCACAACATGAATTACTTCAACACTGGTGGGCCTTCAGAACAAGCTTCGTGTTAGCTTTATTCCTCACGATGAGTGGGACCATTTCTTCCTTGATCCACGGACTACGAGAGAGTGCTTATTTTCTTGGACCGAAAAACCCATCTCGCCAGCGATTGGATAGCAACGGCAGCGTGAGTTACGACAATATTTCGTTAACATCGACCATTTCAAACTGAAGTGTTTTGTGGATGAGAACGCATTTAACCGAAGAAAACAAGAGATCTTATACAATACACTTAAATAGAGAGCTGAACAAAGGAAGAAATAACTCAGCACAAATATGTCAAGCAATATTTTTTTCATGTTAACACAACTAAGAAAAGAAGACTTATGTCTTCAAAAATTTGCAACGTTTAAGATATATGAAACATTTCGAGTTTTGCAGTTTTTTCGCAAATTTTTGCAGTTTGAAATTTGCCATTACACTTTCCTATTAATTTTAAGCTGCAAAACGTTCGACAGCCTACTCATCTGACTTTGTTTTACAATCAGCATGACAGAAGTTACGTAACCTTAACAATGTTGTTATACGCATCAAATGTGGTTTCAAAAAAATTTTAGATCATAAAGCAAACTCTGCTCATGGTAAGTTGCTGCTTCAGTAAGCTTTATCAAATCTGGCCTGAAAAGAAGTAAAATGCTTTCAATACTTTAAAAAACACAGGGATATTTCCACTTTTCAACTCCAATATACAAAGTGTAGCCTTTTCTTGAACAATTTTTCAGGTAAGTACCTCCGAAGCCATTCAAAAGAAACGAAATACGGCCTTGGGATTGGTGGCAACGTGCTGGATACTGCCTTTTGCGCTGGCAATTTTATGCGCTTCTTCGTGGAATTGTTTAAAGCACTGTGTTTGTTTCAGCGGACTCTACGAATCTGACGACCGTATTTGTCAGTCAGGTATGGTATGTGAAGGTTAAGATAAAACTTTTAAACCATTTTCACTGCAATATGCAGATAACAAGCAAACTTCGATCATGTGGAACACACAGTTGCTTTCTGTTGACTTCTGATTCTTAAGGTCGTTTAGAATTGCATGCCCAACAGCAATTTAAACTACCAAAGATGATTTCCTATCTAGAAGTGTTAACTTCATAAAGTACATCGTACAGTATTACAATTTTACTGCAGCCTACTATGTACAACCCGAAAACATATCCAACCATAGGTGTAGGAGCAGGCAAATTTTGGGGGTGCGAAAGATGTTTGCCCAAATTTACCCAAAAACCTTTGAGGGTGCGCTTGTATCCCTGCACGCCCGCTTCCAACACCAATGTCTCTAACTAACCTATATTTTTATTTTCATCTCAAGTGCGGTGGCCGCGCTTCACAATATTATTTAACTATTACAAGAGTTATTCGTAAACAGGCGCGAGTAAAACATGTCAATAGTTTATATTCTTCATCAAAAAGTAACCACACAACCTCAGTGTGATTGTACGCTGCAAGCGAAGAGTATACCACATCACCTCTAACTGCCACTATTTTCATATAGTGAAGAATAGCTAATTTTAAACAGTTTTTTGTGCTACTAGCAACGGTTTCATTTATATCACACATCGTAGTAAGATTTCAGTCACATATCAGTCTATATCGGAAAGTTCTAATAACTTTGGCTGACTGCTTCACAGCAAGAATATGTCATAGTAGTGTGCTTATCATGCATTCTTTTTTAATTCGCGATTTCTCTTTGTACTTCAGTAATTTGCAACGGTATAAAAATTTATGAACTATATATTTTTTCTTTGCTTGCAGTTTGAAACCTTTCAGCCATCTCCACAACCGACATATTGTTTTTAGTTGGGAAAGATATATTTGTGCTTTTGTTTATCAAAGCTAATAACTCGGTCTATTTTAGTTGTTTGTGCAAAATTTTTTTTCAAAATCGCAGAAAGCAGACTATTACAGTACAACAATTGCTTTTCAACGTTGTTTATCAAGTTGCTCAAGCGTGATATCCAGGGCCGGATTCACCTATAGCAGGGGTCCCCAAACTTTCTCTGACCATGTACCCCTTCAGCATTCCGACAGATGATCATGCATCCCTAAAGTAATTCGAAAGATGAGCATGCACCCCTTCACGATTCCGACGGATGAACATGTACCCCTAAAATTTCTTATGACGAAACATTTTATCATGATTAATCACAGTTATATTTAACAATAAGCATATAACGGCTTTTGAAAATAATATTCACTGATATATGTTTAAACACGTGGAAATAAAAGATATGTAAAAATATATTTCACTCATATTGATAATCATAAATGTACCCCTTCGGATAGGCAAATGTACCCCTAGGGGTACATGCACGCCAGGTTGGGAACCTCTGACCTATAGGCTTAGTAGTTTTATTCACTTAATCAGATTTGTGTTGGTAATATCAGTGTCTTCTAATGGGTTTCCATGAATGTCAGTATTATCCGTTGGTCAAGCCGCATGCGTGCAATTGTGCCGTCATACTCAGAGCTCCGTTGGGTGTGTTTGCTGAATCGTACCGATTGTTACGTGTGAATCGGGTGAAAGAACTTGTGGTTGTTCGTGTTTGATATGCATCTTACCAAAGCTTAAGATTATACTGCACATAAGAGAAATTTAGATGTAGGCCTATAGGGCTAGCAGTATCCTAAAATGAAAACGGAGTAAAATTCATCAGTATGGAATATAGGCTCATCTTTCAATAATAGTGAGAGAGACTGACTTCATTGTACTGAAATAAGTTAAAAATGCCTGACCGTGAAACTAAAATATTTCTGAAGAAACCGGTATATTTTGGGAAGCTTAATCCAAAGTAGGATATCACTGAAAACCAAGGTGTAACTAACAACTATCTAGATTGTAGTGCTTCTTCTGAGCTGGAAAAACTGCAGTAGTTTTGTTTTCGTTTTTATGACGTTAATTAAATTCAATATTGGACTTTTCTTTGTGATTTGTTTAGACTGTAATTTTCTTCAAACTGCTACAAAACTTGTGAATTGCAAAGCGCCGATAGGCATATTTATCTAGAAAAGAACAAATAAGAAAAAATGGATGTGAAACTTGTGGAACGCGTAAGTTTGCTGTAGGTCAAATATTTAACTTTGACTTCTTTGGTTTGTTCGCCTAAGCAATTAAAAATCCTGTTCCTGACAGCCAAACACGATTTCCACAAATCAATGTCATTGCATGCTTTTCCGTCACAGGAAGCAAAAAATGCAATGATCGTGGGGCACTTTAGTAAGGTATCAGACATATTTTATTGAACGTAGGCCACGTGGAGAGCGTCCATTTCGTCATTTTCGGCTTTGTGCAAATGGATTAACGCTTTTCCCTTTTCCCCTTTCCCCAACTCGTAGGAAGGGGAGAGGGGGCCTCACACAAGCGGATTAGCCTAGGGCCTCGCATCAGCTAGATCCGACCATGGTGATATCAAAAGAACCATGTGTCTAACCGAAGAGTTTTCAAGTGACAACATCAGCGATCAAATTTTATTCATATGTCAAAAACGCTAAACAACCAAGTTGCAGTTTCCATACTGATTTTGTGCCATTTCTTAATCTTGGGCAGAATATATACACGAGTGTTCCACGATACATCAACCGCTGACAACTCATTACATTTTGCTGATCATTATATTGTGGATCTTGCTGTCACTCATCATCGTGACCATGTTGCTTACGACGTTCCTGAGATACGGCCAGAGTTGCAAATCAAGAGAACAGGGCGTTCAGACTGAGGGAAGTCAAGCAGGACGTACGTTCATCAGTGTTGAAGGTGGTCAAAAGATGTCAAGTGTTCATCTGTTGAATAGAAAAAATGCATTTACAACATGCAATTCTTTCAGATCAACGCAAACACCGACCACGAAACCAAACCCAACTGTCTCTGATCGAAACATCGAAATATGACCTACGCGAAATGGTAATGTCTTGGCTTCCCACTGTTTGGCACTGCCGTTCTACATTATTTTGTTGAATGTGACGATGAACAGTGTCGTTTTTGTCACTAACACTGAAATAATTTAGGGCTACCAAAGGCATGTTTGAGTGACATCCTGTATTCCAGCAGTAGGAAACGGTTCTTTGCCAGTTATCTCAGGCAAAAAATTATTTTTAAATGATCAAGAAACAGGTAATGTAGCAAGTGCAGGTTATAGTTGATATTTTTTTTCTTCCTCAATTATGTGCATACTTTTAGTTTCGATGCGTCAGCTAGGGTGATTGAAGGCATTCTAAGGCAAGCATTTCATTTGCTTCACAAGTAAAAACGATGTGCGCTTTTCTAAATACTACAAAAACATAGAAAATATATGTGAGAAGATATTTTACACAGGAATGCTGCCAAGATTTTTTCAGTTTCTGTTTCTGGGTTCTTTCAACCAGGAAGGAGTGAATTGCCACACAAATATTCCTTAATACCCCTCAATCAATCTATTCAATTTCATTCGGTTGATCTTGAGGAGTTTGATTGATACACGGGTTGGTAAAGCAAATGCAGTTCAGTGTTAGCTTTATTGCTTTGTGGTGACAAGTGGAAGCTTTCAAGCTAGTCGTGGGCTTAGCCACCTAAACAAAGCTCCAAGACCACCCAAATTGAAATATGAAACACTATCAATCAGTGGAGTTTTTTTCAAATGTTAGAATGCCAAGCCCCCTGCACAAACGTAAAGCCTGTTGAAGACTCTGTAGACGGTTTTGTTACAAACCCCGCAAATTGTCCATTTTTAAATCGGCCTTTGTTCTGATCCACGCCTATGGTCACGAATCCTGAGTAGGGTTGGACCACCGGATATCGGTTAACCGGTTAACCACGGTATTTTCAGCTATCCGATATCTGGATAACATTTTGTCGGTTAACCGGATAATACAGTAGTAACATCATTACTGCTTTTTATGTTTGTATGGCGTTAACCAATTGGAAATTTCCTTGTTCTCAGCTACCGGCGGCCTATCTTCCCACACTTTGTGACTTGCCGCTGACCTTGTGACTTCCCGCTGACCTTAAAACCTTTATTCACTTTTTATGTATTCTCTAGAATGCAGGGGAATTTCGTTCTATTACGTCACAAAGCAACTGATATGCGACAATAAAATTTTAAACCTCTCGGCATTAACAAAGAAATTCAGTCGAAACGCTTCGAGTCGAAAGTATGGCCTATGCTTTTCAAATGTCTAAATCAGCGGTTCCCAAACTTATTCGATCGGTTACCCAAATCAAGGTGGCGAATATGTCTTATTACCCTCAATATTTCGCAGTGATCGCTCATAATGAAAAAACATTGTGGATTTGATTCTGCGTTATCCCCCGAAGAATCGCATATTATCCTCAGGGGGTAATTTACCCCCAGTTTGAGAACCACTGGTCTAGGTTGTTTTAGGGAAAATGTTAGGTACCCGGTTTGGACCTGTAAGGACCCGATTTCTCTGATTGTAGGCACCCCATTTCCTCTGATTCTAGGAACCCGATAATAATCTTCGCTGATACTAAGGACCCGGTTTTCAATTCTGGGGACCCGAATCGAGTCCCTAAAACACCTAAAAAAAACCTGCACTGGTCTAAATAAAAGAAAATATTGAAATGATTTCAAAGGTTTCAAAAGTGAAAACCTTTTGTGGGGCTACTTCCAACGTGTGCAACAAATGGCGAGAGGGCAATGTGTGATACCTGTGGTTAAAACTCTTTACGAAGCACTGCTTACCATCCAGCCCACTTCTTTAGAAGCAGAAAGAGCATTCAGTGCATGCAGATTCTTTGCTACAAAACTCCGGTCCCGCTTAAACGGTTCAACAATCGATGTGTTGTTCTTTATTAGAAATGCGTTGCAGGAAAAATAAGCATTACAAATTTGTGTTTTTTCGTTGTATTGAATAAAGTTAGCTAAAGTGCAAGAGTCTGTATTTTGACTGCTAAATGGATTATATGACTCTGAGTCAATTCTTTAATCATCATTAAAACTTTAACATCGTGTTATGTCTTCTTTTGAATATCCGGTTAACCGGATAGCACAAAGACCAAATATCCGAATATATCCGTTATCCGGATAACAAATTTTTGCAACTATCCGCCTAACCCTAATGCTGAGTAATGAGTGAAATAGTTCTATTGGGAACACAAACGGCAGACATGGGATTTTTGAGAAGAGTTCACAGTGTGACACTTCGCTACAAGGTGCACATCTGAATTAGTAAAGCCTTGGATGTCGAGCCACTTCTCCGATCAGACTATAGAGGGATCCCAGTTAGAATGTTTTAGCCATGTAACCAGCATGGAAAAATGGACCCTATATCCACAGGAAAGCACCCAAAAGTCCAAGGACCAGGTAGCGTGTCTGCATCATCGAATTGGCTTGGTTCCTTCTTGATGTGGAGCCAGCAGAACTGTGTAAACGTACTAAAAATATTGAGTTATTTCGAGTCCTCGTAGGTCTGTTGTCCCCGCGGCCCTGTCCGGGAAGAGGAAAATGGATTTTGGGTATTGTTGAAAACAACTTACAAATTTTTTCGCCATTTTCTGCAAAAATTCTCACCCATCAAGAATAATTTTAACCATTCTTTACCCAAAAACAAAAACGAAACAACGTATGGGTTAATGATTCGATGAAATATAACAAAATATTGATCAATATTTTCAGTGTAAAGCTATTGCCAGTATACAAATGCGCGTTTGATACATTTATGTGATGCAACTATTTTCACAGTAAATAGGCCTACTTTATTTGTGATTTTGCAAAAAAATATTCACAAACGTTTCGAAGTCTGTTCGATAAACTGAAAAAATGTCAACAAGTTAATTCTAAAAAGAAATTGTTTTACTAATTTTTGTGCCTGAGGACCGATTTTGTAAAACACCTATGTCAATAACTCAGAGACTGTAATTTTTTTGTATACAATAACGAACTAATTTTTGAACTGCGATTTGTTAGACTGCAAAATCCTTGCCGTTTTTGTTTAAAATACGAAAAGGTGGAGGACGCATCAAGCTGCCTTTTACGAAAAAATGGCTAGCAACTAGAAGNTTCCATAACTTCCTCCTTACGAAAAAATTTTTGCTTCATGTGCTTTACATTTCAGATAGAATAAACACCTTTTTCTACGNAAAGATTTGATATAAGGTAGCAAAANGGATGTTACACTCCAACTTGTGCTAACAACATATGAAGTGCTTTGACATCAAATATTTTGAGTTTTTCTGAACAAAGTTTCANGGTAATGCCTAAATTGCATGCGTTGAAAAATATCATTTTGTTGCAGACAAGGAACAGCCCGAAGAAAAACTTCTACTTGTGCTGCAAGCCACTGCCAACTATCAATTATATATTTAAGTTGATGCTGTTTATTTCGATTCTCTTTATCATCTGTTCATTACCAGCCCTTGGTATGATGACAGCCGACGTATTTGAAGCCAAATTAAGCATGTCAGCCTCGACTATAATGGCCGCTTACAACGCGTGTCTGGTCTACTGCGCTGTTTCCCCCATCTTGTTAGCATATTACATGTCAGGTCTAAGATACGCCGTCAATGAACTGCTCAGAAAGCTTTGCGGGTGCTGCACAAAGACTGTTGTAAAGCAAGGTAATTCCAGTAACTCAAAGGCAATTGTCATACGAATGGATGCTTAGTGTAGGCTTGAAAACAGCATTTTCCAGCTAATTTCGAAATGTACTATACCAACTAGAAGTTCTGTCTTGGCAAGCCATTCTCGGCTCTTGCAGAGAATTTGCAGCAAGTCGTCGTGTGATGAGTCAATGCCTCAAGCTTAATGCCTTTATTCAATTTAAAACCCGCAGGAGCCATTTAAATGACATTAATTTTTTTTTAATTTAGCTGTTTTTTGGTTACAATTTTCTTAAAATTTCTTTTTTTAAATCTAAACTACACGACGCCACTAGTCATTACAGGGTTTGAACAGCTCTCTAACTCAATCTGCTGCC
>JGI24021J15306_10003446_pt1 | contig 17819 bp, 9 predicted proteins | sample Ectturendosymbi1_FD_15306 | JGI IMG/M metagenome (IMG submission 15306)
AGCAAGTCTCAGTTCAAGTTAGCCTCAACACTAACGCTTACTGTGACGAGTTGGAGGATATTTCAGATTTGAAGAATTTCCTGAATGCTTCCGCGGGCCGCTATTTGCCCACCCCTGCTCTATAGTACATAGATAGAACAATGACCGCGAAGGATTGAAGTGAATGAAGATGAGTATTCTCTGTTTGTTGCGTTGAGAATTCGTTGTTGCGTATAATGTGTGGAACAAAACGCCTAAATCCATTTTTCAGACTGCACGAGGCCAGTGAGATACTCAATAAATATATGATGGGAGTGTGTCATAACTTCACCGCTGCCTTTTCGTTCGTGTCATTGTCGATGTTTTTGTTCCTGTATCGAGGGAATTGAGAATAAAGTAATATTTTTATGATTTGGAACAACTTTTTCAGTGAATGTAACGAGCACGTGTAGTGCTAATTTGTATGACATACCTTCCAGAAGGGCCCCAATTTGAAATAGCCTAGGGCTCCGAGAATGAAATTTCGACTCTGGGCAGAGTTCTGTGGTTGCCATTTGCCACACTGACGTTTGCTTATCAATACCTTCTATGATTTGCTTAGCATGGGAGCAGTAGAAACTTGCGCAAGTAGGCTACTCAATAGCAATCTGATTTCTGAATGACTTCGTTAAAGAAAATTAAAAGGGAAGAAATCACATCTAAAACTACTAAACGAGCTTACATAATAGAAACGCTAACAAAACTTATTGTATTGCTCAACTTCAGAAGATGCAACTACGTTTTTATTGTAGGATACTGCTAGCCTTACGCATATCTTTTATCTGCAGTGCAGTACATTGACGTACGCAGAAAATTTTCATTGGGGCGTTTCATTCAGTGGCGTGTGGTGTCATTGGTATTTAGTGTTCGTTGTTTGTGACGTCATAATTTGACGTCATATTTATGTTTTCCAAACCGACGTTGTGGCGAAGTTTGCGCTGATCAGCCATAGCAGACACAATGAACACAGTTGTTTTGAATACAGTGAACTATCGCGGAACACAATCTTAAACATGTGTAGTGGGCGAAAGGTCTGCAAGAAGTGGTGAGATGGTTTCTGTAGGCAGACCATAACCCAGGTTCCTATCAAAACGTAATTATTGCTTTTTGGCCAATATACAATGTTCCCTGAAATTAGCATGCAAATTAATTCCGTGGTATTTGCATTAAGTCGACAAATTAACAAGCAAAAAGTATGCGAAAACTTATTAACCCCTTCGCGCAGATAATAAAGTTTTGTAAAATATCAAGCTCAAGGGGGGGTTTTAACCCCAACCCCCTTGCGTACGCCCTTGGTGCAGTATAACCTTATGCTTGGATCAGGTTGTTCAAACACGAACCACTACAGGTTCTTTCCCTGATTCACGTTTTCAGTCGTAACAATCGACACTATGAGTATGACGACATTATGGTCGGCATGCGGGAAACGGTCATATTGAGATTCATGGAAACTCGTTGGAATACCCTGGCGTTATCAACACGAAATCTGATTAGGTGAATAAAACTAAATTTCATGAATAAATACGTTAAGACATAAATTGTTGTCGAATATTTATCGAACTGATCATATACCGGCAATTGACTCTATACACACCACAATTTGTTGGAGGCCCCCTTGGATATTGAGGTCCTAGGCTTAAGCCTACCAAGCCTATTGGTAAATCCGGCCCTTGTAATATGGCTAGGTCACACAGTGTTTTCGTACTTCGTACTGCATAGAAGCAAGATTCGTTTATTTAGTGCTTACGACCAAAATTGCACATTTTCACAGCATGCTGTTCAGACAGTAAGATGGGGTTATTTGTGTAGTTGAAAGAGTTTATTTTACAATCACTGCTAAGTTTGCCTCATCAGAGCAGTGTAGTTAGGGGACTACAGACGTTAACCGAATGTTAACCACGTTGTGTCCGCTTAGGCCTTAGCCTATGGCCTGCCTTGTTAAGATTTATAGCCGATTTAAGACACAAAATGGTACTAATCTAACCACGGCATGTGGTTTCTAACCATGGCATATGCACCAGGCTATTAACAAGTCTATTCATCAGAAGTTCAGAATGGTTTATGCATTCGCATTTCGGCCAGTAAAACGTCAGATGCGCATGCTATTCAAGCAAAATTCAGATCAGCTCATAGCAATGTTCATCATTTTGCGCTAATGAAAGAACACGTTCATTGCGATGTACTGCTTTGACCGGCTTCAGATTTGTTTCTTCGGCAACAGAGTTTCCACATTTGAACGATAGGTTTGATTCTGGTTGCTCGCAAATTTTTGTTATCATTTACATTTGATTACGAAATCTCTAAACAATCGCTGTCAATTATTAAGACACAAATCCTTTAGTTAAGCTCGTTCAAAAGCATTAGTTGCAAACTACGAGCCCATTATTGGTATTTGTGGGAAAATAGTTTATATAATTTTATAATTAATTTGCCCACAATGTGAATCACAATTTCAAAATACTGTGTTGTAAATATTATGTAATTTTCAAGACTGCCAAGCGCCCCTGCTCAAACGTAAAGCCCGCCCTATTGAAGACTTTCTGGAGACGGTTCTGGTCTGTTGTGAACGGGTCTGTTATGAACTGGCCGGTTATGGACAGGTCTGTTATGAACTAGTCTGTTTTCAAAGGGAACAGTTTAAAGCAAATTAAGCGTAGACTGCTTCGACTGGAGGTATACAAACAGATCATCCCAATAATTTAACATCTGCCAGTGATTTCCATTGCTGCGACTCAAAAGTAAGCATCTTCTTAAGTCAAACAAAATATTATAACCTCAGACATGTCAAGCTCCTGTCAGAGAATGATCTGGATTGGGATTTGTCGCGATGGCTCTTGAAAAAGCTAAGAGGTCACACAAATCACACAGAACTCTATGAAGCAATTTTAAAGACATGTATTCGGTTCATCATGACCTGTTAACGACAAATACTGTCAACACTTACTTGGAAACCAGATTATACAACGCCGGGTTGAGAGTCTCGCTAATACGTAAGCAGGTGTGTGCAGCCATTGCAAACATCCATTGAAAAGCATAGTCGTATTGTGAGTCGCTTTCGGTAAAAGCAATATGGATATGAAATGCTGAACATACGAATATGAAACATGTTCAGTAAAAGTGTTTTTTTTGTGAAGCAGGTTCTTAGAGAAAGTTTGAAAAGAAGACGATGAATGACAAAGCGAGTTATGACTTCAAGTTGTGACAGAACAGAAATAAGAATCAGTCGTAGAACGTGTTTACCATCATCGAAACATAGAAATTACATTTACTTCAAGTCAACAAGATTTTGCAAAGTCAGAATCTACTCGGATTTGATATTTCCATACGTTTTATAACTGAAATGCACGTTTCGTGTTTCGTAAAATATTGCATGACTTCACGTCTTGCCTTAGGGATAGCACACAATTCGAAAATTAGTTTTCAAAAATAAATGAAATTAAAAAGTAACTTGTGAGATCAAAACGGCATGTTGAATAGTTGCTTCTGTTTCGGCAGCTCAGCACCAGCACATGGTGATTCATACTAGTTTCAAAGTGTTCATTGCATTTCTGAGTGACAGCGTGAAGAGAAAAACACATATACAAAAAGCAATCTTCATAACTAACAATAAAACTAAAGAGAAACAATGAAAAGAAATTAACTGAAGTTAAATTGAGTGCAAAACCGGAGTAATTGAAACAAAATTGCAAATCTACTGATGTGTTCGTGTTTATTTTGGTTTTCTCACCTGTTTCCGGTATGTAACCAAACATAAATGCACCAACTACGACGCATAACTGAAGAATGGCTTGATTGTCTTGTCGCAACCGATGAACTTCGGTGAAACTTGTCTTTTGAACTTGAAAAAAAAGGTAGACTAAGCAGGACGCAGTTAGTAGTTATACCTTTGCAATTCTAGATCTTATAATACTTTTGCTTGGTTAATTGCTTTACCTTTTCTTCTTTTGTGACGTCCAACATATATGATGAGTATGGTTGCAGCAGAAAACATGGTGATTAAGATGAAAGGTGCATAAAAAAATATTGAGTTTCCTGCAACGGAGTAGGTTTTGAATTGCTGCCACCTGCGTGTATCGAAAGAACCATGTGATCACTCAGATCATCTAATCGTTAGCTTTGTTTGAAAACACCATTTATACTAAGTGTGGTTCATAGATTTTGAGCTCAAAAACAGATGAAATAATGAAAAACGTTGCAAAAATATTCTGCCGTCCTTTCAGCTAAAGTGCAAATATTCTCTTAAATATTAAATATTGACATTCCTGTACAACACCAAGGAGATCTAATCCAAACAAAATATCATTTGTAAAGATAAGACTTGAAAAAATGAATGACAAATGCGATTATTATAAAACCTATAGGTTATCAAAGTCGCATGATGTACATTCAGCGAATATTGACCTCGTATATTCAATTCCTGTCCATTGTACAAACAAACCTACCGGTATTCCGTAATTAAACATATGTATATTTTTCCCGATACGTCATATTCTTGCATATCCGACCAAATAGCAAATGGCACAAAGGTACAACTCATTGCGACGACCCATGATATGACTGCACATGCCTGAAAAAGTGTAGTGGAAGATATAACAACGAAAACCTCATAAATGTGGTGACCGATCTTGCTTTGTCAATCTCTGTGATTTTGGCGTTTTTTCATGACGAGGCACTACATGATAAATAATGAACTGAAAGTATTCGAGATTGCTATTTTGTTTTCGAACAAAGTAAACAATCTTAAACACGCTGATGGAATCTTGTTTAATCTTTTTGTTTAAGATTTAAACAGAATGAAAAGATAAGTGCGGGCAGGCTTTTCCATTTGATGACACAGTGTGTCATTAAAATGTCATAACCTCACGTTGTTAACTCATAAACCGGTTGCACCAGAGAGACAGCAAAGGCAAATTTGAAAAAGAATTTGGATGAACGTTTTGTCGAAACTTCAAAATGTGTTTTTGACTTATGAATTTTTCGAACAGCGTGTTTTTCTGATTTTTCTTTGTTTATTTGTTGTGTTTTTCTTTTTTGCACACGTCCTGCGCAATTTGGGCATACCCCCGAATTCTCCTCTTAGCTAAAAATGATTACCATTTCAAATTCAAGGTTGTCGTTTCTTAAATGGATTTGACGTGGTGCAATAAAGATTTGCAATGAAATTTTATGTTTAGGTATAGTAAACTAAATAAGCATTTAGCGCATTCAGAAGACGAATTCGCCAGCTACTCACATCAGGCAGATCAGATGATCAGATGAAAATTTTTCTAGATCTTTTCTGTTGTAAATCTCAATTTTTTCCGGCATTTCATATTAGCGTCATGAATCTACAAAATGAGGAGGCAACAGTGTGCGGATAAATCACCCACTACAGTTTTCATCTTTACTCCTTAAAACTCAAATAAGCAAGGTCAGTACATTTTTGTGACTTGGAGCCTACAACCAGCACAAAGTAAGCAAAACTAATTCACTGCATGTTGTACATTTATGCAAGCAGACGTTTGTAGCGGGTGCCTCAGAACAACTCTAAATGCGCTCTAATGAGCTGCCAGAAAACTGTTACAAATCGTTTTTCACTAATTTGTTTGTATTCAAATTTTGCACGAACGTGAAGGATGCATGTTTGAAAGTCTCGTGTAAATTGCAAGTTAATGCCGCAAAACTGCAGAACTGGGGAACTCGCACGCAAAACTATCACGGGAATTCCACTAATATTTTCGCTTTTGACCCCTCGCCCAAACAGTAGGAAGATGAAGCCAGTTGAGTTTGGTGCTTTGCGCCATATCATCGACAAAAAGTCAGAAAGAGTCATTATTTGCCTGTTGTGCATTTATATGAGCAGGCGTTGACAGCACACCCCCACCAAAAGAATAAATCACACCTTCCAGGTGACGGAATACTGTTTTAACTTTTACAATTTTTATCTTTTTAATATAAACTTCGCCGATAGGCTTGAAGCACATATGTCAACATTTTCTGGGCTTTCCAGTTGATTTTTGTTTGTGGAACGAGATGAATGGAACGTCAATGACGATTAATGATCAAAATATCCATACTTTTCACGTTTTATTCCCTAGCTAGACACAAAACAGGGAAGTGAGGCCAATTTGTTATTTTTGTGAAGTTGACCACAGAGGTCACAGTGCTTGCAAGGAATAATTCTTCCTCAGTACACTGTATTCGCTGCACAGTTCTCTGAATCAAATATCGACAGTTGTTGCAAAGNGCAGAAATGGGTTTTTCCNTCATGCAAGTCAGAGTNAGGTCTCACATTTTAATGCAGTGGTTCTCAAAGTGGTCGATATCGACAACCAGGGGTCAATTGGACCATCCAAGGGGTCGAAAAATAGTCACGGGGTTGAACGGGGGTCATTGAATGGCCTCTAAGTTCTAACCATATTTTCGGATTGTGTATTATTTTATCACACATTTCAAGTAAAAAGTACTCAAATTCATTCTGACGCATACTTTCCTTGTATTAGTAACTGTTGCGTTAGGACACGGGGTCTACAGAAAATTGTGTACTTTAATTGGTGGTCACCGTGCAGAAACGTTTGAGAACCACTGTTTTAATGAAATATATTACGAGATTCGCCCTATTGTAGGCCTACCCTTTCAAACAATTTTAAGATTTTTACGTAAATACTCCGGTAAGTAAGATATATATTAGATACAATGTTTCCGAAAAGGGATTTGAAATTCCAGTTGGCCGGCAAGTTGCACTTTCGTGTGTACCAACTTCGTGGTGCAAAGGAATATCAATCCGATCAAAAACTCTTCAAGCTGCTTGTGGGATGTTATTCCGGTTTGTTGAAAACAAGTGCTGTTGACTACGTTTTAATCTATATATTTATTAATTTAGTATCCTTCAAAATGTACGATTCGCAGCTTTTCTGGCATTGAATGAAGCTTTAAAATATCGGTGATGTTTAATATACTGGCTGCAGATGACACCATTCGAACGATGAACTGTGACCTGATACATTTTCAACGCGGTTTTTGCAGTGGTTTAGAAGACGGGCTCAAATAATAAATGTGGAAGTTGAACCCGAGTCATCACTCATGATTCCAAGAGAAGCCCAGATCGAATAATTCACAATCAGCTTCGAGTCAAAGCAAATCATTAGCTTTGTGGTTTTCAGAATCGAAGTGCAGGAGAGTGTTTCAATTCTGGCAGGGAAATGCATCATAAACTTTGGGTCTGAAGCTCAAACAGATATATTTCGTAAAATAGTTAAAAAAAGCGATTGCAAGCATTTCCTAAAAAAGACGAATCGATTCCAGCCATATCCTCAAATGATTGCATGTTATTTCGTGTGATGCAAAATTTGACTTCCGTCTGCGCACAATCAGTTCTTTACACGTATAGTTTTATTTGTAAAGATTAAACGTTGATCAGCCAAATTTTTTCATGCATGTACACACAGATTAATTTTTTAAATACATAAGATCAGTGGATTTCTACTATGTGTTCATACTCCAATATAAACGAGTTGTTCGAACAGCCAGGTATTGTGGAATTTCTTACAGGACACGAAATTGGAAAAAAGGTATACGATTGCTGTTCACCTTGAATTTTGGAAGTTAATAAAAGTGTTGCTGTGATTCCGTTTATACAAAGAAAAGTGGTGAGAATGACTATCAAATTTGATTCAAACATAATGATTAAACGTTTATCCCCCAAACGTAGAGCAATAATTAAGCAAATTATTTCATTGATAAATTAGATCAAACATATATGCATTCACCTTGGCATGATTGATGGACATATGTCTAAAACGACGAGGATATAATACTGATATCAAACGGAAAAATGAATAGCACAAGATATGCAAAGATGTTGCCACAGATGTAGCTTTGTCTGCTCCCATGAGGATCCGAAAATTCAACAAGGAAAGAATATGTCACCTAAATAAAATTAGGACAGTAGAAGACTGATATATTGTAAAGTAAGAGTGTGTATTAAACTGAAATTTAATGCCCAAACAAAATAATTGTTTGGTTCCAACTAAATCTGATTGTGAACGTCCTAGGTTACTACCCGGAAAATAGTATGGCAAGACGATGAACGGTTTCTCAAGTTTAGCAAACTCATAGGCGGGAAATATAAATTTTATGCTTTCATTTAATTTAGAAATTTTCATACTTTTTGCCTATTTTTTTGAAATTGTTCTAGTTAAAACTTTCTTTTGCAGTGAGGCTCTTTCGCTGCTGCAGCAAACCGGATGTACGAAAAAATGCAAACCATTCGCGGCACAGATTGTGACAGACCGGTTCAAACTGATCACGTCTAAGGCAAGATACATTGAAAGCTCAGTTTTAGTAGAGCTTTATTTTCGCTGCTATGCTAAACAAGAAAACACTTTTTAAACAGTGTAGGAAATGCACATCGAGTTTTCACAAGGTACCTTCTGCGTGGCAGTGATACCAGCAATGGCCACCACGTCATACTGAGTGCAGCAGTTTTAGTGTTGGTTATTTTGTTATATCATGATATTTTCTTATATCTTGATACGGGCAGACAAAGCAAGCAACCTCAACACCAACTCTGACAATCAAAACTCGAAATTACGTCTTGGTAAAATAATTGTATTCACTGGAGCTTCAAACCTTACTGCAAAAGTAACATAAGCAAGCTACAATGATTACCACTATAAAATACGCCGTTCTCTGATAAATGCATTCACTTGAATTTCGCTTCATTGATCATGGCAACGCATCCATTTAAAGTTTGAAACAACACGCCATATGATTCGTAACTTCTGCACAATGTACAAACCCAACTTGCAATTAGCGTGCGCATTTCAAACGCTGTGGGTGTTGAAAACAACAACGCCAGCACGTTGCTAGTGAAAGAGGTCAAAGTACATTAACGAACAGCGCAAAGGAAAGCAAAATTTATCTTACGCGGGGAAGGATCATGTTTTGAACACTAATTTGTGTGTCATGTTGATGATGCCACTTACCTTCACAGTTATTCAGAGTGTGAAAATCAGGTTATTCAACAAAAGTAACTGCGTAAACTTCATGTATAAATGGTTTATTTACGATCCCATGGAACACTGAACAGTGCTCGACAAGGCCACTACATCTTTGTTATTTTTGCCATTTTTACAAGTTGGTCTGCTCCAATTACTGCGATGCGATGACCATCTCTTGGAAAATTTGTGCAAGGTTTGGCCGATATACAGTATTGTTCATGGCAGATCACACAAGTCGCTACATGAATATCATAGTTTGCGCATGTCAAGTTTTGGTTCAGCGAGGAGAATTTAGTTTTGCTCGTTATTTGTGAAACACATGGTGCCATTGAGTTGTTGTGTTTTCCATGGCAAAAACATAGTGCACAGAGGCCGCAAGGTGCCGACACACCCTTGACAGGCTCTTGCTCAAAGCAAGACGAAGGAGCAAGTAATATTTCATGGCGTCATAGTTAGTGTTTCCAATTCCGGGCAAAATTTTAAAACCCGGGTTTCGGGTAGCTGAGGAATAAAACCCGGGAAAACCCGTTTTTTCGGGTTTTGAAATGAATGCGATTTTGAGCGATAAAAGCTCAATAGCACTATGAAATTACTACTGTTGGTCCCTGCGCAATATATTAGTGAATTATTGATTAAGTTAAGCACAGTTTTTCAATGTTGTTCATAATACCGACGCATGACAGTCAAAGCACACTTTCATCATTCAGTCTGTTTCTGAGTTTTTTGACATAGTCCCGTGGCTGAAAAAGCCCTCTCTGAATCCACCGGTTTGGGGTTGATTGTAATTAAGGCTTGGAACAGTTTTTCAAGGTTATTTGACCTCTTCTTTGTAGCAGCCTCAAAAAGGCTCATTTCATTTTTCACAATTTGTGACAGGATTTCTTCCTGTGCCGGAATAGTTTTGTTGTCTTCACTCTCATGGGTTACATGGATTCTGTGCTTTGATTTCAAATGGTTGACAAAACATTCAGTGCTTGAACCACCTCCTTTTGTATAGAGGAGCACAAATTGGTGTTGGTTGAGCCTTGTTGTATAAGAAACGGCTCCAAGCTTTCGATTTTCTTTGATTACTAACGTCTTTAAACTGAATGTGTATGATTAAAAATCTACTTAAATCGCTTCTAAAATAAACGCCAAATATTTTGTGGAAAGTTATTGTAAACTGAAAAGAAACGAACCGATTTTGCTAAGAATCACAGCTTGTATATGAACTAACACATAACAGCTTATAAATGAACTAACTATTAACTACGAAACTACGGCATAACTTTCAAAAACTACCTCACGTGGTAGTTTAATTAGGTTAGCGAATAGACAAAAGTTCGCGTAGACACCTATTATGTGCAAAATTACGTCACGATCAGTCTAAACAGGTCAATTGAACGAAAATATAAATGGACCAACAACGAACGAACGATGGTCACCGAGCAAAACCAGCATCTCGTGTCTCATGATAATAGTTGAAAGTTCAAACGTGCTGAGTTGGCCGTTACACGCGCCAATCTTCAACTTTAGTGTTATCAGAACCACTAATATTTGAATACAACAGCATTTCCCGGATTTTTAATATACCCGGGTTTGGTAGTTGAAAAAACCCGGGTTTCGGGTTCGGGAAACCCCGGGTTGGAAACACTAGTCATAATAGCGAACTTCGCAAAATAGGAATCATTACAAAAGCTCCGTTTTAAAAATTAGTGAAGTAACCATCGCTTTCCATTAGTCACTCGTCAAATATCTGAATGGTGATTCACGCTAGCAGCTTACTTTACCATACAATAAAACTGTGTTTGCATGAGTTTGTTCATACTTTACACAAGAATGTCGACGCCTTCCATTCGTATAAACCCCAAACCATTTTGTACCAAAACAATGGGCTGATTGCTGCAGAAATAAAATCTGATACACACAAGCTCACCAGCAAGAGGTTGAAAGAGGACCTGCACAAAAAATTGTTGTATTAATCTTTAAACAGTAATAGCAGTGCAAACAATAGCTAATTTTGAAAAGACAACAATGCAGTTAATGTGAATCATAACTCGAAATTGAAATGTGTGCGTATATTTTTCTAGTGTTATCATTTATTCCGCATTAAAACAAACCAGATACACTTTATAAAATGCAGCTGTTTACTACTGCTTTCACAAAATGAAACATCAAGTGGATTTTACTTACTTCAACTTTTTTGATGACAATATAACGTACGTTATGAGGGCATTTTGCAGCCATGCCAAAGATGGACATCGGTACCAATAGAATGGAGAAAATCAACGCAGTTGTTGTGTCAAACAAACCTGTCGTTCTGAAAATTGAATAACAATTTTTGATGTACGAAGATGCTTCAAAGATTTTCAAACGTAGCCCTTTGCAGTAAACATGAAAGCGCTCCCTCTACACAGGTTTTCTACAGCTTTTGTTTCAGTTTCAGTTTTATCGTGTATTTTATATATCATTTTTTGGGAATCATTTCAGATAATATTTGTCTTTCGTGATAACGTTTTTTTTACATTTCTGCTTGCAACCTGATGGATGCATTAGCTAGTGGAAGCAAACAATTTAGTTTTGGAACCGCGTCAGTCTTCAATCATGTTCTAATTTGCAAAAGTCTTCCGCGGGCCGCATATAACGCCGCAGAGGCGGCTGTGTATTTAGTTTGAGGCAAATGAGACCCTTTTCTCAGTCAGCCGTTTTTTATAAAGATGTGATCCCCATTGTTAAAGTGGAGATTAAATTTTGTTTTTTTCTGCTTTTTGCATGTTTACTGTTTATTTTTGTAATATGCACAGTTTAGGGTGCTTGAATATGGAATTCAAACGAAGAAATACATAAATTCTAGTTCTGATACCTCCATGGTCATTTTCATGGGAAAGTACACAAGAGGCTATTGAAGCACACACGAATTTGAGAGGTGTGCAAGAAATAATATGTTTTATCCTGTGTGTGCCACATACGGAAGATTTTGTTACATCAGAAATTAACATTAAAATACGGGAAAGTTAATATCATTGTTGATGGACAGAAAATTGCACCACGCCTTGAAGCAGTCTGCACTTAGCAGCACTTCCAAATATGCAGGATGTTATTATTACTATACCCAACGTACGACAAGTTTGAAATGGTAGGATATGCAATATGCATATCTTGCGATTTTTGTAAGCTTTATATTTGCTGTTATTTTTCAAGCAGCCATAGTCATTGCTTCAAGTAGCCATCGAGCCCTCCCTTAAAATCTTTGTCTCGGGCCACCAAACTCCTGGCGTCACCACTGGTACAGACCGCACTCCACCCTGAAGTAACTAATAAATGGAAAAAACGATGAAAGACAAAAAGTTCAGAAATGTTGACATGACATGTGCAACACTTTTTTTTATAAATTTGTATGAGAGTTAATGCCTTTGTTATCCATTCCTTTCAAATGCATGTTAACTTTTCGTTGCTGGTGACACAAATATATTGCTTCAGTTTGTTACATTCGCTTTATATTGCCTTCAGTTCATTATAAACGACTTGTAATGAGCGCAACTAACTACCGCAAGAGAAAAAATGAATAAATTGCTTGTAAAGAAGTGGGCTCGTATGTGCTTCACCATGTGTTACACGCAAATCTTTTCATTTTAAGCTCAATAAAGTAAGAAGCAAAAACGTTGAAATATATATCCGGTGTTTGAAGATGTCCCTGATTAGTGATCACCTGCGAAAAGGTTTACGTAACAAGTCTCTAAAAAGTTTCAGTTTATTAGTCTCCGCAGAGCCGACAAAGTTGAATCAATCATGAAATTTAAAAAGAAAATTTGTTGATTGGTTCAATTTCGTGGCTTTTGTGAAGATTGTTTATTTGAATGCAGATATTTGCAAGTTTGAATCATCGAGCGACGAAAGCTGAGCACAATCGGCTGATTCCTCGAAAGTTGCGGCAAATCCAGAGCTTTGATTGCCATAAGGTGAATGCATATTTTTAACAGAGGGACCAAAGTCCTTTGCATGCTTGTTTTCATATGTAAAGAAATAAATCTGTACCAACTCAATACTCAATAAAGGAAAAAGATCTAGCCTTTTCTTTTTGGTAAAACGATACTATGCCGTTTAGTATTTGTCGAATACACAAAGCTCTTAACCTAACGTCCTACAAAACAACCCAGCGACACAGAATACTACTGTAAGAGAAAATTTCTCATTCAAGAAAATTGAATGCATTTTGAAAAATTGATGTGTCAATCACACGTTTTCGCAACTACGCGTTTCCACTTTTCCTTCTTTTGTTTCGTCAAAAAACTCACGTGTTGTATTTGGACAAGGCTTCAGTAAAGAAATAAGCTGTGACGTCAGTGGGATTGTTCGTTGTGTGATCCATTTATCTGTTATATTTCTGCAGTCAATATTCAATCCACAGCTTTCAACCCTAACAGAAGATCAAAATTCAATTCCGCAGAAATACAAGAACTCAAGTTTGCGACTCGTTGACGTTACTGCAAATAAAAGAACAGAAAAACTGCGGCAAAATTTTTGACACTTGTTTAAATCTAAACATGTTGAACCTAATATGTGACAATTTAAATTTGTAATATTGATATATTATTATTATTATACATAAAACTTAGTCCCTTCCAAATATCAGCGTTATGTTTTCGGAGTGTGCAAAAAGCAAATTTGTTTTAATCATATTTCGCTGCTTTGTGTTGACAACTTCACCAATTTTGCTTCAAACATTTTGTATCAAATGTTTGAAATTAATTTGGCAGGTTTTTACGTTTTGTTGTTAAAATACTTATATTGCAAATGCACCACTCAAAATAAGTCATCTTTCATTGAAGATGAAAAATTAATAACGACGGCAATGCAACCTCCAGCACTGACTTCAAACGTTTCCCTTGGTGCAAAGCTTTTCAACCTCTAATCGGTTTGTAAAGATGCTCATTCGATTATGATCCTGCAATTTCTATTCCCAAGCAATTATTTACAGGTGGCTGGATAACAAAAGTTAGGGTGTGTGATTCAGATTATTCCGTATACTGCAACCATTTGATTTATTTTGCAATTTTGTATGAGGCCCTGAAATATTTGATGCATTTGTAAAATCATACTGATAAATAATTTCTTCGGCATTTGCAGAAACGAACCTCCTTCGAACTTTGCGAAATGTTCTGTTAAATAACAAATAATTACGCATAATCATTTGTTTGTGTGTAGAAAACAAACTTAAAATAGTAAACCGTGTACTGCATAAACGAAAACATAACTAAAATTTTTATGATTTTAATAATAAATACAACGAACTTTTATTGAATTAAAAGAAGCGATTTTGAAAACATACTCCTATGCTTCATGTCGAATTTCTAAAAATTTGTCGCATTCAGCCAAGTCGAAAAGAAATCATATATCATACTGCAATCCGAAGTGCCACTGATTGAAATTGTTTCGAAATTTATTAGGTTTACCCAGTGTTCAATGCAAAAGTTCTACTAATCAACGATTATATCAAATACTCTGTCAAATATACAATAGCTATTACGCTAAATTATGTCTTTGCGTACAGAAAATAGAACCTATTCAATAGCTAACCATGCAGAGAACAAACCAATCATTTAATAATGTAGCTATTGAGATACCAAATATAAAGTTGCCTGCAATGGAGATTACGGTATCATGCTGAAGGTAGTTTTAACGCATCAAGAAACATTCTAGATTGTCAACACATTCTTGCGTTTTCTCTTTTTTTTAGTTGGATCATTCTGTCATTTGGCTACAGATTGCAGACTATATGATGGCATCAAGATTTTTTCCGACGAAAAACTAAACAAGAAATTGTTTCAACTCTCATTAATGTATGATTATGTTAAAAGAACTAAAATTTCATAATTAGAATTCAAAGAGGTCGTAGCTTTCAATTGAAATTCTTCCGATCTCAACGAGACAGTAGTCAAAAACATAAATCATGCATGTGCTGAGCGCGGCTTTCGCTTCAATAATGTGTGACGACAAGAATCGCTTCATTCAAATAATGAAAACTTTTATCTGCTTACATGCAATTATAGCTTGCTGCCAAAATAATTGAAAATCCACGTTGTCATTTTAGTTGCGTTTATTCGCTAGTGAATGTCAGCGATCATGTTGCACAGCGACTCATAACGTAACCAGTTCGGGAGAAATAAAATGATTGAACGTTTTGTGTAACAGACATTTGTTTTTGGCGTATGACTGACGCCATTGCGCTGATTTCCTTGGGGTGGTTTGCTGTAAAGTTGGCCAAGTGCTTTTTGATCCTTTTCTTGTAATGCTGTTTAAACTTTATAATACAGTGTTAATATCAATTCAGCTTAAGTTTGAGAATCCTCACAACTGTTTAACTTTAACCTCACAAGTGTAAGTAACTTGTCTCCACAAAGGCGACGAAATTGAATCAATCGGCAATTTTTTGAAATAGGAAATCTTTTACACGTAACACTATCCATCTTTTGTCCTGAGTTTCGCAAGCAGTGCTTGCGCGTGAAAAATTTAAAGGCAAAAGCAAAAGCAGAAAAAGTATGCAAACTCTTTGCTAAAATAGATAAATCAAAGCACAAGCTGCAGCAAGTAAAAACTGGAAAATACATCGTTCCCAAATAATTGCTTTCACTGAAACTGTAAAACTCTCTGCCGCCAAATATCGAGCAACACAGCAAACCCACAATGACGGAATCATGCCTGTTACGATTCAAAAAAGAGTGTTGGTACTATGCCTAAGCCAGACTGGGTTCGTAGGTTTGGCAGACGTACTGTACAGAGCCCGTTTTAAAATTAAATGCTAAACGCTGTGAAGTGAAGGAGTGGTGTACGCAGAAAATTTTCTTGGGTGACGGCTCGTTGCGTCTCACTGGTTGTAATGGCAATTTTCCACTTTGGAACATAAACGAAAGCATGATAAAAAAGAATATGAAGCGTGCAGCAATACATTACGCAAACGTTGTCACGTAGTAATAAACTCATGTGATGCTTGGAATGTTATTATCTTCCAATCCCCAAAACACTGCAGTCATAACCACATCTAAGCAGAGAAATGATCACCCCTCTTTAATGCCTACCTTTCTTAAACAGATACACAAACATTTTGTGATTACTGTTTCACCACAGTCTATCTTGATGCACTCATATTTTGCACTTATACCAGAAAGTGATGACCACAGTTAACCGTCTTCATTTGTCACTTTTGTGCCTCGCCACACTGTAATTATGATTTACAAATCATACATTTTACCGGTTTTTAATTGTGGGAATATTATCTACAATAGCTGCTCTGATTGCGACAAACGATTTTTAGATAAAGCACATATCTCTTCCTCTTAAACAATATTAGGTTGTTCCAAACCACATCATCTGGCGATGTGCTGACTGATCTAGACATCACAAGCTCAGATCTGCGCAGAAAAAATATCTGTGTTTCGTTATTTCTCCAAATTAATTTTTTAAATGGTAACCTGCCTCTTTCCTGCCATTTTCTTCAGATCGTTCGAAAAATTCGTTCCCTTGGCTTTACGTCCTACCCAAAATGTTCGAATTCCACTTTGTTTTTAATAAACTTTTTTCTCCATGAGGCTTCCATCTTGTGGAACTCTCTTGCACTCGTAATCAATCTTCAGCCAGATTGCTATAAATATCACTGAAGTTTGCTTGAAAAGGAAAAGTTTGATCAGAATAGGTTTTAGTTAGAAGGCGTTTTGCTAGAAGTGAATTGCTGGCACTTGCCTGATGATCAGCGAAAACGATGAGTGTTAATTGTGCTGTTGCAGTTTCGCAGAGTTCACCCTGTGGTTAGAATATACTCACACCTGTCGCGATAACTTCGAGCCGGAGCAAGTCGTGAACAGCGTAAAAGTCGCTGTAGTCATTTCTCGCTCCAAGGATGCGATTAATCTCTGCACGAAAGGAAGGTTTGACCAGTGAATGCTGGCGCTGTCGTTGTAACGGAAATGTGTTGTCTATGAAATGTTGTCGCTAATCTGAAGTCGTGACAGTTACTTTTATCCCACACCTTTCAGCTGTAATTTGTGCTATATCCTGTGTGATCTGGACAGTACATTCCCTCGAATCTCGTGTCAGTCATTCACATTTCACTTCACCACATGCATTCACTTGCTCCTTATGCTTGCTCTTGGGCATAAACCTAACGAGTTCGAACCTACGAATGCCCTTAATACGTTTAGCTTAACACTCAGAGGATACATTCATGAACGAACAATAAATCTTAAACTTGCGTTTCGTGTCACCACTCTAACCGTCAGAGTGGTTTGCACAATCTTCCATCCTCGCGAAGGTGCAGCTTTGCAACCAATACTAAAGAAAAATCTGGTCAAGATTTGCAATGGTTCAACCCTGGGTTTCGATACGCGCCAATGAAACCTAGCTGGGGCAGGTTGCTCACCGTTGCTGGCTTAGCCGTGCTTAAATTGGTTCATAAACGTCATCATGAATTGGAAGAGGCAAGGTCCAGCGAACCGTGCAGTGTATAAAAGAAAACGTAACCAGGTATATATTGATAAAATAATAAAAATAGGGCAGCGAATTTCTGATGCTTTTGAAAGAAACAATTTTAATAACAATCTCGTATGCTTCTCGTCGAATTTCTAAAAATTTGTTCGCATTCAGCCAAGTTGAAAAGAAATCATCTAATACAGGGGTCTCCAAACTTTTTTGTTCGAGGGCCACATAAGCTGTTACTCAACAGTCCGAGGGCCACATAAGCTGTTACTCAACAGTCCGAGGGCCGGACATCTTACAAAATGTGATTGTTTCAGGAAATGTTTCTGCCAAATCAACAAATTTTCCTTTGTTATATTGTTTTTCCTCATT
>JGI24021J15306_10003447_pt1 | contig 17819 bp, 13 predicted proteins | sample Ectturendosymbi1_FD_15306 | JGI IMG/M metagenome (IMG submission 15306)
AACAGGCTAGACTGTTAATGTCTGTTCGATTTCTATATAAAACAGAAATCGGTAGGATTTGTTTCATTACAAGCTTCAACTGCCATAAAGGCATAAAATCGCACGTAACACAGTCGCATATCCCAGGAGGTCAAAGGCGCTGCGGGGAGAAAACCAAAGGTTAGCTTTGCGTGTGTGTGTTCACGAGAAGCCGCGGTGGACTTCATTCTGTTGCGTTGCAATGCAAACGAGGTTTAAGAATCAAGCAAGTCAAAACAAAAATTAAACAACGGCGCAATGCAAACTTATTATCAAAAGGTTTCATCCCAGGGAGAGCAAAATCGCCATAACTCGAGCAAATACAACTTGTGCACAACAGAAGAGGCGAGTTACAAGGTTGGTGTTGAAAACTTACACACGTAACGGCATATTGCTTGATGAGCGGAAATTGGGCACGAATATCGCGTGACCCTGTAAAAACTACTCAAGTATCGATGACGTTGTCGATTTTCCACATCCCTTTGCAGTGTCACAATACCTTCAACGGGAGGTCATTCGCATGTTGTTTAAGCACAAAATCTTATCGAACATGACACCATTTAAAAAATCTCTAATTTTAACATCAAAATCTATTCGCAGTGGTCAGTGCCGTAGCAGCCCAACTCTGGCAGCCCCCAAAATGCTTACAGGGGCCCCCCTAATGGTCATTTATAAAAACGTTTTCGACGTTATGCTACATCTCGAGGTTGAATGGCCTTCAAAACAAAATATCCTAATTCCAGACACAATTTTGGCAGAACCAGGCACGTAGCCAGGTTTTAAAGTTTGAGGGGGGCAAGATATGTTTCTAAGGAGAAAGATTTTTGTTTTTATCATATGTTCAAAAAACAAATTTTTCTCAGCACACCAAATTTGTGGGGCATAAAAAATATTTGGGGGGTAACTGCCCTCGAATACCACCCCGTGTCTGCGGGCCTGGGCAGGACCGTCGCTCGAAAGTCTTCCATTTGGGGCCTTCATATTTGTGCAGGGGGCTAGACATCCTGAAAATTTATATTTAATTCATAACATGAACAGCATTTGGAGATTGTGCAAATTATTTATAAATATTTTCCGCAAATACTGTACCCATAATAGGCTCGTACTTTCAAATTAAAATTTTTGAACAAGTTTAACAAAAGGAATTGGGTCGCAAATCATTGTCATTTAATTTAATTGACGGCGATTATTTAGAGATGCCGTAATGAAATGCAAAAGTTAAAAAAATTGCAAGAAATAAGAATCAACCCTGTTTCTTTCATTAGCGCAAATTGATAAACTTTATCCTACGCCGTAGCTACACTGAGGAAATTAAGGCAATTGCCTCGGTAAACATTCTGGAATGATGCCAAAAACCACTTTTGTAACCCTAAATCAAATCACATTTCACTGCGTGGCTGTTTCAAAAAGAGTAGCACTGTAGCTACACTGCGTTGCAACTACTAGAGATACCACCAGCCTAGATTAAAATAAGGACAGTTTGTTAGGTTTCCATAAACTACATTTGTCAACATTCCCACCAGAGATGTTATTAACATATTCGCGTCGGTGAAAATTTCACCCTGAGTACGGCCATATTTGCTATATGAGCTGAAGTGAAATATGGTTATAAAGCGTGCGCATTGGGCTTTTTACTGGCCGAAAAACGCATGCAAAAACCTTGCTGGTGTCTGGACTTGTTAATGTCTTGGTGCATGGCACATGTTTAGATTAATAATATTTTGTATCTCAAATCGCCTATGAATGTTAGCAAATACAGACTTAAGGCCTACGTGGGCGCTACAGTTAACATCCATATTTCACTAACTGCACTACTCTGTTTTGGGACAACATAGCAATAATTGCTAAATAGACTCTTCTAACTACACAATTAACTCCATCTGGCTGTCTGAACAGCAGATTGCGCTAATGTGTAACTTTGGTCGTAAGCACCAAAGGTATCTTGCTGCTATGGACTACAAAATAAGAGAAGACGACCATCTGGGCTGGACATAGCACATTTTTTACAACCATCACTTCACAAAATACGTTGATCAAGTGGAAGTCTGACTTCTGGACGTATACAACTAGTTACGTAGGCACGGCCGGATAAATGAACGCGAGGCCCATCAGGGTAAAGTCGTGACCGCGAAGCCCCCGAAACGCTCAGCGCAACTGCGCAGTTCACTCATGTCCGATCCTTTGCCTGCAGAGGCAGGTTGCGAAAATTGCTAGCGGATTGTTGTAATCTTGGTCTTCATTGCGTAACAATAACATGGCAATAAATCTTCAAATGTTCACTTCAAGTTACGGTGGTAGGCGTTTTACCTCATGTGACCACGGCTCCCACTGAGTTTTTTTTCCACCAGATCTGTTTTTAGTTGACCTGTGTGTGTAGGTTTAATTATGAAAAATCGCGTTAAATGTAAATTTTTTGAAGTGATAAGTTCATCAGTAACTTCAATGTGTTCAATAACATAAAGGTAACTTTATATAACAGTGATTACATGCGCACATCAGGTGAGAAAGTACGCATATCGGATGAAGCAGAACGTGTTCAATCGGTTTCATATTCTCATATAAGATCATTGTCAGGGTTATATACAGTGATGTGTTTAAGGGAAAGCAAGCAAAGCATTTGCCTCGGGACCCCTCTCAAGGTATTTCGCGCGTAAATATTCCTCATTTTTGGTGAAAAATTTCGAAGGTGTGGAGTGTTGCTGATACGGCTCTGGCAGTGGTATCAGAAGACAAGCAGCGTTGATTTAGTTTTTTACGCTCCACCTTTTCTCTAAACTCAGGCAATTCGGTGCAAACGACAGGATGCCAAAGGGAGCAAAACTATCTAACTGAACGCAACAAGTAAAAATCCATTAAACAGATATGCATAGCGACCTGTGTGAGCTTGTCCTTGTTCGAAGTGTGGCTCGATCCAGAGCGAAGAACACAACGCAGAACCACCTGCGTCCTTTTAATCACAACCGATGGTTTAACTGAAATTGGAAGGTCGGTCTCCTTGTACGGACAACAGAACCTGCAAAGTTAACCACGTGGCAAGAATTCCAGAAGACAATTATTTTACAGCCCAGATGAGTTGCATGTAAAAGTCTTGTGAGGAGTATGCACCATTTAATGCAGGGGTGGGGAACTGGCGGCCCGCGGGCCAAATGCGGCAGAAGTGGACGTTTTCGTTACCCAAGTCAGAGTACAACATCGCGTTAAAACGAAGCTCCATGATATGCAGGTACTTATATAGAAAGTCAAGAGAAGCCACTCTTCCTCGTAGTTAGATAAAGGCAGAATTTTAGGATAAAATTAATTTATTTTTGCGGCCCGCCAGCGATAATGCACATTTCCTGCAGCCCGTGATTGTAAATAGGTTCCCAACCCCCGATTTAATGGATCGTACGACTTCTTCTGTGACCTCATTCTGATATAGCAGACTTTTCCAGGTGCCGATGAGAGTGGATTGAGAGAGGTGAAGTGTACATTTTGATGGTTGACTTTTAGCAAACACCAGCAGCGTGCTGATATTTGATTACACGCTATCGACGCAGTTTCGCTAGGAACAGATTATTATCAAAGAAATGATGCAGAAACTGAAAATACGCCAGATCACATCGCAAAATTACTCTTATTAATTTAAGATATTCCATATTGTCAATGCTGCATGAGTATAGCAACTGCTTTTTACATAAATGCTCGTACCGCTATCGTAGTAAAATTTACTATTCAAAACTGGCGCTTCTACGAAATTTACATAAATTGCCGAGCCTCATCATCTCGAGTAAATCATAGACATTTTTATTCCGCCAACGCCGATTGAACAAAATATAAAAATTGTGCCAAATGCTTTTTCACGGATGCCTAATCTTTTCGTTTTAAATTTTAGCCAGTCACTATGAAATTGATGTCGAGTAGAGGTTGGATGTATTGCAAATATACCTCTAAAGATTTTGTAGCCTCTTGATAGCAGTGCTGTATGGGGCACCGCTCGCTGACGATGCTACAAGTTGTTCACATCTACGATGTCTCTCGCAACTGTTGCTTATTTTTCTACAAGTTTAGACACGTTCTTAGGCTTGTGACTGGGCGATATCCAAAAGTCCGCAATGAACAATCGGCATTAATACTTCAGAAACGATAATAGGAAGCAATGCCACTGGCTTTCAACCCCAGTCTATTCGACACGACTCTGGTTTCGTCATAGCTTTGTACAAGATGTAACGAATCGTCTAACGCGCTTTTTCGAAATTTACAGTACGGTTTTACTGTTCACTGACATTGACGGTGTCGGTTGAAACTGCAGCACGCGGATGAGTCAAAGATCGTTTCATTCTCGTTTCGTCGACCGCAAAAACGGAAACAAGAGTGAATAAAACTTACAGGCCTTTTTCTTCAAATTCCACAACCTCATTGAAAGGCACAAACGCTAATACCACAACAACGCGCGATTCAAACGAGCACCGTCTCAAGGTTTTGAGAATTATGCGGGCGAAAAAAACGCAATAAGCTAAATGTAAATGATCTATAGCAGATCTTTGAACCACAACACTGCAACAGCAAAGCGCCTGATAATTGCGGCGCCTGCACCAAACCACAGTGTAATCAACAAACCTCATCAGCTCGAAACGACCACCGCCGGGAGGACGAAAAATAACAGAAGCTGTTTGGGGATCGTATCCGCGTGAGGCGGTGCATTTGTGAAAAGCGATGTCCCGAAGTTGGATCCAGTTGTTGTTGCTGCTGGCCATGATGTCCTCCCTTCTAGTCACCTCGCAGCCTTCTACCTGTGAAAAAATGAAGTGAAAAACTTTTTCATATTGGAAAAAACGAAGAAGCAGTCGCTCATCAAGACAGAAGACCAGAATCACTGCGTTTTCTTGCACATGATCTTAACAGACAAAAACAGCGGTTCCCCTGTTGAAGACGATATAGTAACAGTTTCTGCAAAGGTCAGTAGTACTGTGTACTTGCCCGTGCTAATCAATACACTGGTAAGAGAACTAACAGAAAAGGCTCTGGATATACGTCAACCCTGTAATAAACAGGATAGCGCGGTCAGTGCGATGACAGGGAAGTAACATACATCTAACAACTTGAAGGTCACCGGTTCGTGCATTTGGTAGAACACAGGGATATCACGGCTTCTAGATAAAACATGCAATTTGCTGCAAACAGCAGGTGACAGCAACTTTCTTCAACAACAATATTCTGTTGAGGCCACCTTTCCTGTTTTATCTACAAAGTCGCGTTCCTGTAACCAACTGCGGTCTGCATGTAAGTAATAGTCTCGGTGTAACTCCCCCATGCGTCCTACGGTGACTGCCAGTGAGTTTTTATGTTGGTGTGAATTCCGGTTCCTAGTGCGTCCATCGTTGGGCGTTATGAAAAGTGCACTGTGTTTAATTGGTTGTTGCAACGTAATCAAAAGTTATGCATTAACTTAACCCATGATCCCACCCATCAGGACATGGCTATAGCACCTGGGCCAGCTTTAAAACCCGCGGCAATTGTAAACAAATAGTCATAGAATCAAATATTTGTAGAACATCGCAAGCTGTAAAACCAATTTACTCTTTCTTAGCACTATGTGGCAACTAAAACTAACAGCTGGTTACGTTCAGGGTCTAGCGTTGTGCAAGCAAGCAAGCTACCTCTAAGTCTGCTCACTTGATCGCTCAGACATGGAAAGAATAAGCAAAGTGATGTAAGTGTTATAGAAAGTGCGTTGATGAACTGATGTAGACGCCAAATGACATTACGTTGGACATTGCCACTTTGCTCCAACTTACGGCGTTGCGAAAGTTCTCGAAACCTTGGCACTTTCAATCAAACAAAGCAGGCAACAAAAACTAACCTTAGACATAAGTTAATTTTGTCTCTTGAATTTAACATGTTATGAACATTTGCAAAAAATCTACCTTCCTTTGACAAAAAGTTACTTAAGCAAAAAAAGAACGAATTTTGGAACACGTTAAAACTTCCAAAAAGTTTGATTTAACAAATCTCTTACAAGTTTCATCACAAAATTGAATAAATTTCCGGGCTTCGCGAGTGCTTTTTCCCCCGGTGACGTTTTCTTGATGTTCATATCCGGAAAAAATGTAATATGTGAGGGGCTCACTTTGTTTACAGGTGATACCTGCATAACCATGGAGTAACCAGAGTCAAGCATTAAACACATTTCCATAGCGACAGCCAGGTCGCACAAGGGCCACACAGCTGTAGCATGCCAGGTACTTCTGCTCGAAAGACTCACCTGTTCGTCGTTAAACGTTACGGTAACGAGTGGATCACCAGACAAAAATGATGTCACAAACACGTGCACCGTCACCCGACATGCTTCTATCTTTCCATCCGACGACACCAAACCCTGCGTAAAAACAGTCTGGTATTTGACAAGTAATGAAATGCTACTCGATCCAACTTGAAATGCAAAGCTTTTAACCAAGCGAGAATGCGGAATGTGTGGTTGGGAAAAAGGAGCCTTGGACTGCTGTTAATTGCCAAGCTACACCATGTAGGCTGGGCTGGGAAAACAGTGGTCACGTCAGTCGACCAACAACTGATAAAAAAAACGCTTGAAAGCGAACCAGAACAAGATCTGGCACATCTTCGACTTCTTGGTCTATCACCTCGGGCCTGATCAGGAAAGATCGAAAAGCGCGCCAGTCCGAACAAAGGGTTGGTTTTTATTGATCTATCATGCAAAATGCTCTGCACCAGCAAAATAAAAACATGCAGAAAGCAATCCGCTGGCTGAACCAACGAGGCAACGCTGTTTTACATGTATCGCACTTTCGCATGCAGCGAGGCGACTTACGCGTTAAGTTGTAGACCTACTGTCCATAGCAGTTGCAGTTTGTCACGCGATATCTTAAGCACAAGTTGTTATTGCAAGAAAGTAACATGATAAATGATGCACAGCTCTCAATTTCAGTTTGAATTTGTTTTAGCGGCGTAGGTTTCACACCGACGACAAACATCTGCCGACTTCACCAGCGCACTAGATAGAATACCACATATTTGGTTGGCCCTTGAGCACCAGCTTCTCACATAAAAAAAAATCATGCTCTGGAAGTGGCAGAAGCGAGTGGCGACGAGTGCGCAGCCAACAGCGCTTACCCGCGACCGCAAAAAGCGGTCGATCGACTGTGTTAATTCAATTAAGGCTAAGGCAACAGGCGAGAACAACGGAACCTCATATTTTAATCAGGAGGCGTTGCATCTGCTTTTGCAAATATTTCCACTCGGCAATCGCCAACAAGACGGAACGCGCTAAAGAAAACACACCTGAATGGCCGCTGCCTTGATCGTAGCCAGTTGAGCCACAACCAGTCTTCAGACAACGGCGCAAAATCACAACCAAGTAAAGCGAAGCTGCGAGTTGGCGGATGACCAATCGGGTGTTTTGGGGCCATCCGCCCACAGAGTTCTTAAAGGCCGCAGCGAGCGCAACGTACCCTGAAGTTGTCGCGCACGTCGAAGACGATCTCGTCGCGTGAGTGGAAGTTGAACGCGGTGGGATGCGGCGCGTCGCTCCCCGTTTCTTGTTTATCGCCCTCCGGGAGTCTGCGAACAGATTTGGGGACGTTTGAGGCAAGGCAAACGTTGATGCTCAGCGATCTGCACGCACACACACCGCAGCTGAATGCCAATCGATATCGCCCTGCTTGCGGCTCTTGAAGCTTGCTTGGCACATAACGTACCGTTTTCATTGCATCTACGACCACGTCTTGCAGTATTTGAAAAATATCGCAAGGCCACTGCCAATTAATCTTTTTTCGGCGACTCCATCTCAAATGGGAAAAGAACGGCAATTAATCGCAAACTCACCTGTTGGCTGCAAAAGAAGCATTGCGTATGGCAAAAAGCATGCTGAGGAGGTCCGAGTAGTTCTCTGTACCAAGTTTAACAGTCTGTTTAGATTTCATCGAATGCTGTCGTATAAAAAACAGTATTTAGATTCTTCAATAATACGGCATCAGCTAGCCACCGAGGTTAAAAAATGCACGGCTTAGTTGTTCTTGTCAACGTACAATTCAAGGGGTGTTCAGCTGAGTCAGTCTACTGCAAAACTGTGAAATATACTATTCGATAAACTGGTTTTGTTCGTAAAGTATCAACTGTGTTGGTAAAAATAAAACGACTGGGCGCCCAGTGAAACTGCTCTCAAAAAATGATAAAATAGGGAGCACGGTTGTTGTGGTCTTTGACCAACTGAAAACCGAGGCATATATTAACAGGAACCGAATTAAGCGTTAAGCAAAGTGGAGACCATCACCTGGCCTCGATCATTTCGAATAAGATTACTCTTTTATTCAGTATACATAGGTCCCGACTTACTCTTCATAGAATGCTGCAAGAATTCATTTCCAAAGAATTACCAAATTTTCAGCCAAATTGTCATATGATATTGACGATCCTCTATGAGCGAAACCAGTCAGGCCAATGTTACATTTCATGTTTTTACAGCAGACAGACGCAGGTCGGATGCATATCTTTTTCCAACTATACTGAGAAGTCAATGACATTATACGTTGCATCTGTGTCGATGAAAACGACTCGTAGTGTCATGACATTAGCGCTGTCTTTTCAGCTTAAATATGGTAGTTTTGACAAATGCGACCTTTTTGCAACTATTAGTATTTTATTCTACAGGTATTACATTTTATTGATTGCGGAAAAACCTTGGCCAGAATTTCGCTTTTTTGTAAGCGTTGATCCAGCAATGTGGCTCAATTAAGCGAACAACTAATTTAAGACACAAATCGAGTTCTCAGTTCTTTCCGTTACAACGCGGCCGCACTTGCACATAAACGGCGTAAGACGAATGCGGAAAAGTAACACCGTCAAATAAGCGCAGCGTAACCGACATTCATTTATCTGAAGAAAAACTGCTCTATTTGCGATTGCAAACACAATGCACAGGTTTAACAACCTTGAACCCGGATGGCACGCGCATTAAGAGCTGGTCACGCTTTGACATGAAGGAGTGCTTCTCCTTGTAATGAACGTTCAAAACTTTAACGGTGTGAACTTTGCGCTTGCTCGCCTCCATTTCGGATTCTTGCAAGCTGCCTGTGCTGTAGAAGCGAGGCTGCATTACAGGCTCGCTGATTTGCCAGTCGTGATCAGCGAGAGAAATAAAGAAAAATGGATCTTCTGTTTCCGAATTGTGGTACAGCTGCAACGTCGGTCGGTGTGTCTGAAACAGTATCAGAGTTTTTTCAGGTGATTTAACTTGGCATCAAATCGTTTCAGTAAAATTTTGCAATCGCACCACGTGCGACTAAGCAACTTGAGAAAGAAATTTTTGTCATTGCGCATATGGACCATTCAGCAAAACAGCTCACTGGCATCCACCTCAGGTGATGGCAGCTGGAATTTCCGCACGAAATAAAATCAAGATCAAGATTTCAACACCTTAAGCTGCAGAACAATCTGAAATGCATAGCTTAACGCAACAGCTCACGGCAAAGCACCGCGCTAGAAACGTGACCTATTCCCTCTTGGTTTGCACAGATATTTTGCAGATATACGTAAATTACGTATCAATCATAACAGCCCTACATTAGTGAGATCCTACCAAATTATTCAGTCTCATGAAAGTATGAGCTTAATACGCTGAAAGGCAAGATAGCCTTATCTTAATTAAAAGGATAATTAACTTTGTTATCCTCGTTCTTCACTAAAAATTCAACGAAAGACAAACAACTGGCGACGGATGTTCAGGAAATGTGTTAGTTTAAATTAACCAAGGCCGATTAGTGGCCGACTGTGTACTTCAAAAGAGGGAAAATAATCGATTGTGCAAAGATGCGGCTCATGTCAATGTGGAAATTGGTCTATTGTTACCAGAGCTGCGAATTAATCNAAAGCAGGCAGACATTCAGACCGACTCTCCATATTTTAGTCCTTTCAAAGGAACATGGCACTGACAAGTTGCATATACGACATGGACTGAAAAACACGTAGCTTTTCGCCACAAACAAGGAAATCTTGTTTCTTTTTTGTCCTCTATCGCAGACAATGTTCCTCTAAGATACGCAACTGCGCAGTACCACCAGACTATTTGCGCAGTGAAATCTCATTCTCGCGCACAAGTTTGCAACATTCCAAAACACTGCGAAAAAACGAAAACAAAGAGAATCTATTTGAATTAAATGAGCACTTTGTTCGTGTTTTGATAAGATATAATTCTAATAATTCACAAAGTTCGTAATTCATTTAGAACTCTGCTAACTCGGTCTCAAGATATTCATGCTTACTAAAACAAACATTTGCTCAGTGTAAAATTTTCTCAGAGAGAACACTAATCGCAACACCCAATCTTTGTTTTCCGTAACCAAACAAAAGTGCGTTTTCAGAGTACAGTGCACAAACAAAAGCGCGTTTTCAGAGTACAGTGCAATCAACGCCGAAGCCGTCAGAAGACTGCGGCGCTAGCAATGCATGATACTACTGGGAGACAAAAGTAATTGCTTGAATTTGATCATTAAACGCTTGCTACCACCAACCTTTTGTGTGTCCAGTCGCACGTAAATGTCGACCCACTTCCGTGAACTCATCAATCGTTTCTCTCTGGGAAACCTCATCAACATGTTCCATTCCGTTACCTCGTCAGGAACGAGGTCGTTACAGTGCATAAGTGATGTTTGTTCCTCCGCGCATTCAGGTTCGTCTGTGGGAGTATCCACAGGAACAGTCTTCTGAAATTGTTCAAGTGAATCTAACGAAGCGTCTCGCAAATCAGTCCGTGTGCCACCAGCAGCCTGCAGGGCCTGGAGTGTTTCCATGTTGGAAGAACCATCGATGTTGAGTGACGAGGAGTCCTTCGTTGGTGAGGCATAAACGTCCAGTATCGACAACGTGGTCTCTAGTATCGAAGGATTCTGACTTTCTAAGTTAGCAGCTGCTGCAGCATCAGCGCCTTCAGCACTATCCGAGACATGCAGAATTGGGCTATCGCTGAAAGACGGTTGTTCCGAAACTGAAACCGCTCTTTGAGTGTTGGAGTCCGGTTTTGACGATGTTGTGAACACATAGTTCACTATGGTGGTCGTGTTTTCCACAGGTGGTACAGAACCATTCGATTCAAGCGTCATGTCTTTGTCACGCCGAACATCTGACAGCGCAGACGACCGAGTGACTTCCCTTACTCGTGACCTTCTCGAAGAGCCAGCGCCTGATCTAGTTTTGGCAGAACACGGTGGAGGGGGCAGCGCAGGAAACGCTGCGGCTGAATTAATGACTGGACGGGCGGTGCTCGCTGGTGCAGTCGCTGCTGTCCGAAACTGCGCCTTTTCGAAAGGGTTTGATTCGCTTGTGCTCGATGCCAATGAGACCGAGTCGCCCACAGGTGAATTGCACCAGAATGGATTAGTCGAAACGACTGACTTTGTGCTGGCTGCAGCTGTGTCGTGACCGGCTTCATTTTGGATGAAAGAGTCTGTAACTGACAAAGCGTCTTGGTCCGAAACAACGTTAAAGGTCGGAGCGGGGCGGTTGTCAGTAACAGGATGATTTACGTTCTTTTTGCGCTTTCGCTTCAAGCTATCGCCTTGTGCAGTCATATCGAAGACGGTTTCCACGTCGGCATCCTCGTTGCTGCTGTCAGCATTTTCGAAATCAGACGCATTCAGTTGTTCGGCCGACTCCGAAAAATCAACGAGGTTGTTTTGAGAACCTTTGTCGGCGCGATTGAAACCCTTGAGGTTGTTTACATCGCTTGACAATCTGAGACATAAGCGAACCGAAAAAATATAGATTCACGAATAAGCTGTTACGCCTGAAGCAACAATAATTTTTCAGTTTATTACATTGTAATGATTTAGGCACATATATATTGTGAGACTACACTAAATGGATTTATCTTGCGTTAATATTGCAGCAAAGCGTTAAAACATTACAGAGTTTTAATAAACCTATTAAATTCACAAAATTTTGATCTGGTGGTAATTTCACCTTACAATAGGTTTGTCTACGATGAATGCTGATATTTAACAAGTCATTACATCATCAACAACTTCATGATAAACGCTATGATACACTAACTACTCTCGAATTCATACTGCTTCACGCACTTTAATATACTACCACTAAAACACTTTTTTGGGTTCTAGCTAGCTGACAATTGTAAACATTTCAACCTGTTTTCATTTAAACTGCAGTCGTCATCAAGCCCAAGATCGTCGTGAATCGGATCGCCAACCGAACTGTCACACCTGCTTGCGTTTTCCGATGAACCTGCAGCATCCTCATTAGTAATAAGCGTCCAGTTGGACAAAGGCTTTGCCGGCGACATATCTGTCACCGTTATTGAAACAGACCCCCCAGCTGCGAAAGCAAAAATGATAGTAAGTTTTGGTGAATTCCATCTTTGCCATCAACAAAACTTACTACTTGCACGATAATCAGTGTCGTTTAGACTTTTCGACCGTACGTATCGTTGTTTAGATTTTTCGGAGTTAAAATAAAGAAACAGGGCATGAAGCATGTACAGATCATATGCTGCGACTCGAAATTCTGAGTCACATAGCGGCAGCCAAATAAACGAGTGCCAATCACTGCGCTGGGAACCATATTGCGTTGCTGCAGCAAAAGCAACATACAAAACAAGCGCAGCCTTTCACGTCAGCAACTGATCAATGTAAAAATCAATACAGCGCGCAAGCAATACTTGACATTCAAGATACCGAAAAGCAAGCAGGAAACTTACGGCTGTATATCACAGCTGCACAGTGCATACTACCTGTGAGATCAATTCCACCAAATATTCGCCTAATGAAAAAAAACACGTAAACGCAAACACTGTTTCGATGTGTTTAAATCTTTTTCCTGAGATATACGGAATATTTCAGCCAGTTTGGTTGTGTAGCAACAGTTGCAATTTAAAACTTATGAACAGAACTAGCAGAACCAGGGTTGATGTAATTGGACCCACCCAACCCAAAAAAAACACCCGTTTTATTTAAAAAAAAGCCCACTTAAAAAAAACAATAACAATAAAGCCCACCAAACAAACACTCCTTACCTTTCCTTTGAAAAATCTACTATCAAGTAGAAAGTAAAATTGGTTTAAATCAAACAAAACGAACAGCAACGAATTTGAAGAATAATTAGAACAATTCGAGTAAAATTCTACTTGTTATCTTCTGCAGCTCTGTAAAATCGGCATATTTTGAACAATTTTTCTGCCTCCTCTGCACTCAACCTGTTTCTGATGTTGGACCATACCAAACCGTATGTTGAAAAAATACACTCTGGAGATGCTGAACTAGCAGGGCATGCACATAAAAACTGCAGAAGTTATGTGGGAGTGTTTTTTTTCTGTTGCTCTGCACATGCTTGCCAAGCCAAACCACTTGAGTGAACTGACCAACAACACATTGCGACAACAAAGATGGGGTACATTTATTTAGCCTCAGTTTTGAATGCCATAATAGGTATAACAAGTTATTATTGTGTAATTCTTAAATTGGCAATATTGCATGATGCAATAAAAAATATTCAGAATGGGATATTGGTGTTTTTCTCAAAAAAATAACAAAAACCTGTTCTTTTTTAAAAAAACGTGTTTGTTTAAAAAAAACATTTTTTTTTTCAACCCTGAGCAGACCACTTGACTCTACCAAAGGCACAACTTGTAAATTTTGGAAAATGCAACATGAATATCACAATATCCACTGTCAAGGTACTATTTGCAATTTATGGTCGGTTTTGTTAAATATCGCTAATGTTTGAAAGCATCGGCAAAAATTAAGCACATGCTTTCAGTAAATTTAGAGCCAAAGACGCAATTGACTCACACTGATCACAGTTAATTCTCCCAAACTAATCTCTAGTGAAACGAGCCGGTGCGAATGTGAAATTAAATCGGCCGTTTTCACAAAATTTAGAGGTAAGTAGGGCAGGCCCTGCTATTATCGCTTGTGGTCCAATGGGGTTGTGTTGAGAAAAAGGGGAACATTCGGATGCAGCCAAAACAAGATCCTGAACACATTTCGGACAACAGCTTCGCAGCTTTCGAATAAATCTAAGACATTTTTGTAACATCTGACACCGTTCTGGAGTTGGACAATGGGTTTCATAGCGGGTAAATGGGATGCTTGACACAACAAAGCAACTTGCGATACTTCGCAAGTTAGGAGCCAGTTNACGTTGAGAGCCCGCCAGCGACCGCAAAAATAACGCTCTTCGATAAGTAATATTGAAGCGAGCTTAACCATAGATATCGACTTTTTAACATGGGGGCTTGTTCTTGGAATTGTGGAAGCTTTTGATGAACAACTTTGTTGTGAATTGAATTCTGTACAGTTCTTTCTGTGCATAGCATGACTATTAGAGTTTGTTTTCGAGTGTAGGGAAAATGCCGTCATCGAAATTAAAGTCGCGTTTCGGCGTTGCACTTTATTCTGGTAAATAACAATTGTCTCATTTGTTACCACCTATGACTGGTGCTCTTTTGAAGATACACAGTTACAAATGTGTTCTATGAAAAGAAATGCCAAACGTCAAATGCATTACTGTTTGCAGCTGTAAGTGCAGTGAAATAAAGCCACCCTGTTAAACCGATAACGGTAAATGTTGATTGCTTGCCAACGCAATTGGAAAAATACAACTAACATCAAATGTTTGAGTACAAGGTAAAGCGCAGTGGAAGCCGAAGTACCACAAAAACTTTTGAGCGTAGCAACTTTTTCCACTAGTCTCTTTATTATCTTGCCAATTATTTCTGGGGACATTTGGACCTCGACGTGACAAACAGAATTCCGCAATTACACACACGTAAGCAGAGATTGCAATGTCACAAGCAAACTGTCTAAGTTTTACTCAGGCCGTCGACTTAAAATGTACTGATGCCACATCGCGCTATTGTACGCTTTTTAATAGGATTTCGACTTTGAGCATTTTCTTGTTGTATCTATGCAATGTACGAATTGGCAGACATGCAAAAACATTGTTTTATTTGATGCGGGCATTACAAAGTTACCAGATGGCAAATATTTTAGTGTCTGATTGGCAAGATGCACAAACGCTGACTTTACGAATGTTTTGTCTAAGAAACTTTGTGCCATCACTGCGAAGTATCAAAAAAGAATTGAAAAACCGTCTTTCACATGAAGTTTATGAACAAATACGATTTTTACAGGTAAGACACATCCATGTTGGCAGTAACATAGCAAACCAAGCAAAAAATCTCTTAATCACATTTGCCAACAAAACGACAATGACAGATACAACAAGTCTGGCGGAACAACTGATAAAACCGGAACACTCAATAGTCTTTTCACCTGTATGACTAGTATTAATTTTGTCTTCATCGTCTGATTCACACGCAAGATGGCGGTAACCACCTTTCTTTTTCTTAGCTGATTTCAGTGACTCAGTTGGTGATGTAGATGGCGGCAACCACAACTCAATGTCAGAAGGAGGCAAGCTTTCTTTAGGAAATTCCGTAAGAACCACGCTGAAACAAAGTAAAACGGTTCGATTGTCCCCCTGTTTAGAGCAATCAAACGAGCTTCAGTTTGAAACTAAACGTATTGGTGATCTTGGTCTAAACCAGGGATCTCCAACCTATGGCCCACAAAACCATTTTATCAATAATGAAAAAATAACATATTTACAAAACGTTTGTTGATTTGGTAGAACGGAACATATCCTGAAACTATTACATTATATAAGATGTCCAGGTGTCAAACTGCTGTGTAATAGCTTGCATGACCTTCTGACAAAAAAGTTTGGAGACCCCTGGTCTGAACAAAAGAAATCATATGCAAAAAAATATTGCAAAGGTATAATTGCATTTGTATTGAAATTTTTTAGCATATCTGACCTGTTTGTATCTGACTCTTTGCCAAGTATGTCCCTTAGGATATGAAATGATGAGCTAGATTGTGTGCTATTTTGATCAGACTCACAAGAAGCAGAAACCATCTGTTCTGCTGGACATTTGTCTGATAAACAAAGAAATGTTATGGAAATGACATAAAATATCAAAAAGCAAAAAATTTTCATTAACACTGAGTATTAAAAATTTGCTAGTATTTCAGCACTGGTAAAACCACCATACCACTACAGTAAGAAGTTCTAAAGTTGAAATAACCAAGTTTATTATTTCCTAATCAGCGAACTCACTCCATGCAATAGGTCTAAACATATCATAGCAAAAGCAATGCAAGCTATAGCTGGACTAGTACATAAATCTCTAACTAGCACATTAATCCAAAGAGCCCATTTCCTTGTTATGGCTAGAAATTGTCTACATTTATTAATGAAAAAGATGTAGTAGCTCACAGCTACAAACACCTTTTATATAGTATTGAGAAGGATCAGGGCTGCTTCACCTCAATCTGAACAATGAATATGTCTTTGCTTTTTTCAAAACTAGACATTGGCAAAGTTGTCCAGTAGTGGGATTTAATCCACCAATGCCAAATGCAAAGCTGACTGTCACCTCGACACTAAAGTTTAACCATTAAGACACTTTGCCATTCATAAAGAAAATGCTACACAAGGCTAGAAACGCATATCAAACCAGATTGCAGATTTTAAAATGCAGATTCATATGAACCTAGTTGCAAAGACCTCTTTTTAACCTAAAGTTTTAGTTAGTGAAAAAAACAAAAAATTTCATATATCCTTACACAGTCGCAACACTTCTCAGTCAAGTCCAACTAACAAGAATGTATCTAGTAATTATCAATATAGCATACCATTAGCTCTGAAACTTTGACGTACTTTGAGTGTGCTGGATTTTTTTCTTAAATCTGCATCATTTTAATGCATGGGAGAGGCTAGACTTGTTAGAGATTTTGAATTATGACTCATACAAGATTGTAACAAGTATGCATTGAGGCCTTAGGAAATCTTAAACAGTAACCAAAAAACGTATAGGTTGAATTGGCTATAATGTCTCATTGAAGACACTTAACCTGAACAGCTAAAGTTCACTGAAAATCCCTGCAGTAAATTTGATACAGACACAATATCACCAAAGTTGCAAGTTTAGCCTTTTTTCAGCCAATTTCTAGTTATTTGGCCAATTTTAAGGGAAGCTAGCCAGTAACATTCTATTTTGCCAATTAAACCATAATGTATTTCAGCAATGCAAATGTGCATGTGTGTATCTTTTTGGTCAAAAGTGGCAAAAACTATCATATGCATAAGGTAAGTTAGGTGAATTCAGAACTTGTTTATTCATTGTACAGCTGGACTACCATAAAACAGAAATTTTGGTGGCTGCACAATTTCTTCTTGTCATGAATTGCAATTATTATCTATTATGATGCTTTATTCCCTTTGGGGGACATCTGTTATATTAGAATTGCCATCACATGAGCTATGAGAGAGATGCCACATGTGCTGTTAGTGCCATAAGTCTTTAAGCCTGCAAGAAATTTGAATATGCTAAAAAAACTTGGAAGTCATGTGGACAGTGTCCAAATGACTATTTATGCATAAAGCAGGGACGCATCTAGGGGGTCTGTTTGGCTGTCATGACAGACCCCTTTGCACCGCAGGTACTCAGCATTAAAGCCGATAATACATCAAACATTGTTACTGCAGGTCTCTAATGCGGGTGTTTTGGGACAGGCATAAGCTTACATTTCCCTTCTAACGTTGCATAGTACTATTATGAAAAACAAAGCTACTGCCTTGTCTAAATAGTGCCTGCGCAGTGACATGGAATAATCCACGTTTTCGAACACTCGAAATTGATATTGCGTTGAACGCATGTGTTTCTGAATTTCCTCCTCTGGCAGTGCCAGCTCTCATGCTGTCGGAATCTCGGACACTGCCACGCACACGCA
>JGI24021J15306_10003448_pt1 | contig 17815 bp, 17 predicted proteins | sample Ectturendosymbi1_FD_15306 | JGI IMG/M metagenome (IMG submission 15306)
TCGGTAGTATCTCCACTTCATTCTGACGATATCCCCTGAAGAGTGTCAGACGAAAATCTTTGGGATGAATCTCCTACTTCACGCCATCTTCAATTTCTGTACCACCAAACGTCTTTTCAAGACAACACTTCCTGCTCTTCTACCAATGAGAATCAGTTTGACTTTTACGTTTCCACGAAACAGCGCAGGCAAATGGTTGTAAGCTGCGGAAAAATCTTAAATTGCTTCCATATTCTGACCACAAACAGGAGTCTTCAGCTCATATTCCAATGAAACAAGAAAAAAGTGAGCGTGTTTTGGATGTAATGGTTTCGTTCGTTTGTTTTACTCAGATTATTATTATCATGAATTTGAGAAGATAACTATTTATTTTATTTAACGGCAAACAACGACAGGCCAGAACCTGGAGTGCCATAGATTAGGAAGATAACTATTAATATCAATTTTTAAAAAACTTTCATGTGAATGGTTTCATTATTTCAGGAAACCACAACTCCCTGCGAAGCTGGAAGTTATTCTCTTGAAGGTGAATTGAACTGCACTGATTGTGAGCCTGGGTTTGCTTGTCCCTACAATTATGTGGCTGCAAGGATTGCTTGCGGAAATGGTAAGAAAATAGTTTATACTTTTCGTTTTGCTTTTTTCATAAATAACGCCTTTCCCACTTATTTGATACTCAATTTTTTATGGTGTGTAATGATCGTTGGAATGAAAGAAGCCGAAAAGAAAATTTCAAATTGTTTTGATGAGCTGTGAAAAGCAACAAATAATGCCAGTATTTATCTTTTTTTCAATTACAATTTTGCTTGAAACTTAAATTTTGAACGTTTTTTTAAAGGAAATATCTTCAGAGGTAAAATCCACGACAGGTGTGAAAATGTTCCCTGCAATTTTCTCGTAGAAAACATTTTTATATCATTTTAGAAAATGATCAACGATTGAGACATTGACTTTAGAGCCTTAACCAGCATTGAAAGTGTTGATGACACTCACTGTCGAATCATTTTTATCAAAAAAAATAATCAAGGGGTAAAACGTTTTTAAATACAGGCAATAGAAAAGCTACCGTACCTGGCAAACTTAGTTAACTGCAACATTTCCCAGAGATCACCTTGGAGCGTGTTCACTGGTGCTGCGGCTTCTTGCATTCATGCCATTGTTGTACTTCGACGTTTTTGTGTTGTTTGTTCATTCGCACTGATGTGCACGGAGTGGTCAATGGCTTGATCTTGCTTTGCAAGCAACATCTGACAGAACAATTTTTCAATATCATAAATAATGCCAATTGTCAATAATAAATCAAATTGACCAATTACCAACATTAGGATGTTTGCCATGTTGTGCAGCCAGATTACTTGAAACTTATTATGTTTTAGGATCATGTCCTTTATCTTCCTAATCTACTTCATTCCTCTCACAGGAACTTACTCCACCGGCAAAAAAGCTGCTTGCACCGTTTGTCCATCCGGCAAAGAATGTCCATCAACAACATCAGATTCCTCACAAGATTGTTCTGATGGTTACTATTCTAGGGGAGGCCAGTCCCAATGCACACCGTGCCCAGCTGGTCAGGCCTGTCCCAATAAAGATGGCAGTGGAAATACTTTTTGTGTTGAGGCAAGAAAGAAAGTGTTTTGTGTATTTTTTCGTCGTTCACCATTTTTTCCATGTGACAAGTTTATGTCCACTTCGGTGGACGAGTTAACCTCAGCCAGTGTTGGGTGAAAATAACTTTCTTTGCAGCACCTGCAGTTGTCAGTTGTGCAGAATACACTTTGTTGCGCGTGAACATAGTTTTGATTCGTGGTTATCGCTCCACCTGAGATTGTGTGACGTGGATGAGCGTTGGATGAGAAAACCCAGCAGAACTTGATTAAATGTGAAGACAACTAAGTTCTTAAAAGTTGAGGCTTGTGTCCGAAACGCCGCTAGTTTCATGCCATTCGTTCCGCGGCATTCCACATGTTTGTTTTTTCCAATTACAATTGCATTTAATATGCCACAAACGGTTAACTTTTAGGAATTTTTGTGTCCAGCTTACAACGGCGTATCAATATTTCGATGACATCTTCGTGCTTCGCTTTAAAATGATTCAACCGATAAACTTTTCTTCCGACCACTTCCACTCAGGAAGCACTTTGCTACTGACGCAATGGGCAGGTTAAGGTGTTTGGCAAAAATATTCCCCTCGTTTGTTTCTCAGGGGACGTATTCAAGCGGCGAAGCTAAACTCTGCACTCCGTGCGACGCTGGCAAAGCTTGTCCATTGACGAACAGCAACACAACCATCACTTGCAAACCTGGAACTTACTCTGGGCCGGGATCATCGGTAAACTTTGCTTCTACGTTGTATGATTAATATTGGTGTTGCATTAAAAGAAACATCATCTATTTCAAAAACTCCATAAACTTAACTGCCACTAAAAACAGGTGAAAATATAAGTATAAAATGTCATCGACAAAAGTTGAGACGCCATGAAAAAAATCAATAGCAAGTGCGATCTTACTGAAGTTGTTTTTTCTCTGTTCATGTCACGTTGCTCATGTAAATTTAAAGGTTTCTGTTGCGATAGATTAAAAGTTCAACTATACCTTGGGTTGTGTTCATAATTCAAGCGTGACGGAAGACAGAACATGGAAGTTTATACACGGCTTGGTGAAGCAAACGCAGTTCTGCGTGAGCTTTACCGCTCTGTGATCACAAAACGGGAGCTTTCAAACACCGCAAAGCTGCCAGTTTTCAAATCGATCTTTGTTCCGATCTTCATCTATGGTCATGAATGCTGCGTCATGACTAAAAGAACATCATCTCAAGTACAAGCGGCAGAGATGGAGTTTTTGCGAAGAGTTCACGGCGTGACACTTCGCGACAAAGTGCGCAGTTGTGAAATTCGTAAAACCCTGAATGTCGAACCATTTCTCCCAGTAGAGAGATCTCAGCTGTACGTTGGTCCGGCCAGGTGACCAGAATGTTCCAGGAATGATGGGAGCCAGGCGAGTGTTGTTGCCTGCACCCACAACTTCAAGTTCTTCTTTTTTTGTTTTAAGAAGTACTACAGTATAATGTTTTCTGATATTGTGACTATATTTTAGGTAACTGTGCATCCTAAGTAGCTAAGTATTTTCTTCAACAGGTTTTTAATTGTTTCTTTACGATTTAAACAAAAATTTGATGAAGTGTTTATTCAAAGCCCAGCTGAAACCCAATATTGTGAAATCCTTCAAGAGGAGGGTTTGCGACGTGAGGCAACTTTGAATCATAGATAAAAAGTTTGAAGTGCCTGAAGCAAAAGTAAAGAAGCTATTGGATGATCTACTGTGATCTGCGTGAAGCAGTGTGAGAATAAATATATCTTTGGTTCCCACGAACACCATTTCGGGCGTTTCAAATATTCAGTTGGATTATTTTGCGATTTTTGACTTCGTAGAAGAACCAATATTTTCTTTTTTGATGCAGTCGTGCACGAAATGCCCGGCAGGATATAAATGTCCCGACAGCAGTGCAGACGACGGCGGCGCAACTCCATGCAGTTCGGGAACTTACTCCAGTGGAGGCCAAGACTCCTGCACGGAGTGTCCTGCCGGCTTCAAGTGCCCGATGCCGTTCGCTGCATATGTCGTACCTTGCGTCCCGGGAACTTATTCGGAAGCCAATGCCCCGGTAATTAATGTTTGTGGTTTTTGGACAAATTGTGTTGCTTCATTCAGTGCTAACATTGACCCATTGTTTCGCAACAGATGTGTACAGATTGTCCTCCTGGGAAGGAATGCCCGAAAAACGACGCCCCAGGCTCCCCCTGCTCTCCTGGCTGGTTCAGCACAGGCCGGCAAACGAGCTGCACACAGTGCCCTGCTGGATCCCTATGCTCCGACTCTGCCAAGCCTCCTGTTGTTTGCACGGATGGTTTGTGCTTTTTTTGCTATTGCTGCTCTGTGCAAAACATACAGTGCGATGCAAAACATACAGTGTGATGCAAAACATACAGTGTGAGGCAAAACATGCAGTGTGATGCAAAACATACAGTGTGATGCAAAACATACAGTGTGATGCAAAACATACAGTGTGATGCAAAACATACAGTGTGANGCAAAACATNCAGTGTGATGCAAAACATACAGTGTGATGCAAAACATGCAGTGTGATGTAAAACATACAGTGTGATGTAAAACATACAGTGTGATGCAAAACATACAGTGTGATGCAAAACATACAGTGTGATGCAAAACATGCAGTTTGATGCAAAACATGCAGTTTGATGCAAAACATGCAGTGTGATGCAAAACATGCAGCGTGATGCAAAACATACAGTGTGATGCAAAACATACAGTGTGATGCAAAAGATACAGTGTGATGCAAAACATGCAGCGTGATGCAAAACATGCAGCGTGATGCAAAACATACAGTGTGATGCAAAACATACAGTGTGATGCAAAACATACAGTGTGATGCAAAACATGCAGTGTGATGCAAAGCATACAGTGTGATGCAAAACATGCAGTGTGATGCAAAGCATACAGTGTGATGCAAAACATGCAGTGTGATGCAAAACATACAGTTTGATGCAAAACATGCAGTGTGATGCAAAACATGTAGTGTGATGCAAACATGCAGTGTGATGCAAAACATACAGTATGATGCAAAACATGCAGTGTGATGCAAAACATACAGTGTGATGCAAAAGATACAGTGTGATGCAAAACATACAGTGTGATGCAAAACATACAGTGTGATGCAAAACATACAGTGTGATGCAAAACATACAGTGTGAGGCAAAACATGCGATGTAACACTGATCTTTCAAACCTCAGGTACTTATTCAAACGCGAGCACCAGCACTTCTTGTTCAGCTTGTGATGCTGGGTATATTTGTGTGGGAGGCAGCACGTCACCGAACCCCCCCAGTGGTTTGTGTCCCTTGGGTGAGTTTAACTTTATCTCAATTGCGTCAATGCGATCAACCAATTGTTACGTTAGTGCTGACGTTCAGGTTCCTTCTGCCTTGCTGGTGACGTCACCCCTTGCCCCTGCCCCGCTGGGACTTATGGGGCGAAGTTGGGGTTAGCAGCTGTGGCTGATTGCACAGATTGCCCTGAAGGTGAGTTGTGAGAAATGTTGGGAACGCCACCACGTCAAGATGTTAGTGTTGTTTGATCCTTTACGTGATTCCAGGATATTTTTGTTTGGAAAACACTGGAGGGACGCCTGGTGTGGACAACTTGTGCCCACGAGGGTCATATTGTCCATCAAAAACCACATCTGCCAATAAAGACCGTTGTCCCAGTGGAACTTATGGACCCAATGTTGGCCAGAAAAGTGAAACTGAGGCGTGCAAAAGTTGTCCAGAAGGAAGATTTTGTGAAGCAGGTGCGGATTTTATGATTAGGAGCTTTTGCTCTGAACAATTTTAGTTTCATTTGCGTTCAAACTCGTGATATAAAAAACAAGTTTTACTGAAGAATAATAAGTGATTGGAAGTAATTTTGCAAAATATGATTTTTCGGAGGTTTTACGTGTATTTGTTGCAGGTTCAGGAGACCCGGGCGCACCTTGTCCACGAGGCCACTACTGCAGCAGTGGGACGGGCCCACTAGGGTCCTCATCGAACCCCCCTACCCCGTGCCATGCTGGGACTTACACCGCCGAAGAGGGCGCACGAAGTACAAACAACGTTGTTGTTGTCAACTTTTTGTGTGATTTCGGATAAGTTTTAGATGTGTTTATTTGAAATCTTATTTGTGATTTTTGCATCGAAATTGTTTCAATGGCTCTCACGAATCTGAGAAATATTTGAAAGTAGCGTCATGTTGAAAAAACTCATTGTTTTGCGCGGGTTCCCATTAAAGGTTAATCGGCACCAATAGCTGCAGCACCACCTTGAACCACAGAAACAATACGATTTCGGGAGACGGGCATACTGCTGTAACTTAGCACAGTCTAAGAAACAGAAAATCTCGGCTTTTCATATTAGGCAACCTTCGATAATTGAATTCCATCTCGAAAACATCATTCTAAAACCTTTGTTCTTGCAATGTTGTGTTGTTATGTTAAGTTTTATGGGTTTTGCATAAAAAGGTGTCTCTCGTTTTTTTTGGTTCCAGCTAGAAATAAGCTTTAAAAAAATAAGACAAAGTAACAGATAAAAACTTTTCATCGCAGTAAAATCTATTTTTCATGATTTCAAACCTCAACTTCTCTTCTTGCATCGCAGCCATCGATGCCTGTGTCTCATGCCCTGCCGGTTTCTACTGCACTGAGGGGACAGCAAACCCTGTCCCCTGCCACCCTGGGACGTACCAACCTGACGAAGGCCAACCCAACATTACAAGCTGCCTCACCTGCACAGCAGGCATGGCCTGCACCACCTCTGCGCTAACTGCTCCTGACAAGTCATGCGACCCTGGGTTTGTTCTTTTCGAATATTTTGCTTTTCATGGTTTGTGGTTATTTTTCTTTGACTGACATTTCTCTTCGTGTTAAAACAATAGTTCTGCCAACTGCAAAGACTTTTCCTGGGCTGTTGTCATTGGAAACGTGGTTCAGGTTTTGACCAATTATAACGCGAAACGTCATCAAATGACAACGAACCGTCATCAAATGACAGTAAAGTCGATATCACTGGGGGTGTTGACTGAGGCAGACAACGGAGTTTTCTGAGGATATGAAATAAAATCAATAGAAACGTAAGGAGTGCCAGGAGGGGAATTAGTTAATTGAAAAATAGAGATTCCGCCTCTGTGACGTAACTAAATGGAAGCGATTATGACGGATGGATAATGACGAATAAAACGGCAAACGAATGAAGTTAGTGCTTTAAAAAAATATAAGTAAAAAACATGTAAGACATTTAACTAAACCCCTTATTTGAACCCAAACAGAGGTTTGCAATCATTAGGGAATGCTTAGGGGTGATTTTGAAGGACATGGATATAATGGTTACTGATTAAAAACAGATCGAAAACAAATTATGTTTTCAACATTATTTTGAAATACGATGAGTTGTGTTTTTGATCTTTTCATTCAATTCCAGTGTTGATTGTACGGAGAGGATTGATAAGAACTCTTCATTCCACTGCAACGCATGTCTTGACAATTGTCGCTTAGAGGATGTGGACACGTGGACCTTTATTCACCTCCGCAGCTTTTCGCCAATCCACAAATTTTAAAATAACTTTTGAGATTTTGTCACTGAGTCACTGGAAATGACTCAATTGTCTTGCGTCGTTACCATGATTTCACTTCCACCATTCGTTTTTGTGTTGGTTTTCTTGAAACGATGAGTTTATAAAAACAATTGTTTAACGCAGTTGCTGTGTTTTTCTCTAATTACTCGGCTGTTTCTGTTTTCGCATTTGAATGCCACTTTTCCATACTGGAATGTATGGGCGTGATACAGGTTTGCAAAAACAACACAACTTTCAGGTAGATTTATGTCAGTAGCAGCTAGTGAACAATATTTGTACAAACTGCCCTTCAGTTGAAACAGAAGTGGGACATTGGGGAGTTGAACACGAAACCCAGTGACAGCGAAGATAAATACGCAAAATGTTACAGGATTGTTGATTTCTATGTTTCTGTTAGAAAAGTGAACGCGTTGGACAGGATTTTCTTACTGTAATGCTTCGACGGATGCGTGACTCGCACACCGGTTTGCTCGCCGCCCGCTGCTTTAGTTGGGAGTTAGTTGTTTTTTACTCTGTTGTTAGCAACTTTATGGAAATTGGTACTGTAGTCTGCGCACCTTGTCTCATCGTGCTTTGGTCTTTTACGTCATTTTCACTTGTTAGCTTTTGCTTACGAATTTGCTGGACTGAAAATAAGTCACTGACGCGAAATCGATTTCCTGGCAAAGTAATTAGCGATCAGATTCGTCTGCGTCACCCTTGTAGTGTCTTGATGCTGAAGTGCTGATATGCACTGCCATCAAGTGTTGATATGCACTGCCATCAAGTGTTGATATGCACTGCCATCAAGTGTTGATATGCACTGCCATCAAGTGTTGATATGCACTGCCATCTTCGCAAAGTTGTGAAAGTCATGCGTGGCGGGTGACTTCTCGCAGGCTGAGGAGTCTCCAGGTACACAATGTTTTGATGCCAAGTTGGTAAAATGGCGAAGCCCACGTCACACAGTTTATGATGTAAGGTCTCACGTGATTTACTGATCGTTGCAGTTCGTTGCACAATCACTGATGCATGACACTTGCTTGATGTCATCGCCAGTATTGATTCCAACCATACCTCACCCGGGGGGTTCACGCATCTCATGGCCTGCCCCCCCAGCCTTGGTGTGGCGCCAGGGTGCAGAGAAACAGATGTTACCACCATCTTGCGTCATAGACGATGTGCGCAGCGCGAGCGGTCAGAGCAAACAATCCATCATTGTTGTAAATTATGAATTAACAGCAGATATCATTGAGTCTACGTCAAAATATAGATCAGCAATAGCGTGGAGGTGACCCCAACACTTGTTATACAACTCTTGGAATAAGAACAGGATTTTTGTGCAACTGCACGACTTATTACGTTGACATTTACATAATTTATGTTTTGCGAAGGCACTACTGTCCAGCAGGAAGTGACGTACCAAACAAGGAACCATGTCCTTCCGGGACATTCACCGACTTCTTCAACTTGACAGCAGCTCACCAGTGCTCCCAGTGCCCGGTCAGATTCGCGTGTCTTGAAGGTACTGATGTTGTTCACTTGCTGCTGAATCGATATGAAGAATACGCGAGAGGAGCAGAATGTTTGTTGAATGGGAATGGTGAAGCATCGTTTCTCTGATGTGCTTGACTTGGTTCTCAGTATAACTGAATGTTCTTCACAAAATAAATACGTTGATAAAAAATCTTGTTTTTTATTTTCGATTCAACTTTTTATCGTTCTTATGCGTTTCAGGGACTGGAGGCACCAACCAAGCTCCTGAGATCTGTGCCCAGGGACACTACTGTCCAAACGGAACCCAGTACCCCAATCAGTACCCCTGTCCGGCTGGCTCATACTCGAACAAAACTAACCTGGCCAACTACAATGAATGCTGGGAATGCCCGAAAGGGTTTTATTGCGTCAACGGAAGTGTCGCCCCTCAAGGCCCCTGCCCTGCGGGCTATTATTGCCCCCCTGGTAAGTTAAGCTGGGAATATCAGGTTTAATCTGAGTCGCCATAAGTATTTTACTTTGTATACTTGCAGCAATGCGTCCTGTCTATTTCATGTGGTTTGTTTTCTAGGCACAAAGTTCGACAAAGAGTATCCATGCTCTGCTGGAGCTTTCTCAAATAAAACTGGCAACGTCAGATGGGAGGATTGTGACGACTGCATTTCTGGCCATTACTGTGGGGAGGGATCGAGCCAACCTACACCTTGCCCTGAGTAAGTCTCAGTGTATCAAATGTTTTGGCAAATACCTGTGTTGGTCATAAAAGGAAAGGATTACTGTGGTCTATAGGTGCGAATAGAAATGATTTCAGTCAACACTTTCACGTTTGTTGTAAACATTCGAAGACTGTGCCCTGCTTTCATCATTTAGGCATGATTCAGACATTTTCAGTAAAATGCGCATTTTTCTTTTATCTTACTTACAGGATACAGAGCAATAATGATTTTATCACAAATCTACTCTTTTCTTCTTTGCAAGTTTATAAAGTGCCTATTTCATAAAAAAGTTCAAAGCAAAAGCAAAAAGACATGGCCAGGAGAGGATCAAGTTCCAGAGCCCTGCGGTTTTGCTGCAAAACCGTTTTCATCGCCGTTTAAGCGATTTCTAATTTCAAGATATGTTGAAGTTGATGTTCAGGCTCCAAACGCCGATCAAGAAAATGCTTTAGCTTGTTTGTTCGCACATATTTGGTTTATTTAATGTAAACATCACGTTATTGTGCTCATGGCAACCAAAGTTGATTCTGAGATTGTATTCATCGTTATTGTTTCGTGCTCACTACAGAAACGAATACTGCTTTCATGAATATATCTCGAAAGTTGCAAGTCAAAGTAGACTTTATTTGTCAGCATGTTTGACTGAATTCTTTAATCTTTTTGTATCCTTCGTAAATGACTTTGATTCCTGTGAAAGGTGTTTTTGAAAGCACTACTTTCCAAGAGGCAATGCTGAATTCAAGTTGCAAGACGGTTGCAAATGATCATTCTGACAATCTGTGCAAAAATTTTCAGCTGAGCTGTTTGAATTCATGAAACAAACCTATCTTGGTTTCAATGTTCCAGCCGTATTTTTTCTTGCCAATCACGTTTGAATAGCTTTTTTATTCACTGTCTTCACAAAAAAATTAATTCTTTTAATAGACGTTGCCACGAAATGACTGAATGAAAACGAATCAACACAAAGCAGCTGAATTTACATCTTTGACAGTTGATGTAAAAAATAATGGATGCTATTTTTTGCTGTAAAAGTACAATTTCCAGTTAAAGCACAGAAAAAAAACTTAAAGATGTTTCTAAGCTCATTGTCGGTGATATCGTTAAATCTCACGTACCGCTGGTAATGGTTTCGCGCAGGTCTTGGTTTATCGAGAAACTATGAAAGTTACAACGATAATAATTTTTAACAGTTACGGATGTGTTAACACATGTTAGTTTTTGCATCCTTCGCTTACAAGTGGTCTGTGAACGGCTTCTCGCTGCTGGTCTCGGCTTGTTTTCGTAGATTACGATCTTACGTCGGTTTTGTTTTGACATTTTCTCCATAGCTGTTGGCCCCGCTTTACTTTTGACGTGGCTGGCAGTCTTGGTTTTGGTTTTGACGTCTTTTGCGTCACAGATTCTTATGGTTTTGAATTACGACATTGCCAAGTGTTTATTTTTTGACTGAAAATGAATTAAGAATAATCCAAAATATCTCAAAATGAAGCATGTAGTTTGTTGGAAGCTTTTCCAATGTTAATGAAACTGTCAAGTCTATCCCAATTTTATGCCCCTATTTTGATATAATATCAATGTAATCTGTGAAATCATTGATTAAGTCAATGGAAAATTACAGAAGATTTCCGTGAAACCGCAATACACTGTTAGTGCCACCTGTCTATGATTTAAATAATCCATTGGTTGCTTTGACGAGCTTGACAATTTCACTGTTGCATTTCCTTTTGGAGCAAAGAAACGCATTTCGTGTGACGTTCAACTTGGATTGAAAACTCAGCTTCTAGTGTGTGGAACACATTAGCTAATTGTATAATCGCCTGGTGGCTGATTGACCATGCTTGTCTGCCGTCATGTGATCGGAGAATTCGAAATGTAATTGTACCTGCGTTGAATTCAGGATTTTCTTACGTTTGTGCAATGCAGGGCCTTAATAATAGTAACAAAAAATTGGATTACCGTTTTGAATGGTTTGATACCTATGTTTAAATCTCTTATCAAAAAGTCTCAATCAGTCAACAGAAGTAGCGTAGGTGACGTGTGGGTCAAAAACATAATCGTGTTTACCGTCAACTTTTTAAGAATAATGTTTTAGGTGTATTCACTGACAGTGAACTGCAGAGCAATCTAATTTCTTTCAAAATTTGAAAAGTTCCCACTACCAGGCTGAGCCACACAGTAATAAGGTTTACTTCGATGATTCCCACGCATCAATAAACAACGCCGCTGCATGGCAAAGTAACAATGACAAGTGTTTCAGCGGTATGTATGGGCTTGGCAACAATTGAATCTTTGTTCATGAAGCAGTTGTTCCGCATTGACAATACACACGTGCAAACTTTTCAAGGGCGCTGTTTTCTGCACCCACCGTTTTTCAGAGTGCTCCTACTTTCTGCCACATCATTTGCTTCAACAAGATACGTGCTTGCTTAACTGGCTGTTTGTAATGTTAATTTACGTGAGGCATATGCCACACGTACTTTGGTGACAATAAAGTTCCACGATCCAAGTTACAACTGAGGTATTGATTTTGCAGTGGTACTTTCAACACTAACACAGGATCGACGGATGACCTTTCGTGTAACGCCTGCACAGAGGGGTTCTATTGCCCCTACAATGGAACTGAGGAGCCAGTCCCCTGTGGGAAAGGTTACTACTCTGTGAGTTGCACATGTTTCGTTGTTTCACAGCGTTCACTAACTGTTTCATGATGTGTTAGTATCTTCCATTGAACTTAACGGAAGACGCCCCAATCGTTGTGAATCCAGCCACGCAATTGTTTATTGCTACACCATGTCTCGCAAAAGACCAATTAAACTCATTTTCTGTGTTACTGGATATGTTCTTTTCGTAAATGATATCTCTGATTGTTTCATTGCAACGCGCAGCTCCAAATGGTTTGCAGGTAAATAAAGTTTCAACTCAACATCTACTGTTGCATTACGAAAAAAGTTTCATTGTATTTGCTTTTCTGGGTTGCAACGATAAAACCCATCCCTTACCCGTGTCGTGAACCACACGAGTACTTTAGCAGTGAATGTTGCAGTCACTGGAAAATGGTTCACGTAAAGTTATCCTCACACTGATCCGTTGACACAGAACACAAAACACATGAAGGCTGAAGTACCCGGTTCCCAGTTGATGTGACTCGACCATCTGTCGGTTCGAACAAACATGCTTTATCCATTGTACAGTCACCGCGTTGTGTCAAGAATTTAAGAAATAAATTTCCTTCGTGAAGTCACGTGGTTACGTCATCCACGCAGTTTTAATACAAGTAGCCAAAGATCTATCGTGGATGAAACCCAATTATTGCGAAGTGACCTTTGCCCTTTCAACTGCACGTTCCCGGAAAAGCTTTTCGAAGTTACTCCTTACTTAAGAATTGCATTGGAACTTTGTCAAAACTGTTCTTGAGTTTGAATAGGTCCTACTTTGTGAGGTGCAAACCGCTGGAAATATTTTTTAATGTTTTCGTTTCAGCGATTTTGAGATTGCATTTTTGTATTTTCAGAATGTTGAAAATACAAATTTTATTTGAAAGGTTTTTGTTGCATGTTTTAAAGTGTAGATTCGTGTTCAAAATGTCTTTCAGAAACTGGTTGAATACTTAATCAGAACTTTATCCATGCTTCGATGTACTGCAGTACACAAGACAGTTTGTTAATTTATAGTGCTCGTTTACGATAAAGTTTTTTCGAAATAGGATTATGGCGCTTCAAGCTGCAGTCTTTGCAAGGCTGGACATTATTGTGACGACACAAGCACGACGGAATCTGAGCTACAAAATAAAACCTGCCCTCCTGGAACACACTGCCCGCCCGGAGTCGTCCAAGCACCTAATTTGTACAATTCCTCCTGCCCTCCTGGCTTCTATTGCTTGAGAGGCGATGTTGTAAGTTCCGGTCATCAATGGTTTGCAACTGATAAAGTTAGGTCATTGCAATATGAGTGGTTGTTGTTTGTGGTGCCAGCACTTGATAATGTCACTACTAGTTACAACTGGTAGTGTCACTACCTCGTTTTATTCGGTCATAGACAAGTACGTTTTTAAAATGACCGAAAAAAATTAAGTCATTTCGGTCAGAATGTTTCAAAATATAGGCTAATGAACACTGTTATGGCGAGTTTTAGTACAACTGTGAGACATATGACCAAAACCTCTCAGCAAAATATAACCGAAATGTTTCAGCTAAAAAACGGCAGGTCACATGTCACCAGACTTGGACAACTAGAATTTTTTTATCTTTTCTAAATTAGATTAGAATTGAAATTAGCGGATTTGCGAAAAACATAAGTTGAACTAAAATTATAATTATATTTGCTCAAATCAAAGCAACATTCATCCAAGTTTAATTCATGACCAATAAAGTTGAAGTCATGACAGCAACAGTGGAGTGACTCTGGTTGTGTTGAATGTCTATTGCTGTTAGGCGGAAGGTCGTTGGTCGGCTTCTCTCTTTAGTTGACTCAGGGCGACGCAGATTGTGGCAGCGACGCTAAAAACTCGTTCCGACAGAGCCGATGACGCTGTCATACCCGAGAGTCCTCGAGCAGCAGCATTCAGATAAGGGAAACAACGTACGTGTTTACAAAACCGTAAAACAGTGTTGTGCAATCCATGGTCCGTGGGCCAAAAGTGGCCCGCGAGCTGACGTTCTGTTGCCCGCAGGAAGCGCCGGATTATCAAGGACGCATTGCGGATTTTGAAAAGTATTGCCACTGCCGGGTTTAGGCTGCTGTAGGCCTAAGGCTGAACAAACGTTTTAGTCAAATTTCATAAATTTTAGGATATAATTCGGTAGTTACTTGTAATGAAAATAATAATCAGAAGAACATTGAGGACCGAAATGTTCCAAGGCCTAAGGCTATAACCCTAGTAGCTTTATGGTTAATCAGGCATTGGGTATTATCGATTATCTTTGGATGGTCAGCGCACTGTCTGTCACGCTGAGCTTGACACATGCAGCTGTGGGACGTGGACCAATGTAGTTATTTCCATTTGGCCCGGCAGTGCTGCATACAGGGACGACGGAACAGTGGTAGGGCGGGGGCAGTAAAAATGTTGAAGGCAATGGTAACTTACAAAAAAAATTCACTGCGGGGGGCGTCGAAAAGTCCCAACAATGTCGCAAGTACTTTCTGCAGTGCAGCACATTTGCTTCCGAAAGACTTCAGGTTCGATCATGGGGCGCCAAACTTCTCGCCCTGGGTGCTATCTCACCTCGTTGCGCTCCTGGACATAAGTGAACTGCAAGCTCATCACCGCATGGCACCAGAACTGTGAACCTTGTGCAGTGTTAGTGTCATGCAGGCAAATAGACTCGTTGCAAGAAAACAGTCAATCAATGGGTATTAAAGCTGCTGACATTAGATTTTCTGGAAAAGTTTGGTTCCAAGTTCTAGGGGGGGAGGAAATGCCCGTTTTGACCCCGTTCGGACGCTCATGGTTTTGACGTACCACGAGCAGACACTTCGCCAGGATTTAGCAGCGGGGGGGCCAAAACCAAGAAGGGGGGCCACATTTTTAAAATACAGTATTGGGTGTATGCAGCAACCGGTGGGCCAAATGTGAAATGGGGGTGCACTTATTTGAAATTCCTTGACCGCGAGTTCAAAACTGTTTGCTTGAGTTCAGTGTAAATACGCGCTGTAATAGCCAATCTTTTCGCATTAACATGTTCAGCAACAATGTTGACCTAAAAAATAATAACAGTAGTTATAGAAAACCATTCTAAATTTTATGTGTGCGCGAATAGCTGCAATAAATTTGTTTTAAGTCGATCTTGATAAATAATGAAATTATTTGTGATACTGTTATGTAAGGGCACCTATGACCCGTTGCCCCACATTGAAAAGGCAGGAGGACGGTGAACCCGCCATGCACCCCCGTTCCGGCGTCCCTGGCCCCCATGGTTGCACGGCCCCTGTCCTAAAACACCCCATCCCAGCTGAATGACTGTCGTAAGTACCCCATGACTATTGTCACTTCTGCGTGTAAGTGGATAGGCAGTGTGACGTAATAATAATCATTGATAAAGCCACATAGTTTGTACTGCAGCTGTGAATGAGAAAAGAAATGGATCGAGTATGAGCTGTTTTTGCTTTTCTGTGATGGGATGGCGGCGTAGCATTTGTGACCATTTTGTTGTGACTTTCATTGCACGAGGATGCATTCTCGTTTTAAGATCGTTGGACAAATTAGCATTTTTTCCAAATCCGGAAATTAGATTAGAATTAAAATTAGAGCATTGAAGCTTTCAACGAATTAGGTTAAAATTAGAATTACCGTCATTTCGCACTAATTCATCGAAGTAGAAAAATAGAATCATTTAGTTGTCCAAGTCTGCTAGTCACACCTGATAAAGTCACTGATCACACCTGACTGTGTCACTAGCCACACCTGACAGTGTCACTAGTTACACCTGACAGTGTCACTAGCCACATGAGATAATGTCACTTGTCAAACGTTTGCAGAGGTCTTGTAGAGCGTGTCTCGTTGGTGAACCTACTTTAAGTAATTCACTTCGTACATCAAACCTTTTTATGAAAATAAGTTTTGAAGATTAAAAAAACGCGAGTTCTCTAAATTAACATGAGTAGTGCTGTCCACTGAACAGTTGCATCTGTATCTAAAACTGAGACCGAGTGTGCATAGGAGTTCATCTCTGGAGTTTGTTTTTGTAGATCGTTTATGGTGTAAAGTTGTCAATTTTGTAGGAAGCTTACCCACATCCCTGCCCGGTTGGAACGTACAGCGACAAAACTGGTTTGACCGAGGAATCTGAGTGCAGCGACTGCACAGAAGGTTCCTATTGTGACGTCACAAATCTCACTAAACCGGTAAACAGTTATATTACTCAGTTTTCTGTTTCCTTTTGAGTAATAAGGCCATTGTGATCTGCTTTCATCTTCGTGCGGTGATATGATTCAAACTTGCACATATCTACTCTATGGTCAAGTACGTATTCTTCGCAATGAGTAAGCAAGGAATTGATCAACTAATTTTAATAATTTTACGTGAAATCGATTTCCTATTAAAAATTTACTGATAGATTCCTTGCACCCATCGTGGAAAGTACATTAACCGGTAAAGTTGTATGTTTTTCTAGTTAAATAAAACTATGGTTTTGAGATCACAACAGTCATACTTTAGTGAACATCTTCTCTTGCCAGGCTGGTCCTTGCCCTCCTGGCCACTTCTGCCCCTCAAAAACAGGGGCAGCAGACTCTAATCCATGTCCACCGGGAACATACCTCAACAACAGCGCAGCTGTGTCCGTGGACAGTTGCGTACTGTGCACATCCGGGACATACTGTCCGACGAATGGAACATCAGATCCTATTCCTTGCCCCAAAGTACGTTACGTTTTGTGGTAGTAGTGGTTTTTAACGCTTTGCAAACTTCAAGCTGTTGCGCTCATCTGCAAATTATGTCACTGACTTCCGCAGTATCGTTGTTTAGAAACTATTATTGTGGAGATTCAATGAACTGTCCATCCATTTGTGACGAAATGTAATTACTTCACTTTCCAGGGTCGTTATTGTGAACCAGGAACTACAAATCCATCCAAATGCCAAAGTGGAACATATGCAAATCAAACCGGATTAAAAAACTCCCTGGAATGTTCTCCGTGCCCAGGGGGTTACTACTGCTCAGGGGTGGGTAACGAAGAACCCACAGGTTCCTGCGATGCTGGGTATTACTGCGTCGGGGGGGCTGATACAGCGGTGGGTGACTTGTTGTTGTCTGAGAGAGATTCATAACTTGATTGAAAATAATTATTTCATATTTCATTTGATAGATCCATGATCAACTTTTTACATTTCTATTTTTTCTATTGTTCCCCAGACCCCGAATGGAGGCAGCAAAGGCGATGTTTGCTTCGCTGGGGGATATTGCCCTGAACGGAGCTCATACCCCACAGCTTGCCCGCCTGGGAAATACTCGCCGAATGAAAGTAAATGTTTGGTTTCGTTTTGGTTTGCCTCATAAATCAGAAGCACTGCTGGAGCTATTTACCTTTGTCGGACACGACAGTGGTCACGTGACAAGTTCGAAACACATGACCTGCTCAGTTCACCGTGACGCCTGTAATGGCTTAGCCCGATGGGCGAGTGTTGTCATGGTTGCAGCACTGGCAAGCTGTCCGCGCTTCTTGTCTGCATTGTATAAAGCTAAACGTTACCCTTTCAGCTGCATAGGAATGGGTAAAGTGATCACGTGACAAATCTCCCTCTCTTAATTGTCCGTCGGTTCGACGATGACGCTGCTCAACGCGCTCCATTGTGTCGGCGCATGTGGCTACGAAGGCTGAGGCGCAAACACGGCCGCATACTGTAAAGGCGGATCCCTGCCGCGTTGTCGTTGGATGTGGTTGGTTGCGCAGTTGGTGTCTGCGCGGGCTCCGGGCGGCACTTTAAAGGGGGCGGCACTTTAAAGG
>JGI24021J15306_10003449_pt1 | contig 17813 bp, 12 predicted proteins | sample Ectturendosymbi1_FD_15306 | JGI IMG/M metagenome (IMG submission 15306)
TCAATTTTGGCAGAATGCTTTCTGAGCATGTTGCACAGCTAAAATTCGGCAATAAACCTGAAAAAGTGTACGCTGTATTTATTCGATTGTAAACCGCCGCTCACAACCAAGGACAATCGAGGGCGACTTACATTTTTTTCTTGAGCTTATCGAAAGGTCTAGATCAGGGACTCAAAGACTCGGGCGGCATGTGGCCCGCGAGGGCATTTTGTGCGGGCCGCAATGTTTTTTGGGAATTTTTAAATAATTAAAGTTTAAGTTATTTAGGTTATTTACCGGTATTTAAAAGTGCTCGGCTAGGGAGTGAACAAGTTCCTTTGAAACCAACGTTGAGATGGCTAAAAACGATTTGCCTTGAACTCATATAATACCTTGCTCAGAAAATAAGATGTAAAAGCTGTTTCTAGTAAAGTTCAGGTGCCACCATTGTTGCGTTAGCGTCATAATACCAAACTACTAGAAATTCTAACCGGAACGCCGTACCGGCAATAATTCTTTTACCGGAACGGCGTTCCGGGCCGTTCCGGCTTACTTTTACCTCTGCATGTACTGTGCAATGCCTTTCTCAACAACTTTCTAGTACTTCCGTGGCACTTTTTTCTGAGATAAAATCAAACAAAAAGGAAAGGTTAATATTTTAAGACTTTTACCAATCTCAGCAAAAATTTTTCAACCAAATTATTTTTATTGTGTGCCTTTAGTTAAAAAGCCAAAAAATGTTCAGAAACACATTTGCTAGTTCTGATGTTTTTAAAGCTACAAATAAATTAATCATTGTTTACATTCCTGACCACCATTTGCTCAGCAAGAGCCATCAGGAATCATGTGCATTTTATTTTGCATCACGAATCCTGCGCACCATATTTTGTAATTTTATTCGAACCCGAATACTTTTTGTATTAACTTCTAGTATTGGAATGAAAGCACAGGATGACTCAAAGAAAGCTCTTAAAAATTTTGTATCCTACAAACCTTCAACAAATTTCAAGATTCTTACTAGACTTGAACTTCAGTCTGTGTACGATCATTTTCCAAAGTTTCAGTTATCTTGGTCGCTTTGCATAAAAGTCTTGTTCTGTATAAAATACCCTCCAAATGGGCACCGCGGCATTGGGGGCAAACTTTCGTACGTCGCAGTAAACTGTCAATTACGTGAATGCTTTCTCTCCGAGTAGTCATACCTGATTTATGCCGTTTTTGCGACCTTCAGTTCAATTGTTTGAGAGTTGTTGTGGAGCACATTATCCTTAAGATGACCCCGCAGATAAAAATCTTTGGCTTTCTGATACAAATCTGAGTGTTAAAGTCCTGTGAATGCGAAGCCCACTTAACGTCATACTCCTGCTGATCAGCCTGTAATGAATTCGCCCTCTCAGCCAGATTAGGAGTCATTTCACTCTTAGCTAAAGAACATGGCGTTTATGCAAAGTAGCCAAGACAATTGAAACGTTGGGGAATGACAGTCCCAGATTGAAGTGTAAGTCCAGCAAAGATCGTGAAATTCGGAGGTTTGTAAGATTTAGCGAATCGTATATGTTTTCTGTTCTTTGGTGGTGGTGTGGTCACCCTGTATATCATATGCACCTTGCGCAAAAAGTAGAACTAAGGATATGTGTTCCAGGTGCAAATATAATGTTCTCATTTTCACCTTTTCCTTTGCGATTACAAGAAAGTTATAAGGTTCTTGGTGACGTAGTAGGTTTACGTTTGCAAACAGAAACAAACAATTTTTGTTATTTAGGTGCAATATACTAGCGACATCAGTTTTAAAAAAATATAATTTAAGGACAAGATTCGAAAAATTGTTCTAGAAATTCCTTATTCCAACATATAGAATGCTTTTGAATGGTCGTAGCGTACAAACAAATACACAGAAAAACAATTTAAGGGATTTGTTTGTACTGTACATTAAAATAATCGTAGTGGCCTGCCTGGCACGATCGGTTTTTGAAAATAAGCCTAGTCAAAGTTTACTCTCTTGCAGCCGGGGGTTGCAGTAAGCGTTCCAAAGAACATTACATCATTTTAGTGCGACAATGCTTGTTTTGATTCAAATTTTTGAATGTCTAAGTAAGATTTCCTCCAACTTAGTGCTGAGGCTAACTTGTCAGTGACTTGCTTCTATTTCCATTAGAAGGTACGGCGCCCCGCTAAACGCAGCCTTCCAAAGGTGTTCTCTGAGCAAAATTAATTGCCTGCCCCTGGTCTAAGTGATTGCTTTGGTTAGAAAGATTTAAAAGTTTCACTTTTGCCCATCACAAACTAAGGATTTGGCAAACTGGGCTGTGAAAATTTTAGAAAAGTTGATGCCCGACGAGGAAACAAACTAGAGGCCACACATATGTGTGTTTTTTTCTGCGATATAAACTATATTGCTCCTTTGCAGATTACAAACTTTGCAAAATAATTGCTAACGAAAAGGAGCTCTAGCCTTTTCAAATTTGTTGTTAAGTTGCAATTGTTTTGCTTGCACACAATTTTGTTATCATATGATCTTCAACAGAAAAGTATCTATTCCCAAATTTTCAATAAAACTATCTGTTTTTGGAACCTGTCGCACTGCATTGCATTCGGTCACAAGATAGTAATCGCAACAAAAAACAGTTAGAGAGAAAAAACAGAAACGTGGGGCGTGTTAAGTTATGAATTATGAAGAAAATTAAACTATTCCTTCGTTTACGCAAACTTTTCTGCTTCCGCAATACCGTAATCTCGTTTATTACAACTTTAAGTTCTTTCTATTTTATTTACCTTAAGAAAGCATCTGGTTGAAACTAGTAATTTTAACAGCGAGTTTTCATCTTATGACAGTTGAATAATTACTTATAACAAACGCAACGACATTGTAGAGACAGCTACTGTATATTGGAGTCTTTGCCAACGGCTGTCGCCAACAAGGGACAATTAGATTTATTTACAAAACCGTTGGGCCATTCTCTTCAAATAGAAGTGCTGTACCTCCAAATGTTACAGTGAAACTGTCTGTCAAATAACCTGTGACGTAAGCTCATCGCAAACGAAAACTTCCAAAATTCATCATGCTTTCTGACGAACGATCACGAAGTCATTGCACGTCATCTCCTACCCACGAAATAAAGAAACCTTTCAATCCCGCGCAATTAGTCACGCAAACCTATGAACCATCCGGTAAAGCTGCACGTTTGTCGAAGTTAAAATTAGTTTACACATCGTGACTACTTGTGACAGCATCTGTTGAAGATAACATGCCAGAGTCGTTTCGAGACTTTTGTGACGTTTCGCATAAAAACTACAGCCGATGTCTAGGTGGGTTAACTGTGAAGCACAGCACTCAAGCACAGCGAGAATCACTCAAGCGCAGCCTAAAGTCACTCAAGCAAGACAAATGTGACGTTTGCGGACAAGTGAAAGTTTCCAGACCTTTCATGTTACCGCATTGCAAGATCTGAAAAATCTTCATCATTAGCTGCGCATGGTGCGTTGCGGTCAAACTTCTGAAATGGATGTGCTAAAAACAGAAAGTCTTTACAGGCCGGTTAGCAAAAATTGAACAAAACTGCACAGATCAGTGGCAAAATCGCTGAATTGTTGTATGAGTGAATAATTGCAGCTGCATCCCTGCTCTGTGACCTACTAATGGAATCACAAGGATTTAAGTGGTGACCGTGTGGAAATATGGTATACAACACGTTGGGACGCTCAACTGCTTGAGGAAGTAGTTGACTTTGCTCTTCTTCATTCCTATTAACGTACTTGACACTTTACTGGGGAAGAGCTAATAAAACTACTTTACTCCCTCTAATTAAATTGCAGAATAAAGCTGTAACATGAAAAAACTAAAACATCTATATACTCTAATCACAGAGTTTTGAATATTACAGACCTACTTAAATTGTCAGTGGCCTAATGTATGTACTCTTTTAATAACGATGAACTACATAAGCACTTTGATAACTACTTTCCTGATATTATATCAGTAGGCTTACGCAAATATCGAATAAGGATTGCTTCTTTGTGAAAATATCATTCCCCATCTCTGTGTTTGCTTTTTTTAGAATATATTGCTCCCCAAATATAGACTTCATTACATGTATGTCAATCCCAAAACTTTGTCAAATATTCCTGAAAAATTGAAATCTCTCTCGCCCTATTAATTTGGAAAACAATACAAGAACGTCCTTCTATCTTGCCAAAATTCCTATTTATTTTCATTTCATATGCTTGTCACTTTTCTGTGACTCATTTAGTGACATATTTGTACAGTTGCTCAACCCACAGCTCTGTACATGGGCATGTTTTTCCCCTCAGTCCTTTTGTTGTTGTTTTGCTTATATTTTATCTGAAGTTGATTTGATGCATTTTTTTTACTTTTTTTCATTTCATGTGGAACGCTTTAACCAAAATTTGCTTTTATGTTAGCAACAGCGCTTGCTGAGTAATTGACCCATATGCTTTTTCAGCAACCCTTTGTGATTCAAATATGTTAGAACACATCAGTTGAGTTAACCTGAAGTTTTGATGTTATTATATTCTCATCAATATGTAATTAATTCCTGCTCTTTGATGTTGTTCTTTTTCCTCATGTTGCATTTGTGTTATTTCGTGATTAGAGTCACAAAAATGCATGAATAAACCAAACCAGAACCATTAGAGCGCAACAACTTCAATTTCGCAGGCGATTTTATCAAGACAAAATGTTGCAAAGCTTTAAGAGAAAACAATATTATCCTATAAACTGTAAAGTAATGTTTGTAATCCGAAAGCTACGAACTTTCAAACAGCAGTTGAGGTAAACCAAATATAGATCTACTGTTTAAAAACACAGAGAGAAAAAGTAAATGTATGTCTATAGTTTCCCGTGCATAGTGGGCAGCTTGGATTGCAATCTTCACTTAGAATCTCTTAGTTTTTATGGCCTTATTGTTTTTGGTTTCTGTTTGATTCTAATTTACGCTTCATGGACTTGGCAGAAATGATGATGCCTACCTAGTAGGAAAATATATACTGATCTTAGTGTCTGATTCTTAGCTGTGGAAGGATTCCTTTCGATAGACAGTTATTTGCATATACAACAGATTTCTCTCAAGTTTCCAAACGTGAAGTGAGAACAGCTCTGCGACTTTGAGTGCTTGTTTTGTTTCATACCTTTTGATAAAAACCAAACGTTGCAACACCTATTAACTCTACATAACATATTTTTACAAGAGACCTATTTTTTCAGTCATTGAATGAACACGCTCACTGCATATGTCTACTCAACCCTGATTTTGGATATATATCGTTCACAACTCGCAGCTATGCGAACAACTGGGAAGCGTTTCAGGAAAAGGTCCGAGATTTAAAAAGATTCCATGCAAACAATTAAACACGTTTTCCAGTGACCGTAGACGGAATTTCATCAAACACGTTTATTCATCGTTTGTCATCTCTGAACCAAAAATCTTTAGCGGGCAAGCAGTTTCTCTGATCAAGAAAACGTCTGGAAAGCCCAGCGGACTTTCATTCTACCCGCATGTAGGTCCTTCCTTTTTCGTCACAGAGACGAACATTAACGTGTAAGTTACTCACCAAAGTTGTCGAATAGAAGTTTCTTTTTTGAAATGGGTTTGCAAAACAAAAACATTTAAGTCACCCCAGTGTAAGTACTGTTTTCGCAAGGTTTTAGGTTTGGTGTTTCATCTACATTACACTCTGAAACCATTGTATGCAGTGAATATACTATTTTTAGTCTGAAAGGCCTACCAGAGTGGTACGTACTTGGAAACTGTGATAAGTAAGGCTTACATACTGTAACTGCTAGGGATTAAAATTGATGCAGATGCTGTTTTTGACTTAGCATGTCGCTGTATGTTTGCTGTATTAAGTTCAAAGCTACGGCAGGGTTTGCTTGAAGCAAAATAAATTATAATGCCTGGTCACTGAAGGAGAAAATAATGATTAGTTCTATTGCTTCCTACCGTAAAAGTGTTCTTCTGCTTGTGTAGGCTACCACTACACAAACGATAGAGTACCAGGACTGGAATCACGTTACTGTTTGAAAAACGACAGTTACTGTTTGAAAAATTGCGCTAAGTCTGAAAATGTTTGGCGCTGTTTGGTATGGTGTAGTAGCCCTAAAACATGTGAAAATCCCAAACGTAATACTGTATCAAAATCAGTTGTACTAAACTTGAGGAGGAAACAAAGGCTTGCTTAGGTTCGCTAAAAATAAGTATATAGATCCATGGGCGTCGGAAGGTGAGGGCAGGGTGCTTGGCCACCCCTGGATTTTGAAATTTGACATTTTTCTATTGCATTTTTAGCAAAAAAGTTTTTTTTCTTAGTGTCGAGAGAGAAAAATGAAATTTAACCGCTTTTTCTCCCCAGCAAGAAAATTATGGCTACCGCTGGAGAAATCCACTATTACCCCTCCTGCTGAAAAAAGCCCTTCCGACGCCCATGTATATAACATGTGATGCTAAGTGTTCAGTAAACCACCTAAGCAGCAATTCATTTGAAAGGCAGTGAATCTTTGAGTCACGGTTTGTCCAATTTCTCACATGTTGGACTGAAAACACAATATAGCACCGTGGGTTTTATAGGTCTGGTCTGAATGGTTAGAGGCAAAAGCAAACGACATACAGTCGTGCATTAGCAACGAAAAAAAACAGCTACTACACCACAAATAAGCTCAACTATCGCAATTGATACAACTGTTTCCCTCAAGTGGTTTTAAAATATTTATTTGTGCTTTCTTTAATTTTCTTTTGACATGCTTCTAGGAAAACGTCGCATGCAACATCTCTCAAATGTTATTTGATTGTTGGAATCCCTTGAAACGATTATTAGGTTGGTTCCATTTTACAAAGATATAGTTTCTTCAGTCCTGTGAATGTCGTTTTCCGGCTGATTTTCTGTTCCACTAAACGTCTTTCTCGATGTTGATTTCGGTGATTTACGGATTTTCAGCACTGCAGAAAAAGATATTAATTGATAAAAAATTGGAGGAAATCAGCAATGTAAATATAGCGAATCTCACTACCTCAATGCAACTGTCTTTGATAAAGAGTTTCAACTTCTTACTGCAATGTCATGAACAATAGCTAGAATGCTTAGTAATATCTCGAAAAAATTGCAACTTTCAAAAATGGCAATATGATAGAGGGAGGATTTTGGGAGAATTATGAACCTAGTCAGGTAAAACGTTTCCAAAAGCTTTATGAATCTTCAAAAGCACAAAGTGTATGTGGTTGGTTAACAAATGAAACAAGTTGATATATTTTGCACATTTACTGTGCCTAAGGTTTATTCCCGATATCTGGGAGAAGTTGTCAATCTATCACACTGAAATTGCGTTAGATTATTCGATCGCCTATTTAAATCGTTATTTACTGCGATAAGATTTTGTTACATCTGATAATTTCTGTAGATAGGTTTCTGAAACATAGTCGATTTCATGCATAAATTTTAAGGTACATGACATTACAGAATGCAAACACAATCCAGTTAAAACGAAGACGACGGAAACTTTTTAGGATGGTCCCACTGAAACGGACGAGTGATAATTTTTTGCTTACGTTTACGGTGGTTAAATACATACTAAACCCAGGGTTCTTAATCTGGCTCCATTAATATGATTTGAAGGATTAATAGGCTTTGCTCTTACATTTCGATTACTACCACGATGACTAAAACGCAATTTCGAACATTTTTTGCAACGTTTCTTCTAAAGGGGTCCGCAACTTCTTGTTTGGATTTACTAGGGGTCCCTGACCCACAAATGTTTAAGAAACACTGTACTACATGGTCAGTAAATATGCACTCTTGTTTGTGTTTGACGTTTTGGTAAATGCAAAAAGACCCAGTTATACAAAACAAGTCAATAGAAAATACAGTCACAGGATAATTTAAACAGAGTCTTTATCTTTTTATTTAAAACATAGGTAAATATTTCTTACGAGCTGATGGCGAGGAGAATTGACAATTAATTATTATCTTAGCCCAACGTTTGGCCCACAGTTTAAATATATGATCATCAAGATTAAATTCCGTTGGTGTTATTTTTACCTGCAAGGCATGTGGTTGCGAAGAAAAAAATCATCAGAGCGAATTCGACATACATAGCAACTTCAGACTCTTGTTTGTTGAGGTCAATACCCAAGAACTTCGGCTTGACAATGACGTCACCCTTAGATATCGGCGTAACCGGAGCAGTAGTAGTTGTTGTGATAGCAACGGTTGACAATGATGTGGTGACCTCGGTAGCAGTTGTATTGCTGACCGTTTTGGAAGTTGTCGTGGAATTGGAAGCTGCTCAAGTGTATCAGTTTATTGCATAGAAATCATGGAATGGAGGTAATGAAAACACGAAGACGGTGTAGTAAGGTTTGCATATTGTAATATATGCTGCTACAGTGTGAAGGCAACACGATTTGCATAACGGAAGCATTAACACATAACGCATTTGAAAAACGATCCAAGCAATTGCAACCACAAAAGAGAACATAAAGCTTGCTTGTCTGACAAAGCATTGTAAAAGGAAGAATAACAACCTAAACCCCATCAGATACGTTTCTAAGTGTATATGTAACAAAGTAACGATCAGAACAAAATTTGTCTTGCAAAGTTTTCAAACACGCTTGTAATTTCACAGTACACAATTGTCATGTACCTCGTGCTTATTGTACTTACTTGGACTTGAAGCAGTTGTAGATGGAACACCGATGGTGGTATTCATCTGCTCAGTGTTGCAAGCGGGCAAGCCCTCCGCAGGAAAAGACATGGCCATGATTTCCTTATAGCATTCCGTTGACTTCTTTGGTATTCTAGGCCGCTTTGGATCATTGAAGTCAACCCAGTGCAGACCAAAACGTTCCGTGTAACCTTGAGCCCATTCGAAATTGTCCATGAATGACCAAGCAGTGTATCCAACGACGTTCACTTCATCAATTTTGATAGCTGGTACGAAAACAGGTAGTTTAAACAAAGTTTTTGACAGGGTGGCATGCAAGGTTCTCACAAATGCAACTCCAAAATCCCTAGAACAGTACCAAAAATTCCTTTTTTACATAAAAGATCCCTAAATGTGTGGTGCCGCAGCATAAAATCGGAGCGCCTTGATAAATGGAACCAAACATTATGTGCAAAATAAACTGAAACGATTCATTTTGGACATTAGCAAACTTTTCCGAAAATGCCTAAAAAGGGTCAAAAGTTCCAATCTAGGGAAAAATCCCCAAAAGTAAAAGCACTGGTGACAAATTCACTTTCATAGCACTGAAAATTGAAAGCTCTAGGTTTTCTGTACAGGCTTTCAAGGAATCAGCCTACTGGGCTCCGCTTTCATCTTTTTGCGATGATTCAAACTGGCACATTCAAGTAACTTCACTCCACAGGTGAAACAAGCAAGGAAATAAAAATTTGCGATAGATGCCTTGCTCTTTTTGCCTGTGGAGTTTCATAACGTTGGTCTGCTCTACTGTGACTTCGCAGGATTGCCAAAAATCTATAAAAAGTTTCACTCTAAACTTATCTATACCAGTGGTTTTCAATCTGCGGGGTCGTGAACCGTTTTTTGAGGGTTTGCGATTAGATATTATTGGTACGCAGCTGCATTACATTTGCTTTATTCGAGTTTCAGATGGGGGCCGTTGGATTACACTGCGTTGCTACAATGGGCCGCGGTACAAACAAGGCTGAAAACCACTGATCTAGACTCATTTTACTGCTTTCAGAAAAGCAAAGCCATATTGTCCTACTAAACGATTTCGAGTATAGATCAGACCCGCACCACGGTTGTTATGGTGCAATTGTCTTGAATGATGGATATAAGGAATTTACTCTGCAAAAACAAGCTAATATAGGAATCATTCAACCGGATTTTGCAATTTTCAATAGAGAGCTGGCAAACATTAGTTCAACGTGGTCCTATACAGTAGCAAGAAAGTCGCTCTTCCACGAGTTGCATGACGAATTTTGTTCAATAAAAGAATTTCAGATCAAAGCACAGGAGCTAATTTGAGGCTGAGCAGGATTTCCACAAACAAACTCGGGTATACTTTGTTTTCCAGGAAAATAGCAATAGACTGAGCTGCAATCGTGGAACAGCAGCATAACATGATATTTACTTTTGTTTGCAAAACATGCGAGACACATTAGTTTTTAGAAATTCTGGGAATCTACCAATCCTGCAACACTGTTTTGTCTTTGGTGTGTTGAGCATCAGCTGTTGCTGACGAATTTCCGAACGAGCAGCATTGGCTATTTCATGAGAGCAAAACGCTTACACGCCGCATAGAAAGATAGACGTTCATAACCCAGATTGATGCACACACCCGACTCGTACTGGCCATCTGATGTTCGCTTTTTGATAAACACCCGGTATGACTTTAGATCAGACACTTTCACGACATTCAGCAGCAAATGAAAAACAGCAAAACTAGTTTTCAAAAAAGGCCGTTCCCACACCAAAAAGAAAATCAAAAGAGCCAATGATTGCTTTGTTTCAAATATTCAAGAGGCGCTGTGATATCTATCGATCTTCAGTGTTGGAAAATTTATACTTTACATGAAGTCGATGAAAACCCGTTGGAGAGTCATTACATGAGCTTGCAAAAACGTGTTATAAATGCTTTTCTAACTAGCAAACTTTGGCCCCAAAACTATCTACAACACATTTTTTAAGTGCCCAATTTAGCTAAGCAATTTTTCTTTCCGCTTAATTTTCTGTGCGTCAACTCTGTTAATATCGTAAGTGCATTGATTGTGCATACTCATAAATAAAGCCTGGTACTCGAGAAACAGATTTTTGCTCATTTCATCAGCCAACGGCTCCCTCTCAACTACAAGTAGCTTCACCCTGGGAGGAATGCTTGCCAAATGACCCGTGTCTTTCACAGCATCCCACTCACATATTAAAACATTACATTTTCGTCGACTTGGACTTTATCGCAGAAACTTGTAGCTGCGCTTATGGTATTACAGCACGATAGCGCCCTGTACGCGTGTGTTACTTGATAACACCAAATATGTGTGTTGTATTTCGCTATTTCATCCTCAAAAACAACCAAATGAAAGTAATCAAAATGCCATGTTTCAAACAACTGTTAATCGTACCTTTAACCGTTAGAAAAATATATTTTTATAACTTCAAGGCAAGCGAGCTGCTTTCAGAAAAATCGAAACTAGAAAATCAAAAATGCTAAAACTGCTTAACTTGCCTTTCAAAACTTCATTGAGGTATGTGAAGTAATATTCTTTTCTCCAATAATCGTCTAAGCTGTCTGAATTTCCTTCTTCAGAAATGCCATTTTCGGTGATGATGATTCGAGGGTTATTATATTCTTTCTTTATCCAAACAAGAAGACGACGAATGCCCCAAGGAACCTAAAAAAACGTGCGAAAGTTTTGAATCATTACATGTTGTCTCAACAAAGATTCTCTTGAAAAGCAGAATTGACAAGCTGAGATTGTAATGATGATCTTATCTTTAAAAATAAATGGCATTTTTTATTGTATGAGCACTTTCCCAGTAAACGCAGTGAACACAATAAAGAATAAAGACACAATAAAGAAACTGCGGAAATCGACCTTAGAGCAATTTCCACTGGCTTCTTTAACTCAGAATGTGTTTTGATCAATGTCATGAATTTGGCAGTGAGAAATGGGAACACCAAAGACCACCTAACATCTAAGGAGCGCTTCAGCTCTTTGTTAGTACTTTCAGTCCTACTCTCCACTTACCGTGCTGATTTACAAACGTGTTTATTGGGGAACATATGGTAGAGGGAACATTAGCAATATTCAGCCTATCCTCAACAACGGAATTTGCTGTTTCTGCCTAGCTCTGCGTGCAGCACATGGTTGCCCAGTAGACGATTTGAGTTACTTACCACGATGGGCAAGACCATTGTCTGTTGACAACATTTAAAACTATTCTTTACGAGATGCAGATTTAATTGAGCTACACTGAAATGTTGCGTTGCTACTAACCAAGGTTTGACACTTGCACCAAAAACTGATATCAAACGCTAATCTACAGTGTGCTGTCTAAAACAGACGCACTTCAACATTCTTTGGCCGAAAAAATGATTTTTACTGGCAAAAATTCAACTCTGCCTAGGGAAAAAACTTGAACCGATAACTCAAACTATCTTTTTGTTTAAACTTCAGGTTTTTTAAGGAAAATAAAATGTACCCGGTATGGGCCTGGGGGGACCCGAAACATTTCATAATAATATTAATTGCAGTATCCGTTCAGATGTTTCACTTGATAATTCTCTGATTCTAAGGAGACGATTTTCAATTCTAGGGACCCGACTCGGGTCCCAAAAACACCTTAAAAAACCCTGAAAGTTTAAACAGTGATGTTCATTAAAATGAACACTCTTCAAGCTCATAGCTTCCCTTTGTAACTTCACTGCAGCAAAAAACACATAAATGTTTGATTTAAATCGCAATATTCAGTACTATGAAATCAGAAACGAAAAAAATGTCCTGGAAATTATGAAACAGAAAGCACGAACTCCCACATAGAGACAGACCTCTTTCAACCAATCGGATGCTGCGGAAGGCCAAGTAAAGTCCTGTTCAGTGTTGGCTTCTCGGTCCTGGTAATACCCAACTGTGCTAATCTCGTCTGGATTAAAGTGATCATATGTGAGAACAGTTGTGTAATGATTTATCCCAAAGAAGTCCGACGTTCCCGCAATTTCCAATTTCTCGGATTCGTTAAAAGAAGGCAGACGGCTGGTTGGCTCACCCTGGGCAGCACTTCGTTCATTGACAAACGTCTGAAAGTACATTACGGGTGATGTGCTACTGTATAATTATAATTAAGTGCTATCCTTGTCGCGGTGCAGGGTCGAGGAGTCTGCCAACACTGTGACGTATAATTGTGCAGTTTGCCCAGAAGGAAATTGCATGTAAAATGGAGTGTGAAGTTAAAACATAAAATCTTTTTATATGAAATATGCCACTATCACAACAGCACTGCTGGTATGTGTGTGGACTTGAATCAGGTGTGGACTCATTAATGCCCGGTCCAACACTAATCCTTGAAAATCTTTGTGCTAACCACCAGAATTTGCAACCGTAAAATACGACAAAACGATTGAAAAATTGTAAAAAGACAACCTGTGCAACAGTGACGGTTTACACTGCCTTCCCTATCGTTATTTACATGCACTGAATGCGTCACAACAATCTCTTTGGACATCCAAATTAGGGACTCTACAAACCCCAGAAACGTTCACTGACTAAAATGTGAAACGTTGAAGGCTTATTTCGCGACTCCTTTCGCGGAATTGAAATATCTGCTAATTCATCACCCAATGGTAATTTTACTTCTTGGAGACAACAACCATTTTATTTCATCGTAGGTTACTCGAATTTCTCCTGAAACTTGTCGCTGTTGCCACACGAAAATGGCGAAAAGAATATCGTTAGCATAGTATCGGCACATGTTGGGACAATTTAATTCAGGTCGCCACCGCTCAACGGACATAAAAAAGTATGCTTAAAGATGTTTGACAGTGTCCATCGGTTTTTACGCAATATGAAATTTAAAAACCATACCTGTTCGCTTTTCTCAAGACATTTGCTATGCTGTAATCAACCCCCCAAAAAACAGCGTCGTTCGTCAAGATAAATCACCTTCATAACTTCAGGGTAGTCTCCATTCACAAACACTGGATGCATAAACCATCCCAGTAAAAACTGTATCGATCTTTCACTGGCATCGTGATCTACTTCCCTGTACTGACTGCGCGGTTCAAACCAGTCAGAGTTGCAAGTAATTCCTATTTCTCCACCTTGCCACGAGTATTTAGAATGATATAATCTGCAACACATGCAAATAAGTAACAAAAGCTGGGAAAATGATTACTTCATATTGTGCTGATTTTTAAAAAGACACAGAAACAATTTTCAATTGAAACTTGAACACTTCTGGTTGCACATAACGTACAAAAAACGAAAAATCCAAAGTATGCTCGAACATACCCGTGCACTTCGTATAAAATACCGCTAAAATATTTTCCTCAAAATAAAAATAAATTCTAGCTGTATTTGGTGGGCAAGGCATTGATACAATTGATCAAAAGCATGTGCTATGTTCTTCTGGAAAACGCACTTACCGAAGAACTCGTCTATTGAACAGGCGAGGATTGCTGGTAAAACCGAAACGTTTTAAGCACAGGCGTACACTTTGACCTGTCCTAAACAATAAATAAGTGTCGCAAACCTGTATGCTTTTGCGTGAGCCAAGATCACATTACGTCCGGCCTGATATTCCGAACGGCCAGGATCTTTCATGTTAGGCGCCATGGAACCATCGCTGTAGCCGAAAACTGTGAACACCCAAGGTTCGTTGAAAGTGATCCACTTCTTTACTCGACCGCCAAAAGCGCTAAAGCAGTGATCCGCGTACTCGACATACTTATGGATGATCTGAGAATTCGGCCAACCACCGAAATCAGTCTGAACAAAAAATGCCCAAGATTGTTGCAGACTTGACAAAATAACAAGAGGAACATCAAGAGATTTCATGTGGCAGCGGACATCGAATATAATGCATTCACCAATATCCTTTGAGGGAGGTTTATTGTTCACATGTTATTCTTTCATATCATATTCTCAATCACATGCTGTCATGCTTGTTCGTACAAATCATCCAGCACCTCATGAGTGTCAAGCGACTGCATTGGTTCACGTTTTCGTGTTTTGCTTATCGATGTGGGTTTCCCACTCTGCGCAACTGCTTCTGTGATCAACTGCTTGATGTAACAAATTGAAGCACCAGCATATTGATATGGAGCTCATGCAATTTCAAGAATGGGCGGGGTCGGGTTTGGTGGACATTATGAAAGGAAAGTACATTTCAGCATCAAGACACTACAAGGGCGACACACATCCGACTCTGATCGCAAATTGCTTTGCCAGGAAATCAATTTCGCGTCAGCAATTTCGAAGAGTGCCGAAGTACCTTTGCAAAAAGTCATGTTCGATCGTTTCAGGATATGCACTGCCCTTAAAAGGGTTTTACTTGTTACATTATTATTTTTAGGAAGTGAACACAGGACTTTTGTCAAATTTCAGACGATGATCAGAAATTTTCCAAGAGAAGATTTTATTATAGCTGGCATCATAAGTTTAGAGAAATGGGTGTTGTATTGTGAACGCATGGTTCTCTTTAATTACAGTTTTATTGATAGCGTATGTGATCCTCTAATTGCTTTAATTGCTTGTGTTATCGCGTTTAATCATGCGTGTAAAAGTTGAGCTAATATTATAGTTACTCGACTGCCATTACCAGTTGGTAGAAACCTTGCACGACTTGATGCTCTTTTCCAATCGTTATTCGTTGCATTGCATGATGCATTATTCAATAGTATTGTTGGTTATGAACGCAATTTTACTTTTCTCTATTTCCAATGTGTAGCGTCGTAGTATTTTGACACAAAGCCACTTTGGTTTTCTTACGTGTAATACATCAATGGGTCAAAGAAAGTCTCAATGCCTCCTGGACGTCTACGTTGTCGCTTTGCTTAAAGATACGTTTTAAAGCAATGTGACAGTAAATTTGATATAAATAAGATTTATTCCGAGTATGTAGCCAATGTTTATATTTTAGGTAAGGGCAAGGAAGACGCATGGAAGATAAGACCAATGTTGTTCCGGACGAGGTAAATACCATGGAACTGATTTAGATCTGACATTTTAAGTAATATTCCTTCGTTTTTTCAGAACAAAATGTATATGAACACTTTTGTGGTGAAGTAACGAAATTTGCATAAAAAGTGTGAACAATCAACATTTCCAAACGTTCATATGCTAACCGACATTGTTGCGCATGAGTCCGGATAAAGAATCGTCATCAGCAAAAAGAAGTCAACAAAAACTTACTTGGTAAATTTGCGGAAGATCCCAATGATAAAGTGTAACCATAGGTTCTATTCCTTCCGCAAGTAGGGAATCAATCAAGTCGTTATAAAAAGCAACGCCTTTGGGGTTCAAACCATCGGACGCATTTCCTGTTGGTACTAGTCGGGGCCATGACAAACTGAATCTAAATCAATTAAAATGTGCAATCAACTATAAATTCCAAGTGAATCAGATTGAGCCAAATTGAAAAGGAAATAATTTCAAATGCTTTTAAAAAAAGATGTAAAACTGAGGTTACATAGGAAAACATGAAGGGGATAACACTAAAACATAAAATGTTATTCCTCTAGCTGCATGTTTCCCGTCTGAGCATTTCTTCTGTAGACGTCCGGTCGTCAATGGACTTTTGCATATTATGTTTTATTATTTCAATTCTTAGAAGATAAAAAAATTCAGTATATAATCAAGTATTTTTGTGTGCAATTGTGTAGTATTGCTTTTGTGCAATTAATTTTAACATGAGGACAGAGTACCCAAATTTATGGCAAATGGAGACAAACTTACCAACCTAAACGAAGTTTTTATAATCCACCAGAAACAAAAGCATTGGGTCATGAAGGAATCACTGAACCATGAATGGTCCTCATAAAAGAAGCGTGACATAAATGAATAATTTCTAAGCTGCTAAATTTCATCACCTAAAGTACTTTAATCGTTTAGAGCAGGGGTGAGGAACCTATTTACTATCACGGGCCGCATAAATTGTGTATTATCGCTGGCGGGCCGGTAATAACAGTTGATTTCATCCTGAAATTCTACCTTATCTTACTATGAGGGATGGAGGCTTGTTATAACATCTTACCTTCAGTACCTGCTTATCATGGAGCTTCGTTCAAATGTTCACGCGGGCCGCAGGTTCCCCACCCCTGGTTTAGAGAGCCAGAAAATGAAACTGTGATGGTGAACTTGTTTACTAAAAGGAAATGGGCTCCAACGAGGTCAAGCGTTTTTGAATATGAAAACAATGTCAATTGACACCAGAATTTGGCAAACAACTTCGACATCTTTCTATTTCAAAACCACGCAACAGAAAATATTCAATTTTGATCGGTTAATGGTTCTTTAGAAGTGACACCTCAATCGTTCGGAAAGTAACCGCTAGACTAAATAAGGTAGTCCTTTAGGAATAGACTATTGCAAGCGCAAGGGTAGGCAAAAACGCAAGTACGTCTTGCGCTGCATACAACACAGCGAGAGTTAGGCACACACAGAGTAGATTGGCAGTCAGAAGTGTTGACAACTCTTTGCACTGTCTACTAAAATTCACTGTGCGGCATGCTAAATCTAAGAATCAGCAGTATGTGCAGATACTGGCTGATGGAATTTGCTCTAGGCACATATGTCTAAGCTGCGTGCAAGCTCTTCAGACTGCAAAGACTGTGCTTGTGATAAGCGACTGACTGAGTTGGTGCCACGCGGGCTTTGCTTGAGCCAACTCAGACGAATGCTCTGTTCTTGGAACGGTCCGTAAGTCGGACAGAATGAGTTCTTTGACGCTGAGCCTTGGTTGTTGTAGTCAAGGTCAAATAGAGTTTGGTCTGTTGATGTTACTACACACCTCAATCTGATACAAAATTAAAAACAGCACTAAGATCGAAAACACCACTGTGTTTGTCGTCGGTTTATATAGACTTTGTCTGTTCATGTCACCTTTGCATTTGATAAAGTGTAATTCCAGTACAATTCCGCTGTAAAAACCGGCACGTGCGACACTGAGAGCCATAGTGTAAAAAGACATGAAAAGGCCTTTTCTCAGTCTTAAGAGAGTTCACAGGTTTGACAAAACCTCTGAGCTCTGAGGATATTTTAACTTCAAAATTAGCACTGTCTGTGCACACTGCACCAGTAACAAAAATCAGCACGCATTGAAGTTATTTAATGGAAATCGATTTCGCCATACGGCATCTTCAGTC
>JGI24021J15306_10003450_pt1 | contig 17809 bp, 7 predicted proteins | sample Ectturendosymbi1_FD_15306 | JGI IMG/M metagenome (IMG submission 15306)
GCGCAACATTACGTTTTCACCCCAGCTCTCGTTGTCACTTGATAGACGCCTGCAAGAGCTGATGCTGTTTTGCGGAGGCATTCCAAATATTTTTTTAACTTTAGTGATAGCAGTTATCCAAGCAATGGCCCTTCTTAATACAAAACAAGCTTGAAGGCAATCAATCTAATGTACTTGTTTTACTTTCATGGGTTGAGTGAGCAGACTAACTGAAAAAAGAAACAAAAAACAACTAAACGAACGTGCACTTTGGTATAGACGGTGCTCAGTTATGTTGAACATAGAAGGTGACAAATGAAAGGTTGATTATTATTATCGACTAACCACTATTGGAAACGTCTTGATGATCTGGTTAAAAAGTTTATCTCTTTTGCGTCTGCAGTCTAGTCAAATTCGAAAATTAACTTTTCAGTACAAATAACTCCTAGGTTTATGAAAGCGTCAAGATTCTAGTTTAACTATAAGGAATCATAAATGAGGTGCCTGAAGAGAAAAAAATAACTATCCATCCTGAAAATGCTGAATTAAGTGTATTTTCACTGTAGCTTTTTGCGCACAAAAAGACTCTACTGAATTTTCCTTTGCAAGATATTGCTTCATCATGCTAAAAAAATCTTGGGGTTAATAAGCTCCAAGTACATACCTATAAATTCGCTGCGCAAGTCCGAATGATCGTATTTTAAACAATTAAAACCAGACGCAAACAGCGTTTCAAAGTATGGACTAACTTCGTGTTTTGCGCTAAACTGTTCTTGCTGCAGAGTACGTGTCTTTTACTGTGTTTTCAAATCCTTTCCTGTTTTTATTTACGTTTCCTGTGTTACATGTTTTACCCTAAAAAACACATTCTCAGGCCCGTGAAAACGTACGTGGTACAAGTTTGGAAAAAGAGTAGTGCTACAGGATGTTGAAAGAAGACTAACTTGCTGCCTTGAATTTTCGTTCACTTCTTAAGCAAACCATAAACCGCGGATATCTTTACATGGCGTTGTACTACACACACATATGCCTGGAAGACCTTGTGCGGTTCCTCTGAGGTTGTCGATTTTCCGGCTGCTTCCTGTAAAAAAGTATCCAGTGGTACTGTATGCAAGGGAGTTTAACTACAAACATGAATTCGAATTAGGTGAAACTTTGCTCAAATGCTGATTTATCGTTTTTCAATCTTTGAAAGCTTTGGAAAGTGTTTGGCATATCGCTTCATTTCCGCTCCCACTGTTCGAATAAGTCCAACTTGCGAGCAGTCTGCGAAGAAGGAAACATAATTTGGACAAATTTTATGGCGTGATCGATGTGTGTTTAATTCGAATATTGAAAACGAGCTAACATCTTCAGCAAATATTATTTCAAAGCATTCGTAACTACGTTTATGATTTGCAACGCACCTGCAGTTGATAGTTTTGGAACACGTTCGAAATCACCGAACAATCAACTCCTGAGGAACAATGGTGCGTTTAAGTGTGGTTCTCACCAACTGAAGCTGAGAGCTAGAGCCCCAAGAACAACACACATCTTGCAGAGACAACATTATTTCGCCGCGTAAGTGCCGTTAGCTTGTCGTAATGGATACTTAACGCTTCGAACTACATTAAACACCCGTTTTGACAAGCACCTCGGGCTTTGCGCCTGGTATACAACGCGTCTTTCCATTCCAAATCGATCAGCCTTGTGGAAGTTTTTATTTCACCACTTAACTACGTCCGTAAACTCACGACTATTGTCCCAACTCGTGTATACTGCAGCCTGTCTCCTTCATCCGGTATGTTTAAGAGGCAAAAATACATTATTTTTGTCAAAGTAACCAGCAAAGCATGGGAAATGGCGAAGTGCTTTGAGAAAGTTAAACTGGCAAGAGTGCTATTGTTAACTTTAATCTGAAATTTAGCATCAGACTTTGTAAAAGGTAGTTTTTTATGGCGAGATAACTTTTCCAACCATTTTACCAATTATATCTACAGGAACCCTCAATAAAATTTTGAGATACTTTTCAAGCTGTAAATTTTGGAGCAAACTGAGTGTTAGTGTTGATTACGACATAGGTCATTTGTAGCTGAACCCCTAAAATTCATGTTCTGAAATCGAAAGGTTGAATCGAATTAGTTGCTGAACGACCAAAATCAAATAATAATAGTAATGACCACAGCAACTGAAATAAGTCATTGTAGGTATTTCGTTGAACACATAATTAGTACGATAAGACCTGAGGGGTAGCAAACCTGCTGCAGAGTTAAAGTACAAAAATAAAGCAAAGAGTGATTAATACACTAGAGTTCTTGCAAGTACTGTGCTCCATGGCAGTGCATTAGATACGAAAACAGTGTGGCAATGTTTATCGCAAAACTGTTGTCTGTTTTCGCTACCTTAAATTTTCTGATGTGTCAAACTCTCATTATAAAGCCTTTTCTGTTGAGAAAAGTTCGATCACGAAGTCGAAAGTAACGCAAACAAAAGCCGAACAGCCGCCCGTGCCAAGGCCACAGCTTATGCAAAGTTGCACTTGTCTGCTCGAGTGCTTATTGCGCAGTAAAGTTTTTCCAGGCCCAGGTTGCGTAGCTATGAACAGGGACACTTTACAGGACATGGCTTTAAAGGCAGAGCTAAAGCAGCAGTTCAGCGACGACGCAGCTGCAAAGTCGTCGCATGCTGCAGAACTAGATTACAAGAGAAATGACCTGGCAAAAGTTTTTCTGCATTCACGTAAAACTGCTGAGCTGAGAAAGATCGATTTCTCTCTTCAAAAGCTTCTGTTTTTAAGTTGAAGAGTAGATGTTGTATTTTGATAGTAATGTATGCATTCCTGCTTTATAAAGTGATAGTTTCATTCGACTGTAAGCGGTCGTTAATTGTCAAGCAAAAGTGTCGGTTCATCGGAATGTTTGCGTAGTTTTAGGAGTACAGAGGCAATGCGCAAATGTTTGATGAAGCAAGAATTCCTAAAAATTTACGTAAGAACTGCATACCTTGCTGATGTTTCTATTTGGAGAAAAGTCTTATGCATATATCCAACTTCCCAGCTAAGAATATACCTTTTACGTAACAGCACCGCTCTGCAACACTTCGATCGTTCGGCAGAGCTGATGCCCACCTGTGATCTAGCCCCTACATGCTTGGGCGTTGGAAGGGGGCAGGGGAAACTTGGCCCCCCTGAATTTTGAAGTTTGTAGGAAAAAGGTTGTTTTCTTACTTTTGAGTGGGAAAAAACAAATTTCACCACTTTTGACCCCTCCTGGAAAAATTTTGGAAAAATATCCCAGTGCCCCCTCTGGAAAAAATCCTTCCGACGCCCATGCCTACATGTACATCATTGCACACAGCTATGCCAGCTCAACAATGACCACTATTGCTTATCTACTTTTCTGTTACAAGTTTACTCTAAATCGAACTGATATTTCGGCATCGCCTTCTTACTCTGAAGCTCGGTCCAAGATAAGGATCCGAAAATTGCCAGAAATTCGTTTCCCACTTTTCTCAAGTATGGGAGCATCCAGTAACTTCGCTTTCGCAACAGCATTTAAAATGAAGGATTTTAGTAGAATTTCGTGCATTACGCTGCTGTAAACGGTAATTGCTTGAGGGGCAATTCCGGTCATGCATTTAAAATCATCCCCTTTCTGACCCTGTCCACTCAGCCAAATCTTTGCTGATCTCATGCTCAGCTGCCCGGGAAAAAAGTAGAGGTAAACACGCCGACTTGCAGAATTTTTTACTTTTTTGCTCTTTTCAAGATTTGATCAACGTTGTAGGAGCTTGTGGTAAACGAACTGATATGTTTAGTTTGTTTTGTGTAGCGTGGATAACGGTCAGTTTATCGTCTGCTGAACTACTAAATTGCGCTGTGGGCATTCGGTTTCTAAGCACGATTTCATTCTTCTCTGGTGAACTCGTCAGTCTTCGAATCAGCTGAATCGCACTTGTACAATATGGCTAAAACGTGCCCCCAAAATGCCAAACTTTGTTAGACTTTTACTTCCGAAATAGGTATACCAGCATCTTACAATCATTAGCAGCTTCTGGTTTGACAGCAGCAGCCTAAAACATTTCTTTGTGAAGAAGATTTCTGACTAATTTGTTTTAAAGTTACAGATCATCAACGGACCTAGGATTGTTTCGTTTTTGGTGATGTTTGCCGATACACATTTTCTTAAACCAAACTTACATCATGATTCCGCAAATTTTTTTAGCAAGTCTCCACCAGTTTTGCAACCTAAAAACCGCCAAAAAATTTGGAGGCCGATCGATTCGCAAGATGGCATGACACCGACGCGTTGCAGTCAAAGCAAGCCTCTTTCAGAACGGTTGTCGCATGGAGTAAATAACGCCATCCTTCCACATGCTGTTGAATTCATCCCTCAACAGCGCAGCGAAAAATCCGGCAGTGCTGATAAACTGATAGTTTCCATCTGTCAGTTGAAACCAAAGTTAAATCTCCAGGATTTTAGTAGAAAAAATATGCACATTTTAGACACTTTGCCGTCGCAAAGCATGCCTTTTCCCTGTGTAAGAGAACAAATGGATCAACAGTACACAGATGCTATATTTGACCAACGGGGAATTATGAATTTGGAAATGCTTTTACTGCGAAGACAAGCTTTTTATGAAGAAGCCAACAAGAAGCTCGTGGAGTGCAATTCATTCCTAGAAAGAAGTAATAAGGTTTTGCATTAATCTCTACCTGATCACTGATGTTACAATATATTAAGAGGTAGAATGAGTTTTGATCTCCAGTTACGGCGATGAGAATGATAAGAAAATTATGTAGTCTATATTTGGCGCATTTTTCTCATGCTCTTTGAGATAACATCTTACTCATTCTGCGATGCAGGAATTTCGTATGGAATAAGTTTAACTGATACCTACAGAGATGAGTGAGAGCATTTTATCATTTAAATAACGATTATCGCATTGAAAAAAGCGAGTCTGTTTTCATATAAAATTTCCATTGTGTTGCACTTGTGCAGCATCTTGATGTTACTTTTGGCTATACTCCTACGTTTTCGGGTACCTTGTATTCAAGTTACTCTACCCCAGTGGCTTTTAAACTTTCAACCCGGGGTGGAAGACCAATGTCCTGCGGTTCATTGTGACATGAAGGTTAAAAGAAAACACTCGAGTACTCCTTGGGACCCCCAGGTTTTTCACTAGGGACGCTTAGTTCAGACAAAAGAAACATTGCTCTACAAGTACAAATACCACTCACATAGCGGCAATGTTTGTAATGAAGAAATTTTGTAATTTCTACTAAAAGATTTATGTATATTCACGGTTGTGATAAAGAACAAATGGTTTTTAGTCAATCTGAGACAAACTACATAGCTTTTAACAACACAGACTACACAACACGTCTTCGACCAGAAACTTCGTTTTTTAATCGGTTAAAGCATTTTGATCATAATAACGCAGTAGTGTAAAATATCTGTTCGTTTTATATTTTGCTTAAATTTTCTGAAATAAGTCGGATGCTTCGGAATTATTTGCTTAAAATCAAACCAGTTATCTTTGTTCAGTTTTCTATAATCGTTCCTTCCGCATAAACCAAATAATTGTGAATACCTATGATAAAATACCCTTTGCAGGCATCTTATACATGATTGAACACAGCTGTTAATGCACAAGGTCTTTGTTTGCCACACCAAAGAAATGCTGAAGACAAGACAATTACGATAAGAGAAGTTGTACTTCTTTACTAAGATTTTTACCTTCTATTGCTTGTCAAGCAAACAACGAAACTAAGTTGCCTTGTAAAAAGTTTTACAAATACCATTAATGTACCATGGTGACCTAAAAAGTTGTTACTTTGAATTGGCTGTACCATTTTGGTAATCTAGTGGTACTGATTGGCGTGATCTAACACTGTGGTGCTGATTGTTCGCCAAACCCCTGAAATGTGAAAACCATTGCAATTTTTCATAAAATGTGTCCAAATCAACGACCTTCAATGAGGACAACCACTTGCTAATGTTAATTCTGCTAGAGGGCGCCCTTAACGTACATGCAAAACATCTTACAATGCATGTTGCAGGCCAAAGCAGCAAGAAAGCTATGTACGGGTATGGCGTAGATGAACCGCTGATTTATCTCAGTGCTCCCAGCAAATGCTCAACAGCAACTATCACTTCCAACGGCGAAAAGCTACGAGAACAACTGCACTTTGCTGCACCATGTGAAAGAAAAAAAGACAGCTCAGCTCTGCATGATGACATTTCAGCAGGGTTGGGTAAAGAACAAAGAGTCAAAAAGAAGAGAACCAGAGCAGCTTTCACTCAAGCTCAGGTCAAGGCACTGGAAGAAAGATTTGCTTCGCAAAAGTACTTGTCAGGTGGCGAGAGAGCGGATTTTGCACGTTCGCTTGACCTAACCGAAACGCAAGTGAAAATTTGGTTTCAAAACAGGTATGATCAATGCGTTAAAGAATTTAGGAAGTTATACCTTTTCCACTCATCTTATTCAAACAAAAAACGTACTAAAGTCGACGCAAACAGTAATAATGCAAAATGTTGCCTCAAACCATGTACAATTCTAACCATTCACACTACAGCATCGTTTCTGTAACACTTTAATGCGGTGTATTTGAAGTATATACAAAAAACACAGGTTCAAGAAAAACATTTCCAAAAGACAACCATTAAAGTGGCGTGATGTTTTGCTGGAAATTTCATGACCAACGTTTTTGTGAACATCTCGCAATATCAAACTGAGTGGTGCATTAAAAGAAAAGCTAGTTAGTGTGAAGATCTTAATTAAAGCACACCTAAGCAAAGGAAACATTCTTGACAAATCTTGCGGTTTTGAAATAAACTCATATAACTGGTAGTCATCAGTTGAATACAGGCTTAAGATTACTTTCTTAAAACGCAAAATGTTTGTAATTTATCTCTCGTATTTCATTTTGTTGTTAGGACAACTGATTTTGAAACTGTTGTAAGCAATGCCATGTTCAATTTACTTGCNTTTTTACCGCCAAGTTGAACTTGAAGTACCGTGTTTGCAATATCTACAGCTACGGAAAGAATAAGGTGCATTCCACAACGTGGAGGCCTGTGAAATGTGGATAAACGGCCGCGATTGGTTTAGAGATTTACAAATGATATCTTAAGATTTTGGGACTGTCCCCGTCCGCGTTTTGCAATAATTAACGCCCTACCGATGACTGAAAATACAACAGATTTCGTACTGCTTTTTAGAATTGAGTGATCTTTGTATCTCCAACTGTGACATGCAGCCGTTTTCAATGGCGTGTCACTCACATTTCTTTATATAAACTGCTCAACTTTAGCATCACGTCTAGGCTTCTAATGCGAACTCTGATTATTATGGTTTTCCTTGATGAGGAGTGGCTGTTCGAACTAACAATACCTCTATAAGTGCTTTAATCCTAATTAAGTTTCAATTAACGTAACTTTGCAGCTTGTTTTTTTATAAATTGTACATTCTCTTCAGTGATAAACACATCCTTTACAGTAAATGTGTTTGACTTGTGCACACGTTTGTTGTTGTTTTTTTGGTTGTTTTCCAATACGAAGTTTTGTTACCCAGGCGATACAAAACGAAAAGACGTCAGAGATTGGCTTCGGATTATTTGACAAACACATTGTCCCATCAACAGCAAACAGCAAGCCTAACACTAGGTGGTGCTGGTGTTTTCTCTCCTGCACTTCAGCGAGTTTGCGTCAATGGTAAATATTTTAGTCGGACATTTTATCTACAGTGCCCGATGGCTCTTTCCGCAACTAGCAGCAGAGTCAGATTCATAGATAAAATATGTGCTTAGCCACCACTGCTGAAAACCAAGATTCAAATAAGAATCAAGCGTTGATCTCTGTATGCGCTGTGCTTTTGCCCATAGCAGCATTACTCAATACTCTTAGCTTGCAGTTGTGTCGTAAGCAGGTTTTTTAAGGAAAATGTTAGGTACCCGGTATGGACCTGTAGGGACCCGATTTCTCTGATTCTAGGGAACCGATTTTCACTGATTTTTGGGGACCTGATGATAATTTTTGCTGATTCTAGGGACCCGATTTTCAATACTAGGGACCCGAATCAGGTCCCTAAACACCTTGAAAAAACCCTGGTCGTAAGCAAGACTTTCAGTCATGCAGCTTAACCTCACCCTCGAGGCTTGAGTTATCAGCTAAAGCCATCACATAAATTTGCTAAAAATAATGGATTCGACGCTACTGGTTGAAAGAAAGGCTTTGTCTGCACTTCTGAATGATCCCCACTGCTGTAATCCGTCATTTATGCAATGCTATAATTTTCAGTTTTACACATGGGAAACGCGTGGCTGATTCGGCTACGCAAAGTTTTGGAAAATAATTGAAACTAACCTGTATCATCACTACTGCAAACACACATGGGATGATTTTCAAAAAGTTTTTTGTTCAAAGGGGTTTATTTATTTCAGATCTTTGCCATGCACTGATTTATGTTACCAATAAATTGGTGGTGTCTTGTAGATGAAAATAATGTTTTTGTAACACCTCTATAAACAATGCACATACAGCAAAATCGAATTCCGGTAACTGGATTACACCCAATATCTGCAGGGCCTTCGTTACGCAGATCTGCTTCTTAGTAACATCGACACCGCACACGGGGTGCAACCCAATTTTAAATGTGTCCCCATTTTATGTTTATTGTTTCAACATAAAACAATAGCAGTCGTATTCGTAAAAATAAGAAATGCTTCGTGTAACAAAAAGTTGGCGAAAAATCGGGCATAAAATCCAGACAACGTTTATATTTAAATTTTAAACGATTGCAGAGTATTTGCCTTTATGTGATTAGCGAAAGATGTCGCAAAACGTTAAGCAGATCTGGATGAATGCAATTTGATAAAACCTTTTTGATGTGAACATAATAGGACAAACACTGAGAAAAATGACGTATTGTTTCATTTGCCCTAATAATGAAGCAGACATCAAAAGTTTCAGAAAACTAAAACTTGCACATTCATGCAAAAGATATAGGATTGTTTTGTTGTATTTGGATGGTGACTGTTGGCGGCAGGCTGAAGCTTAAAATTTTCTTCTTGCAGAGGTGCTTCAGTCAAAAGTTACAACTGAAAAGGACAGCAGTTTGGATTTACTTTTTACAAAAAGAAAATTTCTAATTGAAAGGCAATACCCAATCTCCGCCATACCTCTTGTCAAGAAGCTTGATTTAATAATGCAAAAAAACTTGAAATAATCATTTCAAGAGAACGTTTTATCACAAATGTCAGATGCTACTAATTGAAATTATGGAGTCATTCCAGCAGTTGTTTTAGAGCTTCCAATAGATTTTACGGTTTCCATGACAAACAAGATTTAAAACAAACCTGAAATATTTTGGAGTTAAGTTACTTATAATTCCATGTAAACTTTCTTTGCATCGAAAACAACAAAAAGTTCAATACTTTTGACTCTCCAAGCACCTTGCAGCTTTTAATAAGACACGAAACAAATCGAAGTTTCGTCAGGGCCTTGCAAGAACTTTGTTAGCTGCCATGGAAAACACAACACATCCATGGTCCCAACTGTTTCACAAATCCTGACAAAAAATGAAACTTTCCCGCTGAATCAAAACCTGAAATGTACACACTATGATAAGCAGGTGGCGACTTGTGTGATGTGCCATCAACCGTACATTGGCCAAACAGTAAATAAATTTTCCATGAGATGGTCGTCGTATCGAGGTACTTGGAACAGACGAGATAATATGGGGAGACAGCGACCAAATGGCCTTATCGCAGAACCATTTAGTGTTTCCCGGCATCCCAAATGGACCATCTAGTTATGACTCTTCTCGTACACTGTCACTTTTGTGGAACAACCCAGTTTTGACTCTCTGCATACCTGTGAAGATAAATGGCTTAATAAACTAAACACACAAATTTATATTCAAAGCATGATGCGCCCTCGTATGAAATAATTCTTGTACCGCTTTGTAATGTTCACTGAATTTTTTCCATTCTGCCTTGCCAATTTGTTTGACCTCCTTTCTTACCATACACGTAATCTTCGATTTACCGATTTTTCTACCTCCCCACAGTTTAACATTTAATAGGCCCTCCTTAGAGTACTTCTGTCAACCTTACGACCGCCTTTCTGCTTACGTGTCTTACGCTTTGTGTTGATTCATCGCGGCGTGATTCCGAGCTGTGGTTTTGTTGCTCCATAAATGGCGTTTAATTTGTTATTTGAGAACGGCGTAATTTCCTATTTTTACTTGCCGCAGCTGGTGTTTCGATTTATTCATTATTTATTCTTGAGTGTGTTTGTTTTCTATGCCTTTGCTTTAGTCCTTCATGCAGCATTTCGCCCGTAAGCATTGTATGGAGATTTCAGGACTGACGATGCTTAGCGTTACGTGAAAGCAACCTCCTATTTAAAAATTTTTCTGATAGATTCAACTGTATCGCCTTTGTGGAGACTAATTTCTTAAAGAAGAAGCATACTAAATAGTTTTGATCGGCAAGAATAAATCGCCGCTTTTTAATGCCCATCATCTTACGTCTTTTACCTTCAACTCTTTAGAACTAGACACGAGGAACTATCACGAATTCAGGCAAGTTTGACCGAATGGGCTTTGTCACTACTTATGACCAACTAGGAAAGTGTTGGAGTCCCTTAACTTTCACACTTTTCTGCCATTTTATGGTCAAAGACGATCATCTGCTAGAATGCAAACATAATGCGAAGTTTCAAATTTTACTATTTGAGAACATTTCAAAACAAAAGAAATTTGTTATTTTTTGTTTTCGGGCACTTATATTATTGCATATTTAAAAAGAAAAATGGAAAATAAAGAAAAATTAAGTCAAATGTGTTTCTACCCAGATGTGCTCAACGTTCGTGCCAATCGTCCAGATTTGTTGCGATGTTATGAAGAACTGTTGCGAAGAACCGTGTTGATCTCGTCACTTTTATCCTCTTCAGCGACAAGCCATGAGATTTCCTCTCAACTACTGAGAGATACGAAGCAACAGCATGACTGAACAATTATTTGTATCCCTCATATCTCACAGACATACATCTTTAGGGTCTCGTTTTTTACAACTGCTCCCATAAAGTATTAGGGGGAAATGTATTAATAGTTTCAACCTGTTTTTGAATAGATTGCTTTTGACAGCAAGGATAAATATTTTGGCCGCCATTTTGCTGTTGCGTTATTCACTGCAAATCGGAGTGGCATTCATTCACGTATGTCCTAACAGATCACAGCTGACGACAGAAGAGGCCTTGGTCAAACTATCTGAAGTTCGCTTATGCTTTTTCACGCCTAATACATCCACAGAAAGCCATTAGGATCACCATGCAGCCATGTCAAAATTACGTGACAATGTTAATATGCCTTAACGATTGCTGATATCGGAGGGACTCATATGCGTCTGCAAAATACTTTAGGTTGGTGTGAAAACACGTTTACATAGTTTACAAGAATATTTGTAACCAAATAAATATCGAAACAGAACTTTGGGTAAAGATTAAGATGTGGTAGTAGAGTCCCAGAATATTTCCATTCGGGGAAAAAACGTAGCAAACTAGTTTTTCATATCAGGTGTTGTAATTTCTGCCACCACTGAAACTACTTTGGTTCAACCACACATCAATATCAATGTTTGTTCAATGCTTGTAGTTCAACCCCGCTCCAGCAAAGTTAAGCTGGCCTGACTACCGCTTTGTGTTGGTAGACAACGAAAACAACACAGAAGCTAATGTCATGTTAGCCTGAACCCGTAGCAAACGTAGTTGTCACTTTCCTCAAGGTGAGTTATCTCCATGAAGTCACCCAAGTCAGATGAACTATAACCGCATAATCTTTTCATGAAAAATGTGCACGGAAACAAGTCGCCATTGCGTTAAAATTCATTTTGTTTTTGCTCATTATAATTTCGAATAAAGTTTCGCAGCCAATTACAACAAAGAAATTTTTCAAGTTTACATCGAAAAATGCTCCGAATTTTGAAAACATTTGAAGGCGACTTTGAAAATTGCATCTCATTATAGCGACCAGCCACTGACTTTGCACTCGGTAGTTTTTCACAGGAGTTGCATCCACAATCCTGCTTTTTGGTTTACGTAGTGATTCCATCAGTCCCAAGCGTTATTTGCACTGGGCAAAAACCAACCCGGTTGTTACAGATAGTCTACTGCTTGAAAATGTAGAAAAGCACTGCCTGTTCTAACGTTTTATTTTGATCACTTACATTAGTAAACCATTAGAATGACACGAATTATTTTATTGTTACTTCAGGGCATTCATAAAAAGTTGCGGTAAACTTTGCAAAAATTTCTAATATATGATGTCATTCTCATTATGTCTTATGCATCTGATGTCATTTCACTTTGTTTTACAACACGACTTCAATTCCTTGCTTATTTGGCATGATTCGATGTAACGAGCCCTGGTTGTCATTTCTTGGCGTTAAAGTTATTACTAATTTCTTGTTTACATTTTTTTGACAATTTTCTCTAAAATAGAAACACCACTTGAAAATATATGATGTGTGTGTGTCATGGTCTTGCATTTAAGACCTAGTTAAATCTATCTTCGTTAGCATGACTACGGAAGTTCTACTTCCTTGTTTTTTATCGACAAGTAATGCAAATCGTAATCACGTTGCAATTCAAAAACGTAATGCAGCATTATCGAAAACATGTTAAACACACAACAAGACTGCAAAAGAGACAGTGGAACAAGATATACCTTTTCATGCAATTAACAATGTACAACAGAATAGTCCATAGTCCAGACACAGCCTGAGGCAAACAGGAACGCAGCATAACAAGTAAAACGTTGACCCATAAGCTACGATAACCACAACCAAATTTTAACTATTATTTGTACAGTATATGCGGTTACCTCAAAGCGTTTTGATTTATTTTGCAAACTAACCAAAGACGGATAAAGCTGCTAGGATCTTTAGATGTTTGCCGTTCTAACTAATTTGCCAAATCTATAAGAACTCCTTGATGTCAAAAAAACAAGCGATTTATAAACTGCTCACGAACATCCCAAAACAACAATTATAAAACAATGTGCAAATAATAAACAGTTAGAACAATAATGACCGCACCACGTTCTGACGCTCTCAACTGTAATTTTAAAACAGAAAAAGGTATTTACTGTAAATCACGTCTTGTAAAAAGTTTGAAATTACATAGAAGGACCATCTTCTGGGATTTCCCCAGTCTGTTTAGAGTTTACGAGAAATGGAAGAAGCTTTTTGTAACTTTGCTCATCTCCCAATCGCGCTTGTTGCACCGAGTCCAAGTAACCCTGGTTCAAACTTGATCCATTCGGAATGCGAACCGGGTTGCTGGTTTCGTCCAGCCAGTTTGGATCTGATGGAAAAGAAGCTAATTGACATTTGAATATTTTATACAAGCCTTTCACCGATCGTTGATCTTTCATAGCAACCTACTCATGCGTATGCGCTATAAAAATCGCGAAACGCAAAAACCTTTTTCATAAATTGGCTTTTCAAGCATTTTTGCGTAGCGGTAGTTCTCAGCCTTCATGAAGCAGTGATACCCAGAATGCATTTTCTTCGTTTCGCCTCGTGTCAGTCCTGAAGAAGGGGCTTACATTTAGTTAGTGAACCTTCATCTGTTGCAGAGTTGTGTGCAATTCACAGCTGTTACACTGTTTTCGCGGTACCACATAGAAAGCCTGCTATTGCTTTATGTGGGAAATCCACTGCTTTGCAGGTATAAAGCTACTGCAGACATGTGGAGCTGGTGACTTTGTACTACCTCATCACCAGCCAAAGAGCTTAAACTAAATTCAGGCAAAAGTTATCCTCAAATTTTAAGCTGATCGCTTTCGACAAATTTTTCGAAGATTAATCTTGAGAAATGCACCTGCTGTACACAATGGATATCTACAGGAAGTATGTCATAATTATATTTAATAATGTATCTCTGCAAACGCCAGGGTGTCATTCAGAAATTTGGAATGGTTCTTCAAAACATTTTTACTGAAAAAATAGCAAAAACGTAAGGGTCATCTGACGCCATGACCGCCGGTATGTTGAAAGCAAACCGAAAAATGACTAAAAAATCACGATAATCATTTCTTCGAACTTTTACAAAGTTGACCGAATAAGGTTTTTAATTAGACCGTTTCTTTCCGTGTGTTCTTCTGCTGAGGAGTAACACAGCACTAACCTGGACTGAATTGCGAACAATTGGCTTTCTAAAGCAAAATTTTGTTCAGTTAACAGCAGACATTGGGTAATCGTCAATCGTAATCGATTACAATCGATTACAATTTTTTGAGTAATCGTAATCGCAATCGATTGAACTGACCAAAAATTAAATGTAATCGTAATCGATTAAACTTGGAAATATTCACTCTACATCACTGTGAGATAAACCGCGGTTGTGGTGGCTGACTTCCTCCTTTATCATCGTTTGTTATGGTAATGTTCCATGGGAGGCTATTTACCCATCTGTGTGGTTTAAATCCAAATAGTCCAGGGGCAAGCACAGCGTTTGTAGCTAATTCTCGCTTTGTTCCAGTTAGCCTTCCTGTTGGCCGCCAGAAGTAACGTAGTGGGTCTAGTCTGGTGAGAGGTAACAACAAAATAGGAGCTCTTCTTTAAAAACGGGATGACACTTCAGCAACAGAATAGTGGGACAGTACGAGTAGAGGGGTTCGTTTCATTTATTTATGTTCAGAGTGAACTTATCACTGTAAGTGCTGGAGTAGATTATGTATATATAATTAGTACAGTAATTTATACACTGTAAATCAACTTTTTTTCAGAGGAAAAAGGTACTTTAATCCAAGTCGAAAGTATCCTTCCACAACACTGATAACTAGCATGTCAACCGTGATCCACAAGGTGCTGGTAAAAAAAACTCAACGAAGCCTGTCAGGTTTTGATGACCATTGACTTTTGGTCCAATAGACAGATGCGCAGCTATTTTGGCATCGCCGTTCATTCCATTTTAAATTAAAAGCTGCACAATGCTATGTTGGCTTGCAGATTATCGTAACCCGCAATTAGAAGAAATAGTCAGTCATTTTGAAATTACTAAAGAAAGAATTTTCAGCGTTGCTGGACGAAAGTTCAAGCCTGATAGATGTCGCTTGCCTTATAAAAGGTTTGAAGCGCTAATGTTTATCAACTGCAACAAAGATTTCAAACATTGCTTGTTTTTGTTCAATCAATATTTAAAGTGTTTGTTGCAGTAACTGACTGGAGGGAAGAGGGGCAATTTGACTCCACTCGCCAGCTAAATGTAAAGACCAGGCACCACTCGTAATCGATTACATTGTGATTTTGTTTATTCGTAATTGTAATAGTAATCGAGCAGGTGGCAAGTAATCGTAATCGATGACATTTGTGATGTAATCGCCCCGTGTCTGGTTAACAGCAGAAAGTTTACTAATCAGTTTTTCTGACCTTTATCTTCCGGCACTATGCAGAATAAGCCTTCTTCGTACTTCATTGGCACCACCCCGTACACGACGACATCACTGCAACACACATTGCATGTAAAATGATAAGAAGAAACAAAACTTTTCATAATGAAAACAACTGATGAAAAAGTTCCGGTAAGTCCTACTGCCGAAAGAGATCAGTTGACTACGACAAGCGTGTAACTTCACTCTTCGCTAAGCACAGTAAGTAATGGTCATTGGCAAAACAACTAGACCTGTTATAATTGTTTCCTGCGATATGCTCACCTGTCGCTGCAGACCAATCCTGTCTCACAAGGACAAAAAAAATCATTGTCGTCCAAAACCAAAACGTCTTGTGTCATTTCTACTCTTTTGATGCATTGCTCTCCTGGCCGAGATAACGGTTTGCAAATTCGGTGGCGTGTTTTCAAGTCTTGAGCGCAGCACAGCCCAGCATTACAGTCTTCCGACACCTGTCAAAAAATATTTCCTCGAATTTCGCACTGAAAATAGTTTTTCGCTGTTGCTATTGCGCAAATTTTGTATTGCTCATTTTCAGGGCTGGATTTTTTTACATTTTACAAAAAGTGTTGACACCAAGGCTACAAACACCTACCGAACAAATGGTACCAGCGCTACCCCGCGTAGTTGCGCGACACTGTCCATTGACGCAAAAGTTTTCCCTTCTGCCTGTGGAACAGCACTGTGCATCTTCTTCACACTCGGCACCAAGAACTAGGCAGGCTTTGCACTCACTTGCAAAGTGTGTTTCGTAGCAATATTCATCTGCGAACAAACAAACAAAAATTTGTGCAGATCGAAAACTACACAGTACAAGACATCATGCAAGATTAGTTCTCTGTATTGTGAAACAACTTCTGCAAACACAAGCCTATACCGAGGGTGTTCCACGGGGTGCAGACCTGACGCTGAAATTTGAAAAGTGCTTAGTTTTAAAGGAAAAGAAACAGTTGCCATAAATTCTCTTTTCTGCAGTAATGCATTTTGCGTTCTGTGTTTTAAACCCTTGTTTGATGGATCACTTAATACGTGCAGTTACGGCGGATGACTCAATACATGTATATATGCACACACAGACGTATACATACATCACTTATCACATGTAATGATTACGTTTCTACATTGAATAAATTAAACAAAGCACATAACTTTTCGGGGCGAAATGCATGTGCTGCTACATGTGCCGATAACGATTGCTTCGCCACCACAAACGAAGAGTTAAAAAGTAGATGGAGGGGTACCAATAATCACCGGAGCTTACCTAACTCACAAGGATGAGCAAGAGAGCATTCAAACTTCGATCTTTTGGATTGTGATTTCATCTGCACAACTTTCGATAGCCACATGGATTCTGGAAAGGAAGCACATATCTTTGTGAGCAAACTGAACAGATTTATTTCTCAAAAATATTACGACAGATCTACAAGTTACACATTATGGGAATTTATTAGATAAAAAAAAGCTTTTAAAAGTTCAGGCACAGTGAGGGCTAGTTTTTGTTGATAGAATCTGTCTTATCTGTAGAGGCAAAAGCAACATCATTAGCAAGCCTACTGCATTGATTTTTACAACTTCTGAGAAAATAGAGTTATCTGTTGGCTATCGTAAAATAACAAACCTTTGTGCCATGTACTTATATGATTGACATCTTTCTTACCTTTTACGCAAACGCTCAAGCGAATCCCAAAACCATTCACATCTCACGACAGGGCTAATTATATCTACTACCGTTACATGTCTGCCGATTGGGTCATCTGCTGTGACCTTAAATGACTCTCAAAGTCACCATAAGTTGCGATGACCTTGACCTCAGCGTGAAAAGTCGAAAGGGGATGTGCAGTAACATAACCTTCGGCAAACAGTATCAAATGACAGAATTTAGCCGTCGTGTTTATATGCCCAGGAACACCGAACACAACTTCCAAGATGCTTTCAAACAGATCAACTATTTGCAAAAAGAGCAAATCACAATGATAAGAGAAAATACAAACATGTTTTTTACCGGATAACTAGCAAACTGAACTTCCCATCAAGATCAAATACACGAAATGGCTAAGAATTCTACCCAGCGATCATTAACATTTCAAAATACAATTTATAGGACAAACTTACAGCGCAGACATGGTCTTGCAAAAATTAAAGGTCGGAAATGTAAATTAACCTTGTTTCTCTTGATTCGTTTTCGTATCACTATATGTGCTAAGTGAAAAACAAAAATAGCACTAATTCTGGAGGGTTTCGTAGTTTTGGAAACTTTTTTTTTTATAAAACACAGGAAATATTTGTTGTCATTAAATGCTTTTAAACTATTGGTGCTTTGCTTCCTCCTTTTTTATCAAAGCAAGAGTTTTGTCGTGACGTAGCTGGATTACCGGCTGATTTTCCACAAAAAAAA